>OKTJ01000299.1_pt1 | contig 39112 bp, 36 predicted proteins | sample 1606201 | NCBI WGS metagenome assembly OKTJ01 (sample SAMEA3879536, study PRJEB24766) | human gut metagenome | biome: human-associated habitat; feature: feces | place: USA | collected 1985/1987 | reverse complement strand
AACTTATAATTATCTATGATTAAGCCACTCTATATAGAAAGCTTACAGATGCCTGTAATGGATTGGCTTACTGCGACAAAAACAATCCGGTCACTGAAACATCCAGATGCTGAGACGATCCCGATTATTGCCATGACAGCAAATGCATTCAGAGAAGATAAAGAAAAGTGTCTGGCAGCAGGAATGAATGCTCACTTGGCAAAGCCTATAAAAATTGAAAACATAAAGAGAATTTTGTGTGAATATTGTGTGTAGTGGTTGCAACTTCTCAAATCCGTATACCTATTTTTCACGTCCTGTAGGATATTATAACGTAAATGTAAAACTGGCAGGTATTTCTGCTGAATAAGACAGCAAATCCTAAAATGAATTCTTAAAAGAATTATATTGTTATATGATTTCGTAAGTGATATACTTAAACATAAGGAAAACCGTGTGAAATTACAGTTTGCTTTTTGCACGGTTTCTTTTATACATAGCAGTTAGTTAAAACTAACAACAGAACGATGTGAAAGTACTTTTGACTATACAGAAAGGAATACATAATGCTAATGAATGTTTTTGAAGGTATACTGATTCCATTTGTTGGAACAACGCTAGGTGCAGCATGCGTGTTTTTTATGAGAAAAACACTTAGCAAGTTACTGCAACGTGCACTTGCAGGGTTTGCAGCAGGTATAATGGTTGCGGCTTCAATCTGGAGTCTTCTGATTCCGGCAATTAAACAATCTGAAAATATGGGAACTTTATCGTTTGTTCCGGCAGTTGTTGGGTTCTGGATTGGTATATTGTTTTTACTCGCACTTGATCATTTGATTCCGCATCTTCATGTTGGAAGTGATCAGGCAGAGGGACCGAAAAGCAAACTTGGCCGTACTACGATGATGGTGTTGGCAGTTACATTACATAACATCCCTGAAGGTATGGCAGTTGGTGTAATGTATGCAGGATTTCTTGCTGGAAATGCACAGATTACAGCAACAAGTGCACTTGCTTTATCACTTGGAATTGCTATCCAGAATTTTCCAGAAGGAGCGATTATATCCATGCCGCTTAGGGCAGAGGGTGAAAGTAAGAGAAAGGCATTTCTGGGAGGTGTACTTTCAGGAGTCGTTGAACCGATTGGAGCAGTAATGACGATTCTTGTCGCACAGCTGGTAATCCCGGCATTACCATATTTACTCAGCTTTGCAGCAGGAGCTATGTTATATGTCGTGGTTGAAGAACTAATTCCGGAAATGTCTCAGGGACAGCACTCGAATATCGGTACGCTTTTCTTTGCACTTGGATTTAGTTTGATGATGATCTTGGATGTGGCACTGGGGTAAGAGGAGAGGAATGATTCTTATGAGAATATTGATTTATGGTGCTGGTGTGATTGGAGAAAAAAGCATGAAAAATGAAGAATATAAAAAATTGTGATCGGCTCCTTGTATGCAGCTTTATTTGCAGAAGCCGGTTATGATACAAATATTTATGCCAGAGGTAAAAGACTTGAGGCTTTAAGAAATAATGGATTGCAATATAAGAAAAATCAGGAAGTAATAAAGGCAGAGATTAGGATTCTTGGAGAACTACCAAACGATGATATTTATGATTTTGTCTTGCTTACTGTCCGGGAAAACCAGCTGTATGAAGCACTTACTGAATTGAAAAATAATAAAAGTAATACGATTGTTACAATGATAAATTCACTGGACAGTTACAATAAATGGGAAGACATTGTCGGAAAAGGAAGAATATTACCGGCTTTTCCAGGAGCAGGCGGAAGTATAAATGATGATGGTATCCTTGATGCAGCACTTACTCCAAGGTTGATTCAGCCGACAACATTTGCAGAAATATCAGGAAATAAATCCGAAAGAACTAAGCAGTTTTCAGAGATATTGAGGCATGCTCATATACCATACCAGAAAGTAACGGATATGCATCTATGGCAGCTTTGTCATCTTGCTATGGTGGTACCGATTGCGGATGCGTATTATGAATCAGACAATCCGGAGAAAGTAGAAAAAGAATGGAAAATCATGAGGAAAACAGCAGAAAGGCTGAAAAAAATTTTAATTTTTTGCGAAAACAAAAGGGTAAACTGTCACCATGGAAAATGAATATTTTTCGCTTTTTACCCTTGCCAATTTTAGCGAATATGCTGGTAGTTACATTTGGAAGCAGTTTTGGAGATAAATTTATGTATCAACATGCTATGAAGGCACCAGATGAAATGAGGGAATTGCATAAGCAGTTTTATGCTTATATGAAAAAAATGAAGAAATGCGGATGCAAGGCGAAAAAGGTACAGTGATTGGAGAAAAAAGCATGAAAAATGAAGAATATAAAAAATTGTCAATTAAAGAGTTTACAAAAGCAGCAGGAAGATATGAAAGTAACCATGCTGGCATTTACGAAATGTGTAAGAAGGATTATCCGGATATTCTGGAAGAATTAGAAAAAGAGCCATTTAATGATTTATTGGATGCAGGATGCGGACCTGCTCCAATGATTTCTTTATTATCAGAAAAATATCCGGACCGGCATTATACAGGGCTGGATCTGACTCCGGCCATGATCGAACAGGCAAAAAAGAAAAATATTCCAAATGCAACATTTGTTGTGGGAGACTGTGAAAACTTTCCTTTTGAAAACGATTCATTTGACGCAATTATTTGTTCTATGAGTTTCCATCATTATCCGAATCCACAGGCGTTTTTTGACAGTGTGAAGAGATGTCTTCGTCCAAATGGAAGATTGATACTGAGGGATGTGACAAGTGATAATAAAATATTGATATGGCTGATGAATACACTGGAAATGCCTCTGGCAAATATATGTGGGCACGGAGATGTCCGGGTTCCAACAAGAGATGTGGTCATGGAATGCAGCAGAAAAGCAGGACTAAAAGTGGAAAAATTTGAAATCCGTAAAGGTATGAGGATGCATTGCGTTGTGAGAAAAGCCTAAAGGAGACCAACTATGAAATTTTATGAAAGTGGAGATAATCGTAAACCAGTGATATTTTTATTTCCCGGCACCTGCTGTCTGTATAGCAGTTTTGATCATGTACTGGATGGGTTACATTCTTATTTTTACACGGTAACAGTTTCTTATGATGGATTTGATCCAAACGAGAAAACAGAATTTTATTCAATGGAAGATGAATGCGAAAAGATTGAGCAGGAAATCAAGAAAAAGTATGATGGAAGAATTAAAGCAGCGTATGGGTGTTCCCTTGGTGGAAGTTTTGTATCCCTTTTGATTCAGCGAAAAAGAATTCATATAGATCATGGCATCATTGGGAGCAGTGATATGGATGAAGCAGGTTCGTTTATGGCAAAGCTCCAGTCATCTATCATTGTGCCAATTATGTATAAAATGGTACACACGGGTAAATTACCTAAGTTTATGCAAAAGAAAATAAATGAAGCAGATGAATCAAGAAAGAAACTGATTGATGGATTTGTAAATATGTTTGGTATTGACAAGGGAGGAAGTCCATGGATTACGAAACAGAGTGTTTATAATCAGTTTTATTCTGATCTGGTTACGAAAGTCCAACATGGAATTGATGTGCCTGGAACAACGATCCATGTGTTTTACGCAACCAAGATGGGTGAAAAATACGAAAAGAGATATTGTACGTATTTCAAAAATCCGGATATCCGGAAGCACAATATGCAGCATGAAGAACTGTTTTGCTGTCATAGTGCAGAGTGGGTGGAAGAAGTAAGAAAAGCAGTGGAATTGCCTGATGAAATATGACGAATTTCATTTTTATCTGGCTTCCAGCTTTTTATAACGCAGATATATTTTTTAAAATGAGCAGAATTGTACTTTTTCTGGTTAAAATAGTGCAAGTTTTTCAGGGAAAAATAATATAAAATAGATTGGATAAGTATGAACGGAAAAAGGAGACTTAAGATGAAACAGCTCACAAGACTTTTTATCCCAATCTGTCTGGAAACACTATTTTATATGCTGTCCGGTATGGTTGACACTCTGATGTTATCCGCAGTTGGAGACTATGCAGTCGGGGCGGTGGGAACGGCAAACAGTTATATTGGAATTTTTATCATAATGTTTTCTATCATATCTTCCGGCATGGTTTCGGTCATGACGCAGAATATTGGCGCAGGCAGACCGGGAGTTGCCTATCAGGCAAGGCAGCTTGGGTTATTATTTAATGCTGTTGCAGGCGTGCTTATGGCAGTATTTTTATTTTCGGGAGCAGGAGCGATCCTTCGTATGGTAGGAATTGCGGATGCACTGTATGAACCGGCGTTGATTTATCTTAAAATTGTCGGGGGTGGGTGTATATTAAATGCGGTCATTCCTATTTTTTCAAGCTATCTGCGCGCATTCGGATATACAAAGCAGCCATTATATGCCACGATCGTTGGAAATATCGCAAATTTTGTGATGAATGCAGTATTTCTTTTTGTATTGCACAAAGGTGTTGCAGGTGTCGCCACAGCAACTGTGATCTCCAAGATCCTGAACCTGTGTATTGTACTGTATTTTTCACATAAGCTGATCTCTGCAAAAAACAGTACAGAGAGGATCGCAAATAAGACAGTCTTAGGGCAGATCGTGAAAGTCGGACTTCCATCTGCATGTGAGACTGCACTCTATAATGTTGCAATGATGCTTGTAATCCGTTTCCTGAACCAGATGGATGCAGAAGGGCTGAATGTGACAGCCAGATCTTATACGGCAACGATCAGTAATTTTTCCTATTGTGTCGGTGCAGCACTGGCACAGGCAAATGCGATCATGACAGGCTGGCACATCGGTGCTGGGGAACTCGAAGAGTGTGACAGAGGGACAAAGAGGGCAGCATTTGTCGGAGTATGTGTGGCAGTCTGCATGGAGACAGCAATTGTGCTTGGTTCCGGTTTTATTATGCCGCTCTTTACAGACAACCCGGAAATGACTGCGCTGGTCCGCAAGCTGCTGGCAATCGACATTGTACTTGAGATTGGACGCGTGACGAATCTTGTGTTTGGACAAGCCTTAAAAACAAGCGGAGATGCAGTGTTCCCGGCAGTGATCGCAGCCGTTTTCATGTTTGTCTTTGCGGTGGGAGGCACATGGCTGTTTGGAATTTCCATGGGGCTTATGGCTGTGGGAGCGTATATCGGTCTTGCAAGTGATGAGTGTGTGCGGGCTGTCGGCATGGTATGGCGCTGGAAAACCGGGAAGTGGAGAACAAAGAAGCTTGTGTGAGCAGGAAGAATATCAGCAGAAAACAAAAAATCAGCTTCGGGAGATACATATTTATGTGAATGTAGTCCACTTTCACAAAATCTTCACAAAAAATTAGCACTCTACTCTTGACAGTGCTAACAAACGGGTGTATAACACAAATTGTAAACGGAAAAAGATATAAATAAGAGGGAAAACTCATGATGGTCCGCCATCATTTGAAATAGATGTCCAGTTTGGACCACAATTGAATAAGAGGGAGGAAGAATATATGAACATTCAGAAATTTACACAGAAGTCCGTAGAAGCGATCAATGATTGTGAAAAACTTGCATATGAATATGGCAATCAGGAAATCGAGCAGGAACATCTGCTTGTTGCATTGCTGCAGCAGGAAGACGGACTGATTTTAAAACTGATAGAAAAAATGGATATCCAGAAAGAGCATTTCCTGGATAACGCCAAAAAACATCTCGCAGCAAGGGTAAAGGTATCCGGCGGTCAGGTCTATGTCGGACAGGACTTAAATAAAGTGCTGATCCATGCAGAGGACGAGGCAAAGCAGATGGGAGACGAATATGTTTCCGTAGAGCATTTATTCCTTGCACTGTTAAAATATCCGAACAAGGCGATGAAGGAGATCTTCAAAGAGTATGGGATCACGAGAGACCGGTTTTTACAGGCACTCTCAACCGTGCGCGGCAACCAGCGTGTTGTTTCGGACAATCCGGAAGCTACTTATGATACTCTTGAAAAATACGGTTACGATATGGTAGCGCGTGCAAAAGAGCAGAAACTTGATCCGGTCATCGGACGTGATGATGAGATCCGTAATGTAGTCCGCATCCTTTCCCGTAAGACGAAAAATAACCCGGTACTGATCGGTGAGCCTGGTGTAGGTAAGACCGCAGTCGTAGAGGGGCTTGCACAGCGTATCGTAAAAGGGGATGTGCCGGAAGGCTTAAAAGACAAAAAGTTATTTGCACTGGATATGGGTGCCCTGGTCGCAGGTGCGAAGTATCGTGGTGAATTTGAGGAGCGTTTGAAAGCGGTTCTTGATGATATCAAAAATTCTGACGGACAGATCATCCTGTTTATCGATGAGCTGCACACGATCGTCGGAGCCGGAAAAACGGACGGCGCAATGGATGCCGGACAGCTGTTAAAACCTATGCTTGCGCGTGGTGAACTGCATTGTATCGGTGCAACGACACTCGATGAGTACCGTGAATATATTGAAAAAGATGCAGCGTTAGAGCGAAGATTCCAGCCGGTCATGGTGGATGAACCGACGGTTGAGGATACGATCTCTATTCTGCGTGGTTTAAAAGAGCGCTACGAAGTGTTCCACGGTGTAAAGATCACAGACTCTGCGTTAGTATCGGCAGCAGTGCTCTCAAACCGTTATATTTCCGACCGTTTCCTGCCGGATAAAGCGATCGACCTTGTGGATGAGGCATGTGCCCTGATCAAGACAGAACTTGATTCCATGCCGACAGAACTTGATGAATTAAACCGTCGTGTCATGCAGCTTGAGATTGAGGAAACCGCATTAAAGAAAGAAACAGACAGGTTAAGCCAGGAGCGTCTCGCTGACCTGCAGAAAGAATTGGCAGAACTGCGCGATACGTTTAATACGAAAAAAGCGCAGTGGGAAAATGAAAAGAAATCGGTAGAAAAAGTCCAGAAACTGCGTGAGGAGATCGAGACAGTCAAAAATGAGATCAAGACCGCACAGCAGAATTATGATCTGGAAAAAGCAGCAGAACTGCAGTATGGAAAACTGCCACAGTTAGAAAAACAGTTGGAAACCGAAGAAGAGGAAGTAAAGAACCGTGATCTTTCCCTGGTACATGAAAATGTCAGTGAGGAGGAGATTGCACGTATTATTTCCCGCTGGACCGGTATCCCGGTTGCAAAACTGACGGAGAGTGAGAGAAACAAGACACTTCATCTCGATGAGGAACTACACAAACGTGTCATCGGACAGGACGAGGGTGTCACAAAGGTTACAGAAGCGATCATCCGTTCCAAAGCAGGTATCAAAGATCCGACAAAGCCGATCGGTTCGTTCCTGTTCTTAGGACCTACCGGTGTTGGTAAGACGGAGCTCGCAAAGGCACTTGCGGCAAGCCTGTTTGATGACGAGTCTAACATGGTGCGTCTTGATATGAGTGAGTATATGGAGAAATATTCCGTCTCCCGTTTAATCGGAGCACCTCCAGGATATGTCGGATACGATGAGGGCGGTCAGCTCACCGAGGCAGTCCGCAGAAAACCATATTCCGTCGTACTGTTCGATGAGGTGGAAAAAGCACATCCGGATGTATTCAATGTGCTGTTACAGGTACTTGATGACGGACGTATCACCGATTCGCAGGGCAGGACTGTGGACTTTAAAAACACGATCATTATTATGACGTCAAACCTTGGTTCGGCGCACCTGCTCGAAGGAATCGACGACAACGGAGATATCAACCCGGAGTGTGAAGAGGCAGTCATGAACGAACTGAGAGGACACTTCCGTCCGGAATTTTTGAACCGTCTCGATGAGATCATCATGTTCAAGCCGCTCACAAAAGGCAATATCGGCAACATCATCAACCTTCTGATCACAGATCTCAACAAACGTCTTTCTGACCGTGAGATCACAGTGGAGCTGACAGATGCGGCAAAGCAGTATATCGTGGACAACGGATACGATCCGGTTTACGGTGCAAGACCGTTAAAGCGTTTCTTACAGAAACATGTGGAGACACTTTCTGCAAAACTGATTCTTGCAGATGAGGTAAGGGAAGGCGATACGATCCTGATTGACGTGGAAGGAGACCATCTGACTGCGCGCGTAAAGTGACAGATTGTGGATGGCAGCGAGAGAATCAGACAATGTGCCTGAAGAGATAATTGCATAGATACAAAATAGAAAAAGAAGGACTTTATCCCCAAAACGGATAGAGTCCTTTTTTCAATATTTGTATTTTGAAGATGAAGGAACATGATGAGGAAGAAATCTGAAAAAATTTGTTTATTTGCTGTGTACTTTGCGCAGCAAAAGCGGCAGCTCCACGATCAGCATGGCGATCCAGCCTGCAAGGTAGGAATACGGCAGCGCCTCAATGCCAAGATGCATTTTAAAGACGAGAGGTGCGGCGGCAAGCACGCGGATTCCCATATTTACAAAACTGCTGATAAGTGTGATCTTTAAATCGCCGATACCGCGGAAATACCCCTGGATCCCGTTTGTGACAGCCGGCAGTATATACATCAGGGAGATCAGATGCAGGTAGATAACACCGTGTCCGATGACTTCCTCATCTTTGATGAAGCAGAGCATAAATTCTCTTGCAAATAAAAAGCAGAGCGCAAACACGATCAGACCATAAATGATCTCAAGAATCATACCGCAGCGGAATCCCTCCCGCATGCGGTCTTTTTTTCCGGCACCTTTATTCTGTGCCATCAGGGCAGTCATGGCGTGCGCAATATTCTGTTCCGGTGTGTAGGCAAAGTCGTCAATTCTGTTTACGATCGCAAATGCGGCTGCAACCGAAACACCCATGGTGTTGACGATCGCCTGGATCCCGAGTTTCCCGAGCTGTACAGTTGCCTGCTGCAATGCTGATGTCCAGCCATATGCAATCGTGCGCAGTAAAAGTGAACGGTCAAACACCAGCCATTTTTTCCCAAGTCTTAATAAGGGCACTTTTTTCTGGATATAGATGACACAGAAAACGCAGCATAAGGCTTCACTCAGCACGGTAGATACCGCGCAGCCGTTGCTGCCGGCTTTCAACACGACAACAAAAAACAGATCCCCTAAAATATTTAAAACGGCACTGATCATCAGAAAATAAAGAGGGGTATTGCTGTCACCGAGTGCACGCAGTGTGCTCGAAAAAAAGTTGTACAGAAAAGTAAAGACCAGTCCCCAAAAGATGATCTGTAAGTATTCTGTTGTGAGGGATAAAATACCTGCATCCGCCTGCATTAAGATCAGGATCGGTCTTGCAAACAGGATACATGCTGTGGATAAGATCAACGAAAAAATAACGCCGGAGAGCATGGTGGTACTGATCTGGCGGTGCAGCGTGTCGTAATCTTTTGCCCCATACTGCATTCCCATTAAAATGCTGGAACCCATGCACAGTCCGTTTAAAAACAGGATCATCAGAGTGGAAATCGGATTGCAGATGCCGACAGCGGCAAGTGCTTCTTTTCCAACAAAATGCCCGACAATGATACTGTCTACGGCATTGTAGGTAAGCTGGAACAGGTTGCCGAGCACGAGCGGGATCGTAAAGCGGATCAGGATCGGCATGATTTTTCCGGTGGTAAGATCTTTGGTCATAGTGGTAAAAGTCCTTTTATTTGTAAGATAAATTAGTTCAAAAAATGTTTCAACTCTTCTGCGCGGGCTTCATAATCTGCAACTCCGAGATCATAAAGATCCTGTTCTAAGGCAGCATCCTTGGAAAAAGTACTAAGCGGCATATGGCGGCTTGGCGCAAAGATAAAAACATAGCCTTCTTTTTCTAACCGGCTGGCAAGATCGATGGATGCCTGGTAATTGATATGCCGGTTATCGATACTTTGGATCATTTTCGGATATTTGTGCAGCATATGTTTGTAAAGCGGACGGTGCGCCTCCGGTTTTTTTACGAAATCTCTCGGGTTTGAGAGGATAACGACCATTTTGGTACAACCATGTTCGATCGCATGGTGCAGCGGGATCGAGTCAGCGACGCCGCCGTCGTAATAGTAACGGTCCCCTATTTTTACAGGACGGCAGAAACCAGGCAGGGCGCAGCTTGCCATAACAGCACGGTAGTCGTCACGGACAATGTCGTATTTGGAAAAATAAGTTGCCCGCCCGGTTGCGGCATCGGTTGCCGGCATGTAAAATTCCGCCGGATTTTTCATAATTGCAGAATAGCCAAGTGGGTCTGTGCCATCGGAATTGGTCAGTGTTCCGTAGATATACTGCAGACCAAATAAGTTTCCCGTGCGCACTAAACTGCGTACACTTAAGTAGCGCGGGTCATTTAAATGTTCCGTATAAAAACGGAGATTACGTCCCCGCTGCCCTGCAAGATAAGACAGCGTGTTTGCAGCACCGGCAGACACGCCGATGCAGTAGGAAAATGTGATATTGTCGTCTAAAAATTTGTCCAGAATACCGGCGCTGTATGCACATTTCATACCGCCGCCTTCTACTACAAGTCCTGTTTTCATGGTTTCCTTTCGCTAGATTTTCAGTTTAAATATGATCTGAATGAAATTTTATCATTTTCGGCTTATTTGTAAAGAGACAAAAAGGAAAAAATGTATGAGGTGTGCGAAAAAAATTGAATATTTACCGGGGAGACTATATAATAGAATGCGGAGGAAAACAAAGCATGTCATTTACGCATCTGCACGTCCATACAGAGTACAGCCTTTTGGACGGTTCAAATAAGATAAAAGAATATGTTTCAAGAGTCAAAGAACTCGGGATGAACAGCGCCGCCATCACAGATCATGGTGTGATGTACGGCGTGATTGATTTTTATAAGGCAGCAAGGGCTGCAGGCATCAAGCCGGTCTTAGGCTGCGAGGTCTATGTGGCGCCGGGATCACGGTTTGACAGGGAACTTTCACACGGGGATGACCGTTATTATCATCTGGTGCTTTTAGCGGAAAATAATCAGGGGTATCAGAACCTGATGAAGATTGTATCCAAGGGATTTGTGGAAGGATATTACTACAAACCACGCGTGGATATGGAAGTCTTAGAGACATATCATGAGGGTATCATTGCCTTAAGTGCCTGTCTTGCCGGGGAGGTGCAGCGCTACCTGGTGCGTGGTCTTTATGAGGAGGCAAAAGAGACTGCCTGTAAATATGAAAAATGTTTTGGAAAAGGCAATTTCTTTTTGGAATTGCAGGATCATGGAATCCCGGATCAAAAGACCGTTAATGCAGGTCTGATGCGGATGAGTGAAGAGACAGGCATTGAACTGGTGGCGACAAACGATGTGCATTACACATATGCCGAGGATGCCGAGCCGCATGATATTTTACTCTGTCTGCAGACAGGAAAAAAACTGTCCGATGAAAACCGCATGCGTTATGAGGGCGGGCAGTATTTTGTGAAATCTGAGGAGGAGATGCGCGCGCTGTTTCCGTATGCGGCACAGGCGATTGACAACACACAGAAGATCGCGGACCGCTGCAATGTGGAGATCGAATTTGGAGTGACCAAGCTGCCGCATTTTGACGTGCCGGAGGGGTATGATTCGTGGACTTACCTGAACAAACTCTGTCATGAGGGGCTGGTAAGACGTTACCCGGACAAGCATGACGAGCTTTTGCCGAAGCTTGACTATGAGCTTTCTGTCATCCAGAAGATGGGGTACGTCGATTATTTCCTGATCGTATGGGATTTTATCAACTATGCGAGAACACACGGCATTCCGGTTGGCCCTGGAAGGGGAAGTGCGGCGGGAAGCCTTGTGTCTTATACAACGGGCATTACCAATATTGATCCGATCCGTTATAACCTGCTGTTTGAGCGGTTCTTAAATCCGGAACGTGTGACCATGCCGGATATCGATATTGACTTCTGCTATGAGAGACGAAGTGAAGTCATTGATTACGTTATTGAAAAATACGGAAAAGACTGTGTAACGCAGATCGTTACCTTCGGTACGTTAGCGGCGCGCGGTGTCATCCGTGATGTCGGACGTGTCATGGATCTGCCGTATAATTTCTGTGATACGATTGCAAAAAATATTCCAAACGAGCTCAATATCACGATCGACAAAGCACTCATAATGAACCCGGAACTGCGTTCCATGTATGAGTCGGATGAGACGGTAAAAAGACTGATCGACATGGCGAAAAGACTAGAAGGTCTGCCGCGCCATACATCCATGCATGCCGCCGGAGTCGTAATCTCCCAGAAGGCGATGGACGAATATGTGCCGTTGTCGCGAAGTTCTGACGGTACGATCACAACACAGTTTGTCATGACCACGATCGAGGAACTCGGACTGTTAAAAATGGATTTCCTTGGACTCCGTACTTTAACTGTCATCAGTGATGCGGTCAAACTTGTGGAAAAAAATCATGGAATAAAAATTGATGTGGATAACATTGATTATAACGATAAAAAAGTATTAGATTCGATCGGAACCGGAAGATGCGACGGTGTATTCCAGTTAGAAAGTGCGGGCATGAAAAACTTCATGAAGGAGTTAAAACCGCAGAGTTTAGAGGATGTTATCGCCGGTATTTCCCTTTACCGTCCGGGACCGATGGATTTTATCCCGAAATATATCAAGGGAAAAAATGAACCGGAGAGTGTAACCTATGTCTGCAAGGAATTAGAGCCGATCTTAGAGCCGACCTATGGCTGTATCGTCTATCAGGAACAGGTTATGCAGATCGTGCAGAACCTCGCCGGTTATACAATGGGACAGGCTGATAACATCCGCCGCGCCATGAGTAAAAAGAAACAGTACGTCATCGACGCGGAGCGTCAGAACTTTGTCTATGGCAATGAAGAGCAGGGCATCAAAGGCTGTATCGCAAACGGAATCAGCGAGCAGGCGGCAAACCAGATCTACGATTCCATGGTCGATTTTGCCAAATATGCATTTAACAAATCCCACGCGGCAGCTTATGCGGTGGTTGCTTATCAGACGGCGTATTTAAAATATTATTATCCGGTTGAATTTATGGCGGCGCTCATGACGTCTGTGATCGACAATACAAGAAAAGTTGCAGAGTACATTTATTCCTGCCGCCAGATGGGAATTAAGGTACTTTCTCCGGACATCAATGAGGGAGAAGGACGCTTTTTGGCAACAAAAGATGGGATCCGCTACGGCATGTACGCAATCAAGAGCATCGGCAGACAGGTTATTGATATCATTTTAACTGAAAGAGAAGCGAACGGAAAATATACCACGCTCTCTGATTTCTTAAGCCGTGTGGCGGGGCGTGAGGTCAATAAGCGCGCAGTCGAAAACCTGATCAAAGCAGGAGCCTGTGACGGGTTAGACGGCAACAGGCAGCAGATGCTTTTAGTATATAATACGCTGATTGATAACCTGAATCAGGAAAAGAAAAATTCGCTTGCCGGGCAGATGTCTTTGTTTGACCTTGTCTCAGAGGAAGAAAAAAAGGCGTATGAAGTCCGTTTCCCGAATGTGGAGGAGTACACCAAGGAGATCAAACTTGGTTTTGAGAAGGAAGTTCTTGGCATTTATTTAAGCGGACATCCGTTGGAGGAATATGAGGAAAAATGGCGCAAAAATATCAGCGCCGTGACAGCAGATTTTATGCTGGATGAAGAAACGAATGCCGTAAAGATCAAAGATAACCAGAGTGTTGTCATTGGGGGCATCATCACTGAAAAGACCATCAAATACACCAAGCAGAACAAAGCGATGGCATTCATCACGGTCGAGGATCTGTTTGGAACGGTGGAAGTTATTATTTTTCCGCGCGATTACGAGAAATACAGCCGTTATTTGAACGAGGATGAAAAAGTCTTTGTCGCCGGACATGCCAATGTCGAGGAAGATAAAAACGGAAAACTGATCTGTGAAAAAATCTATTCCTTTGACGACACCAAACGGGAGCTGTGGCTTCAGTTTGCGACAAAAGAATCATATGAAGAAAAGGAAAAAGAACTGTATTCCCGGCTCTATGGTTCGGACGGAAATGATGAGATTGTGATCTATATTGCCTCGCTGCGTGCCATGAAAAGATTAGGCCAAAATTACAATGTTCATATCAATCCGGAGCTTGTTGGTAACTTGACGGAATTTTTGGGCGAAAAAAATGTAAAAATTGTTGAAAAGAGCATTGAAAAGAAATAATAAAGAGATTAGAATAATAAAGATTAGAAAAATGGGTATATTATTTTAGGAGGGAACGATAAATGGCAAAAGAGATTAATACAATCGGTGTGCTGACAAGTGGTGGCGATGCGCCGGGAATGAACGCAGCCATTCGTGCAGTTGTAAGGGAAGCAATTGCAAAGGGAAAAAAGGTAAAAGGAATTAAGCGAGGTTACGCAGGACTTCTTCAGGAAGAGATCATTGATATGGAAGCAAAAGATGTTTCCGATATCATCCAGCGCGGTGGTACGATCTTACAGACAGCACGCTGTATGGAGTTTACAACAGCAGAAGGACAGCAGCGTGGTGCAGAGATCTGTAAGAAACATGGCATCGACGGAATCATTGTTATCGGTGGTGACGGTTCTTTCAAGGGAGCTCAGAAGCTTGCGGGACTTGGAATCAATACCATTGGTCTTCCGGGAACCATCGACCTTGATATTGCATGTACCGAGTACACGATTGGATTTGATACAGCAGTAAATACAGCAATGGAAGCAATCGACAAAGTTCGTGATACATCAACCTCCCATGAGCGTTGCAGTATCATCGAGGTTATGGGACGTGGCGCTGGTTATATCGCATTATGGTGCGGTATTGCAAACGGTGCTGAGGATATTTTACTTCCGGAAAAATATGACTATGACGAGCAGAAATTAGTCAACCACATCATCGAGAACCGTAAACGCGGTAAACAGCATCATATCATCGTAAATGCTGAGGGAATCGGACATTCTTCCAGTATGGCAAAGAGAATCGAAGCTGCAACCGGTATCGAGACACGTGCAACCATCTTAGGTCACATGCAGCGTGGTGGAAGCCCGACATGTAAAGATCGTGTATATGCGTCTACCATGGGTGCCTTAGCAGTAGACTTACTCTGCGAAGGAAAGACAAACCGTGTAGTTGGATACCGTCATGGTGATTTCGTTGATTATGATATCGACGAGGCACTTGCAATGAAAAAAGAGATTCCGGAATATCAGTACGAGATCAGCAAGAACCTTTCTCTGTAATCTGATTTTACATAGAATCATATATTTTTGCATTTTAGAGAGAAATCCGTTATACTTAGCGACAGGTATAACGGATTTTTTAGTGAGGGAAATTATGATTACAAGTACATCAAACCAGCAGATGAAAAATTTGACACTGCTCATGAAAAAAGCAAAAGCCAGAAATGAACAGGGTGTTTTTGTGGCAGAGGGAAGAAAAATGTTTTTAGAGGCCCCGGTGGAGTGGGTAAAACAGGTTTATGTTTCCGAGAGTTTTTATGGAACATGTACGCAGGGCAATATGCAGGATTGCATGGAATCCTGCACGCCAAAACATGGGGAAGAAAAACTGAACAGAAAAGTACTGGAGCGTTTGAATGAAACCGGCTATGAGACCGTCTCTGACAATGTGTTTAAAAGTGTTTCCGACACACAGACACCGCAGGGAATTCTCTGTGTGATAAAGAAACCGGAGTATGCATTAGAGGAAATGCTCAAAGGGGAACAGACACATCTTCTGATCTTAGAGAGCATCCAGGATCCGGGAAATCTCGGCACGATGGTGCGCACCGGTGAGGGGGCAGGCATCACGGGTGTGATCATGAACCAGACGACCGTGGATCTGTTTAATCCGAAAACCATCCGTTCCACGATGGGAAGCATTTACCGGGTTCCTTTTTTCGTCACGAAAGATCTTCCTGGGACGATTTCATCACTCAAAGAGCAGCAGGTCAATGTCTATGCGGCGCACCTTAAGGGTATGCTTTCCTATGATGAGCCGGACTATAAGAAAAAGACGGCGTTTCTCATCGGAAATGAGGGAAACGGATTGTCGGATGAGATCGCAGATTTGGCAGATACTTATATTAAGATTCCAATGCAGGGACAGGTGGAATCCTTAAATGCGGCAATCTCAGCATCACTTCTGATGTATGAGACGGGACGGCAGAGAAGACACTGATCAACAATAAAAATGGAGAGATAACAATTCATGAGAATCTGGTTTAAAATGATGAAGGGTACGCACCTGATCAAGGATATGACAGTGACAGATGAGTCAGATGATACGAGAACGCACAAAATTTTCAAGGCGTTAGATGAGGTATGTTATGCATTTGACCTTGGAAAACCGATCTGGTTAGATGCGAATGTGGAAGAGTTTAAGAGGCATGCAAAGACACGTTTTACGCAGGATTGTTTTATTGAGCATGTGGATTTTGATTTTCTGGAGATGCATGTGATCGAGGAGGATTAAAGGGACAACATCCCTTGCTTTTTTCTCCCCTCTGTGCTACACTGTCACAAGCTGACAAGACACATGTTAACCACATGAAAAACAGCAAAGAGGAGTAAGAAACTCCGGATTGGAGAAATTATGGAAAAAGTAAAGGCATTTTGTAAACGGAAAAACATTGAGATATCCGTCAAGCGCTACCTGATTGATGCACTTGGTGCGATGGCACAGGGATTATTTGCATCGCTTTTGATCGGAACGATCATCAGTACACTTGGAACACAGTTAAATATTCCGATTCTTGAGACAGTCGGAACTTACGCAAAAGCAGCAGTCGGACCAGCGATGGCGATCGCGATCGGATATGCCCTGCAGGCAGCGCCTTTAGTATTGTTTTCACTTGCGGCAGTCGGTGCGGCGGCAAATGAACTTGGCGGGGCAGGCGGGCCGCTTGCGGTACTTGTGGTTGCAATTTTTGCAGCAGAACTTGGAAAAGCAGTTTCCAAAGAGACAAAAATCGATATTATTGTCACTCCGTTTGTGACCATTTTTGTCGGGGTCGCGCTTTCTATCTGGTGGGCTCCGGCGATCGGTGCGGCAGCGAGTGCAGTCGGTAATGCGATCATGTGGGCAACCGAGCTGCAGCCGTTTTTCATGGGAATCATTGTATCTGTGATCGTCGGGATTGCACTGACACTGCCGATCAGCAGCGCAGCAATCTGTGCAGCACTTGGACTGACCGGATTAGCCGGTGGTGCAGCACTTGCCGGATGCTGTGCGCAGATGGTCGGATTTGCAGTGGCAAGTTTCCGTGAAAATAAATGGGGCGGATTGTTTGCACAGGGAATCGGTACATCCATGCTTCAGATGGGTAATATCGTGAAAAATCCGCGCATCTGGCTGCCGGCGACATTGGCGTCTGCAATCACCGGACCGATCGCAACGTGTCTGTTCCATTTACAGATGAATGGTGCAGCAGTTTCCTCCGGTATGGGAACCTGTGGACTGGTCGGACAGATTGGTGTCTATACCGGATGGATCGCAGATATTGAAGCGGGAAGCAAAGCTGCCATTACACCGATGGACTGGATCGGACTGATTTTCGTAAGCTTTCTTCTGCCGGGCGTTTTATCATGGCTTTTTAGTGTGTTATTCCGTAAGATCGGCTGGATCAAAGAAGACGATATGAGGCTGGACTTATAAATCCATAAAAGTTTAGAAATAAATCCACCATAATGAGGAAAGTATGGTATACTGTAAACAGTAGTCATTACAGGAATAATATGCATGAAATTGCATTTTACTCCGCAAAACAAGGAGGATTTTTATGGAAAAGCCATTCACCTTAAGTGAGGGCGTTGACAGTTGGAATACGATTATTTTTTTATATAATTCCGCATTGAAGGAAGTACGCACAAAAGTTGAAATCTTAAACGATGAGTTTCAGCAGGTACATCAGTACAACCCAATAGAATATATCAAGTCAAGGATCAAGACGCCTGAGAGTATTGTGAAAAAGTTAAAGCGTTACGGATATGAGTCATCGATCGATAACATGGTCAATTATGTCAATGACATTGCAGGTATCCGTATTGTCTGCTCTTTTACTTCTGATATTTATAAGCTTGCAGAGATGATTGGAAAACAGAATGATCTGACCGTTATTTCCATCAAGGATTATATTAAAAATCCAAAGGAGAGCGGTTATAAAAGTTATCATATGCTTGTGACTGTTCCGATATTTTTATCGGACCGCGTGATCGATACCAAGGTGGAGATACAGATCCGGACGATGGCGATGGATTTTTGGGCAAGCTTAGAGCATAAGATCTATTACAAATTTGAGGGAAATGCACCCGGCTATATCAGCAGGGATCTAAGAGAATGTTCCGATATTGTTTCTATGCTGGATGCAAAGATGCTCCAGCTAAATGAAGCAATTATACAGGCGAAAGAAGCACAGGAGGAGCAGACGGGTGCAGTATAATTATGACTTCGAGATTATGTCGCTCGTCATTTTTGTGGTTATCAGCGGTCATTTCCTGTTGATCAGACAGTTTCCAACGGTTAAGTCAAAAGTATTTGGCAGACTGCTTGGGGTGTGTCTTGGCGAGTGTATCGCAAATATTTTATCATGTATTGGACTGGCAAATGCAGCAATCGTTCCATTAATCTGGAACGAATTGTTTACGTTTGCTTTTTTTGCGTTAGAGGGAGCGGCTTCTTATCTGATGTTCCGCTATATGGAAGAGGTATGCAGCTTTTCCGGAGTAGCAGGTCGAATGATAAAATACATGGGAAAAGTCCCGTTTTTCTTTTTCGAGATCATGCTTTTAGCGACGCCGTGGATGGGCTTTTTCTTTTATTTTAAAGATGGCAGCTATTATCAGGGAAATTTTGCATGGTTTGGCTATGTGTATATTGGATACTATTTTTTTATGAACCTGCTTCTTATATTTTTGGGGAGAGCGCGTATTGAGACGCGGATCAAGGTAATCGTTATCTTATACAGTATTGTGGCAGTTCTTATGGTGGTGCTTCAGTATGAGAGAAAAGAAATGCTGCTTACCAGTGCGGCAAATATGCTGTTTATTCTGATGATCTATATGGCAATGCAGAATCCGTCTGCTTATATTGACAGTGAAACCGGAACCAGTGATGAGCAGGCATTTCTGATCCAGATGAAAAATGTAACGGAGCAATCCGGAAAAAAAGTATTTCTTGTGGTACATATCAGACAGATGCATCATATCGAAATGCTTTTAGGATATGAAAACAGCAGGCGGCTGCTTGCCGAAGTGGGACATTATCTTACCGCACTGTGTGGAAAGTTCTGTGTGTTTCGCAATGCGGAGGATACATTTACCATCCTGCTGGATGAGGGAAAAGAAGAACACATAAAGGGGCAGATCAAAAAAAGATTTGAACAGGATTTTCATGTGTCTGGCAATTCGATTTCTTTAAACGAGGTCATGATCACCCTGCATTATCCGAGAGATTTTTGTTCTCTGGCAGAGTACAGGGCACTGTATGGATATTTGCTGGAAGCGGCACAAAATTCAGGGAAACAGGTCTTTTTTGAGGTGGATGAAGCCGTAAAAAAAGACTATTACCGCAGAAATAAGGTAGAGCAGGCGGTGGATCGTGCAATTACGGAAAACAGATTTGAAGTATATTATCAGCCGATCTATTCCCTGAAAGAAAAATGTGTTGTATCATTAGAGGCGCTGGTGCGTCTGAAGGATGAAAAACTTGGAGCCATTCCACCGGATGAGTTTATTCCGTTGGCGGAGCAAAACGGAACGATCACACAGATCAGTGAGATCGTACTTGAAGAGTGCTGTCGTTTTCTGGCAAAACATGTGCTTCCGAACCCATCACTTGGAATACGGACGATCCATGTGAACATTGCTGCAGCGCAGTGTCTGAACCGGAATCTGAAAGAAAGCATACTGCCAGTGTTAGAGCGTTATTATGTGCCGGCACATATGATCACGCTGGAACTGACGGAGCGGACAGCTGTTGAGGCACCAAAGCTGATGTTATGGCACATGCAGGAGTTTGGCAAAATTGGCATGGGGTTTGCGATGGATGACTATGGAAGCGGCAATTCGAACTGTTCTTATCTGATCCGTTTTCCATTTCGGGAAATTAAGATTGATAAAAACATGACCTGGTCCTATTTTGAAAATCCAACTGCAAAAATCGTGATTGAAAATGAAATAAAGACGATACAAAAACTCGGTCTCCCACTGATCATGGAGGGCGTGGAAAAGAAAGAACAGAGTGATGCCTTAGAGGCGCTTGGTGTGGATATGATCCAGGGATATTATTACGGGAAACCGATGCCGGAGACGGAGTGTCTGCGCTATATCAGAAGAATGCATTTTGCCAAAGAGGAATATGGAAAGAGTTGATGGAAAGTTTATGCTAAAAATAGCATTTTGTGATGATGATTTAGAGATATTAAAAGAACTTGGTATCTTATTGGACAAATATAAAAAAGAAAGAGACGAAGACCTTACCTATACGGTATTTCAGAGTCCCTTAGAGTTACTGGCCGCGATTGAGAAAGGGTTTTCTTTCGATATTTTATTTTTGGACATTTTAATGCCGGGGGAAAACGGAATTGAGACTGCAAAAGAAATCAGACAGTATGATAATAATATGAAAATTATTTTTCTTACCTCATCTCCGGAGTTTGCAGTACAGTCTTATACGGTCGGGGCATATTTTTATCAGTTAAAGCCAGTCTGGGAGGAAAGTTTTTTCCAGCTGATGGATTCCGTGCTTGCAGAGTGCACAAAGACACAGGAAAACAGTCTGATTCTGCGGAGCAAAGAAGGAATTACAAGAATTGACCTTGAAAAGTTAGAATATTGTGAAGTGATAGGACGGACGCTCTTTTTTCATCTCGGAAATGGAAAAGTATTTGAGAGTGTTGGCAGTTTAGACGATTTATTTTTGCAGTTAAAGCCTTATGGCAATTTTTTACGGCCACATCGGTCATTTCTGGTAAATATGGATTATATACAGAATATTTCTTACCGTGCAATTAAACTGATAAGTCTTGCAGAAATACCAATCCCGCATGGGAAATGCTCGGAGATAAAGAATAAATATCTCGAGTATGCGTTTAACAGAAAGCAGGTATTTTTATCATGAATCTTCTTTATGTAACAAATGGTGCAGCAGTCGGGATATTCGGCATGGTTTTGTCCGGGGCTTTTTGTGATATTCACTGGACGAAAGAAAAACGGGAATTTCTTGTTGGAAGTATTTTTGTGCTGCTTGCCATACAGGGCGTGATGTATCTGTTGGCCGGGGCAGCGACGATCCGTTATCTTTATCCTGTGATCACACATGTCCCGATGTGTATTGCCCTTTACATTTTAACGAAAAAACGTCTGTGGACAGTGATTTCCGTGCTGACCGCTTATCTCTGCTGTCAGCTTCGCAGGTGGGTGGCACTTTTTATAATGGCTGTGTTTGTGAACAGTGAAACGGTGCAAAATGTGACGGAACTGATTGTTACACTGCCGTTATTATTTCTTTTACTGCGCTTTGTGGCACCCTCGGTGCGGGCAATATCAAATTATCCCGTGTCAATACAGCTTCAGTTCGGGTTGATTCCGGCATTGGGCTACGGCTTTGATTACCTGACGAGAGTTTATACGGATTTACTTTCAGAAGGCATACCGGCGGCAGTGGAATTTATGCCGTTCGTCTGCTGTATTGCTTATCTGGTGTTTGTGCTTCGTACTTCGGAGGAGGAGCGGAAGAAAAATGAACTTGAGCAGATGCAGAGCTGTCTGAATCTCCAGATTTCCCAGGCGGTCCGCGAGATTGAGGCTTTGAGGGAGTCGCAGAAAGATGCCAGTACCTACCGGCATGATTTAAGACATCATATGCAGCATCTGTTATCATGTATCGAGAATGGAAAAATTGAACAGGCAGAAGGCTACATTCATGAAGTATGTGCGCAGATTGAGGCAGGCAGGGTAAAAAATTACTGTGAGAATGAGACGGTCAATCTTATTTTTTCCTCTTTTGCAGGAAGGGCGGAAAGTGCTGGTGCCACAATGAACATAAAAGCGGTGGTACCATATATTCTTCCGGTTTCGGAGACAGATTTGTGTGTGCTTTTATCAAATGCGTTAGAAAATGCACTCCATGCGTGTACAGCACAGGAGCAGAAGGGAACGATAGATATTTTAGCGTATGAGAAGAACGGGAGGTTCTTTTTTCAGGTCACGAATCCATGCAGAAAAGAAGTAGCATTTGAAAACGGTGTTCCGGTTACCGACCGGCCGGGGCATGGAATCGGCGTACGCAGTATTTGTGCAATTGTTGACCGGTATGGTGGTATGTACAGCTTTCTGGTAGAAGATAATAAATTTATTTTACGCGTTTCTTTATAAGGTGCAGCTTTATGCTGCACTTTAAAAGAGACAACAAAACTACATATGAAAAATAAAAAATGTCGATTGAGTGCACATTATAGTCGATTCAGAACAAGTTAATCCACTGCAGCACAAAATACGGTACATTAATGTCAACAGAGAGAAATGAAAAACAAATGACAAAGGAGAGAAAGATTATGAAAAGAAAAATTTTAGCAATTATGTTGAGTTCAATGCTGGCATTCTCTTTTACCGCCTGCGGGAATACCGAGGAGACTGCTGATGGCACAGTGACAAACGCAGAGGCAGATGTAGATGTGACAGATACTGGCACTGATGTGGAGAACGATGCGGCAGAGAACGATGCAGCAGATATTGTTGTGGACACAGAGGCAGCAGATGCACAAAGCGAAGATGTGGAAACAGATTCTACCGAAGACTTATTCTGCCTGCTTGATGTGCCGATTTTAGAGATGCCGGACTTAGCAGGAACAACCTGGAGTTTCTGTGGGGGTAACCTTGGCGGTGTGCAAATGACACAGGACGATTATGATGCTGCATTAGAGCAGTATGGCGGAAAATTGGAGATCGTGTTTAGCGATGATGGTTCCACTGTACAGATGGTACAGGGAGGTGGAACGTTAGACGGTGTCTGCGAATATCATTATGAGGATGAAGGTGTGCGTTTAACATTTGACAATAACGGCACAGATCTGGTATACGCCTGCGTGTTTGCAGATTTTGACGGACTGACAATGGTAGCATTGTCCGATACTTCCGGATACAATGCAGTATATTTTGTACAGTAAAGGAGTTTTTGAATGGAGATATCTGTAATTGTTTGTTTGCTTGTGATTTTACTTGCCATATGGATTGTTTCTGTACGGAAAAAATTAGCAATCATGGATGAAAATATCAATCATTCCATGAATCAGATCGGAGTGCAGCTTTCGTCACGGTTTGATGCGTTACTTTCCCTGCTTGATTTTACAAAAAAATATGCAGGATACGAGGCACAGACACTTACAGATGAAGTAAATGAAAAACGGTGTATCATTATGGAAACTTCCACACCGGAGGAGGTTTTGCGCCAGGAAGGTGTGATAAACGAGGTGCTTTTCCGGACACAGACGGTTTTAGAAGAATATCCGGGTTCGACTGATGAAAATGAATACATCAAATGTATGGACGCGGTAGAGTGTTATGAAAAAATGGTGCAGACCAGCCGGCTGATTTATAATGATTCGGTGACAAAATTAAACAGAGAGCTTCACATTTTTCCAACCAGTGTACTTGCACATATGCTCGGATTTGAAAAACGGGATTATCTGGTAGAAAATTAGCAGAAAAGGAGATGCAAAGGATGAATAAGTTACACAGACGCAGGTACATAAATGTAGTTGTATCAATGATGATGGCATTTTTGATGCTTGCTGCAATGGGAACGACACAGGTACATGCAGCACAATATACAACAGGAACGATTGATCCTGCCGAATTGAAAGCTGGAGATGTGGTTTACAGGGGGGTTCAGTTAACGGTAGACAGACAGATTGTGGTTTGTAAAAAGTGCAATATGATATGGATTACGACGGGCACGGATTACGGTACCGGAGACATGAAACGCTCTGAGGTGGTGGCTACGGAAGCCCATAAGGATCATCCGGATAAGGTGGGGTATAGCGAGTTTAACTGGTATTTTAATCTTGACAGCTCCGGCCCATTGTTAAAAAATACGCCATATACGATCGTAGAAAATGCTAACATTAAATACAAGATTACCTACAATACAAACGGTGGCAGTCAGATAGCAGAGGGAAATCAGACGAACCTGCCAGATCCGCTGCCAGCTGCGACGAAAGATGGATATGATTTTGCCGGCTGGTATACAGATGCAGATTTTACGACGATTGCGCGGCCGGGACAGGCACTTACTGCCGACACGACTCTTTATGCAAAATGGGTAGAACACAGGCACACATTTAGGGATGAGTGGAGCAGCAATGATACTTCCCATTGGCATGCTGCCACGTGTGAACACACCACAGAAAAAAAGGATGAGGCAGCTCATGTTTATGGAACAGCAGGTGCGGAAAGATATACATGTAGTGTCTGCAAATATGTAAGTGAAACAAGAAAAAAAGAAGCTGAGGCAGCAGATAAAAAGAATACGGAAAGTAAACCGGTAAAAGTAAAAAGGACAGAGGCAAAAGACGCAGCATTAAATTCGAAATTTAATGTGAAAGCAGGAAAGACGGTCAAGGTAACTTGGGGAAAAGTTAAAGATGCAGATGGTTATGATGTTTATATGGCATACTGCGGAAAAGATAAGGAAAAGGTTGTAAAGTCCGTAAAGGCAGCGGATAGTTTATCTGTTGAGATCAGCAAATTGAAAAAGAAAGGAATCAATCAGAAAAAAAATATAAAATGTCATGTTCTTGCATATAAGATGGTTGATGGCAAAAAAGTAACAGTTGCGAAATCGATCACGATACATGCAGCAGGAAAGAAGAATAAATCAGTAACAGATGCAAAAAGCATTAAACTGAAAAAGACTTCTTATGTATTGGCAAAAGGGAAAAAAGCTGTCGTAAAAGCTTCGATTGTCAAGAAGGATAAGAAACGTCCGATCATTAAGCATACATCGGAATTCCGATATGCTACATCAGACAGTAAAGTGGCAGTGGTATCTAAAAATGGTAAGATCACCGCGAAAGGAAAAGGATCCTGTTCTATATATGTATATGCATCAAACGGATGTGCACAAAAAATAAAAGTTGTGGTCAAATAAGAGAGACAGGTATAAAGTGAAAATGAATGTGTAGGAGAAAAGCTGCCAATGATAGTGATAATATCATTAGGCAGCTTTTTATAATGAACAAAGGAAAAAGAAAACGTGTATTTTGACTGGATTATATAGTATAATATATTCCGTGTCTGAGAGAGAAATAAACCATAAGAGGATAGTTAAAATGAGAACAGGATTTGATAATGAAAAATATTTAAAAATTCAGTCAGAGCATATCAAAGAACGCATCAGCCAGTTCGGTGATAAACTCTATCTGGAATTTGGCGGAAAATTATTTGATGATTACCATGCGTCGAGAGTATTGCCGGGATTTGCACCGGACAGTAAGCTCCAGATGCTGATGCAGCTTTCAGATGTTGCAGAAATCGTAATTGTGATCAGTGCGGCGGATATTGAGAAAAACAAGGTGCGTGGAGACCTTGGCATTACTTATGATGTGGACGTTGTCCGTCTGATCGGAGAGTTTGAGAAAAAAGGACTCTATGTTGGAAGTGTGGTCATCACACAGTTTGCCGGACAAAATGGTGCAGTGCAGTTTCGGGAAAAACTCGAAAAACGTGGAATCAAAGTATATCAGCATTATAAGATCGAGGGGTATCCGTCGAATATTCCACTGATCGTCAGCGAGAATGGTTTTGGAAAAAATGATTATATTGAGACGACAAGACCGCTTGTGGTTATTACTGCGCCGGGGCCTGGAAGCGGAAAAATGGCAACCTGTCTTTCACAGCTTTATCATGAAAACATTCGCGGAACCAAAGCCGGCTATGCGAAGTTCGAGACATTCCCAATCTGGAATCTTCCGTTGAAGCACCCGGTCAACCTTGCATATGAGGCTGCAACAGCAGACTTAAATGATGTGAATATGATTGACCCGTTCCATCTGGAAGCATATGGAAAGACCACGGTAAACTACAACCGTGATATAGAAATATTTCCTGTTTTAAATGCAATTTTTGAGGGAATATACGGTGAAAATACCTATTACAAATCGCCGACTGATATGGGAGTAAATATGGCAGGAAACTGCATCATCGATGATGAAGCCTGCTGCGTGGCATCTAAAATGGAAATTATCAGACGTTATTACACCGCAGTGAATAAGCTGGTAAAAGAAGAAGCGACCGAAAATGAAGTTTACAAGATCGAGCTTCTAATGAAACAGGCGAAGATTACAACAGACGACAGAAAAGTTACCGTTGCAGCAAAGAAACGTGCGGAGGAATCAGGTGTTCCGACCGCAGCAATCGAACTTTCTGATGGAACAATTATTACATCAAAAACGTCTGATTTCCTTGGAGCATCAGCGGCATTGCTTTTAAATGCTTTAAAATATTTAGCTGGAATTGAACATGACGAGAAGCTGATCCGCCCGGAGGCAATTGAGCCAATCCAGGATCTGAAAGTACGTTTCTTAGGAGGAAAGAATCCAAGACTTCACACAGACGAGGTTTTGATTGCGTTATCTCTCGCGGCGGTTTCAAATGAAAATGCAAAATGCGCCATTGAGCAGATTCCTGCACTCCGCGGCTGTCAGGTGCATACTTCGGTTATGCTTTCCGAGGTGGATATTAAAATCTTCAAAAAACTGGGTGTGGATCTGACAAGTGAACCTGTACGCAGTGGATTGAAGCTGTACTAAATTTATTTGATGTATCATGAGCCATAGAATAAAGTAAAAGAGGAAATAACATGAATCTGATTAATATAGAAGATCTGACAAAGATCTATGCCGAAAGAAAGCTGTTTGATGGTGCATCATTTTCATTGCAGGATGGGGAGAAAGTCGGTATCATTGGCGTCAATGGAACCGGAAAGACAACACTTCTGCGGATGATCATGGGGGAAGAGGAGACGGATGAGGGAACTGTTACGACTGCTAACCATGTGGTCATGCGTTATCTGCCGCAGCATCCGGAATTCGAACCGGAAAAAAGCAGTCTGGAATGTGTGCTGGAAGGAAATGTAACGGATGAAAACCGCTGGTCTGTTGAAAGTGATGCCAAGGCAATGATGACCCGGCTTGGAATTAAAGATTTCATGCAGCCTGCGGGACAATTATCCGGTGGACAAAGAAAGCGTCTGGCATTGATATCGGTACTTCTTTCCCCGGCAGATATTCTTCTGTTAGATGAGCCTACGAACCATTTAGATAATGATATGGCAGACTGGCTGGAGGATTATCTGAAAAAATGGAGAGGTGCGCTTATCATGGTAACACATGACCGGTATTTTCTGGACAGTGTGTGCAACCGGATCGTGGAGATTGATAAAGGAAAAATTTATAGTTATCAGACGAATTATTCCGGGTATCTGGAATTAAAAACCCAGCGGCAGGAAATGGAAGCAGCCAGTGAACGAAAACGTCAGTCGATCCTGCGTGTGGAACTGGAATGGATACGCAGGGGTGCAAGGGCACGTTCCACAAAACAGAAAGCACATATCCAGCGCTATGAAGAGCTGAGAGACCGTCAGGCTCCGGTGCAGGATTCGCAGGTAGAATTAAGTTCTATTTCTACAAGAATGGGAAAAACGACTGTGGAGTTAGAAAACATCTGCAAGGCCTATGGAGAAAGAAAACTGATCGATGATTTTTCTTATATCTTTTTGAAGGGAGACAGGGTTGGATTTATCGGACCAAACGGTTGTGGAAAGTCTACTTTAATGAAAATTATTGCAGGCATTATTCCACAGGATTCCGGGCAGGTTATCATCGGACAGACTGTGAAAATGGGATATTATGCGCAGGAAATAGCCTCAGAAAAAAATGAGGATGAAAATGAAATTGATCTGTCATATATGGACCCAAATCAGAGAGTGATTGATTATGTAAAGGATACAGCAGAATATATTCAGACTGTGGATGGAGTCATATCTGCATCTGTTTTATTGGAGCGTTTCTTATTTCCGCCGGAAAAACAGTACAGTCCGATTGGAAAACTGTCCGGCGGGGAAAAGAAAAGATTAAATCTGCTTCGGGTACTGGCGACATCCCCGAACTTTATTCTGCTGGATGAGCCTACAAACAATCTTGATATAGCTACGCTGACAATTTTAGAGGACTATCTGGATCGTTACGATGGCATTGTTGTCACGGTATCGCATGACCGCTATTTCCTTGATAGAACAATGAAGCGTATCTTTGCCTTTGAGGGAGACGGAAAACTGAAACAATATGAAGGCGGCTATACAGATTATGTAAACCGACTTGCGGCAGAGGGCAGGACACCGGGAGAAACCGGACTGAATCAGTCTGCAGGTGCAGCAGGTAGTACACTGGGAAATTCCAAAAATCAGGAATCGGGAGAAAATGGAACCGTGAAAGCCGATTCGACTGCAACCTGGAAGCAAAAAAAGAAACTGAAATTCAGCTATAAAGAGCAGAAAGAATACGAGACGATCGAGGATGATATTGCAGCACTCGAACAGAAGTTGGAAGATTTAGATAACGAGATGGCAGCGAATGCCACCAATGCAGCAAAGCTGCGGGAGCTGGTTGAGGAGAAAGAAAACGCAGAGAAAATGTTAGAAGAAAAGATGGACAGGTGGGAGTATTTAGAAGAGCTGGCGGCAAAGATCGCAGGGCAGCAGAGCTAGTGTACTGAATCATTGATACAGTACACTGGAAAGCCTGCCTGTCAGTCCACGTTCAGGACAAATGTATTCTTGCCGTTCTCTTTTGCCTGATACATTGCCAGATCTGCCCTGCGGATTAGCTGTGTATAGTCAAGCGTATCGCCCTGGGACATGACAATGCCGATACTGCACGGCACCGGCAGCACCTCGCCGGTCTGTTCGTTTACATGCTGCGTGCGCAGAATCTCAAGAATTTTGTCGGCATTATGCCGGATGCGTTCCGGTTCTAACTCACCGGCATAGCAGAATGCAAACTCGTCCCCTCCGATCCTGCCGACTGCACCGTGTATGTTTTCTTTAAGTGTCTGCGCTACGAACTGGATGACAGCATCGCCCTCCTGATGACCGTAATTGGTATTATAATCCCTGAAATCATCGATATCGACAAAGCCGAATGTGATCTGTTCATGGCTTTCAACCGCCCTTTGCACCATCGAAAGCATCTCTTTTTCAATCGCTTTTTTATTTTTGATACCGGTCAGAGGGTCGTTCTCTGCCATCTGTAAAAGTTTCTGCTGACGCTCTTTTTCTTTCCGGTCTGCCTGTTCCACATAGTCTAACAGCTCGTTGATACCCGCAGCCAGTTCACCTGTCTCATGTTTTTCCTGAATGTGGACACGCAGGGAATAATCCTCACTTTCCCTGATTTGCGCAAATACCTGCAGAATATGGGTAATCGGTGCGAAAATTTTCTTTGTCATGAAATACTGTGTACAGAATACGCCGATAATGAGTGCAGAAAGACCGAGCGCGATCAGCACACCGTAGGTTCTGCCGGTCTGCTTCTGTGCACTCAGATTTTCAGTCACACGGATGCCCCAGCAGGTATTTTCCACATCGGAATAATATGTAATATAATCCTGTCTGTGATAGCGGTAGCGCACATAACCGGACGGATTTTTCTCATGGTCGATCGCATCCCATTTTTTCTGAAAATCATTGCGGTCGGAACTTTTAGAGACAAATGTCTTTAAGCTTCTCTTGTTTTTTGTGTCACCTGCCGTGATGATCGCCCCATTGCCGTCGAGAAGATAGAAAGTTCCATCTGCAAGAGTGTCCATATTCAGCCGCAGGTCGTCAAAATATGCCGTATCCAGCTCCTCCATCACATAGCCGATCAGTTCATTATTATAATAGACGCCGGTATAGGCGGGCACGACATTTTTCCTGCCGTCATCTGTTATACGCTCATACACGTCACCGATAATAAATTCGCCGGTCTGATATTTAGGATCGACATCTTTCATTGCACTGACAGTGCCCGGTTCGTACTCTTCACTTGAACTGACCACATGAAAATTCCGGTTTACCACAGAGATGCTCGCTACAAAGATACTGTATTTTTTGCGTTCCTTCAGCAGATTGTCTACATAGTTTCGTGCCAGAGGGCTTTCATTTTCCCTTAGACTGTAAAGGATCGCGTTCTGCGTCAGCTGATAACTCGCGATCATGTCCATCTCGTTATTGCGGTCCTGCGTAAAGTTTTTGATATTCATCACCTGATTTTCGCTGATTGCCTGCACATTCTGCTCCGTCAGCTCATCAATCTTGCGGTTCGTCTCATAAATGGAAAATATTCCGAAGATACCAAGCGGTACCAGGGTAAAAAGTAAAAGTAACCCTAAAATACTATGTTTTAATTTCATGCTCGCAGCTTCCTCCATCTGTTATCTATTTTATAGCTAAACTGCTGTTTCCGTCAACTGTTGCCCCAGTGTTGTACACAACCCCTGAAAAATATCGAAAGGTTTTTTTTTCCGCGTGGATAAGATTTCGATATGATTGAAAACGGTCATAAAATCAATCGTAAAAAAATACGATTGTTTTTATGATTGATTTTGCATATAATCAATACAATGAAATTGGAAAGAAAACAGTTAGTATGCAAAGGCAGGAAGGACACTCACAAATGAAAGACAAAAGCGAAACTTCAACAACAGATTTGATTATACTTTTTTTCCTTCTGTTCATTATTTCAAATATTTTATTTGCTGTTGACTGTATGCTGCTCAGTGATGACGCAGAGTCGAATTTGAAGCTGATAAAAGATTTTGCGATCAGCACGGGAAGTCTGGTCGGAATAAACATAGTCGGATTGATACTGATTGAATGTTTTGAAAGAATTGAAAAATATATTTTTCGGCGAAAAAACCAAAAGGAATGTTTCGGGGAAGGTAATTTTCAGGTATTGCGGTGTAGCAGCAGATACTACATGCTCCCGATTGCAGTTATTGCGCTGGATATGATGTTTGTATTATCTTTTTTGCATGAGAGAAACAAAGATGCACAGGTGATGATAGAATTTTTTCAAGGCAGAGATGGAATTTTTCCACTGTTTTGTATGGGATTTTTTAACATCTATGGCGTTTATGTGCTGGCGCATTACTGCTGTTATAAAGTGTATTGTACAGGATATTTGTTAGAGGTAATCCATTTTTTGAGGAAAAAAAGCATACCGTGGAGTGATATAAAAAGCATAGAATTTTTCTATCTGGATCAATACAAGAAACAGAGGATTGTGATAAATCTTGAGAAGAAAAAGATTGTTTTTCACGCAGAGGTGTTAAACGATGGCTGGGATCCTTTTGTGAACTGGGTACAGGATATGGCAATGAGATATCATATTTTGTTTAACGGTAAAATCCTGACTGTTTGACTTGCAAATAAGATAAAAATCCAAAACTACACACCAGATACAATGCATTACGGTATGCTCAAAAGAAAAGGGATATAGAGCGTAAAACGGACAGCACACCAGGTTGACTTTGCCTGCGGGGGAAGGTAAAATACAGCTTAAGATAGTATAAACCCGGGGAGAAAACTGCAATGCTAAATATAACCATTGACAAGGTCAGGCACATTGAAGACAAGGATGCCAATGTACGCGAAACGCTTGTCGAATTACAGCACGCACTTGATAAATCTGAACAGGAAAGACATTTTTATGACGCTCTGTGCATTGACTACACTGCGGCATACTTATGCGACCTGATGGCAGATACCATGACTGTCATCAAGAAAAAATCATTCTCCCACTGTGCTGCCGAAGAACTCCAGTCTGGCAGCATACAATGCTATTCTCAATGGATACGGCATTCTTATAATACTTTTGTCGTGAAAGAGTCGGCCCCGGGCTTTATGGAAATGTTTGACAACAGGAATCTGATGGCATATCTGGATGATCATGAGAGCTTTGTATACCGGCACAGAACACTGCCGAACCGTGCAGGAATGGAATTTTGAAGCGCGGGCAGTGCGTCTTTATTCAGATGATGACAGCTACAAGATCATTCTTGGCTACCGTCCGATCGATGACATTGTCGAAGAGGAAAGGGAAAGCCGTCAAAAATTAGAGCAGGCGTTAAAGAGAGCCGAGGAAGCAAGCCATGCAAAATCAGCCTTTTTGTTTAATATGTCCCATGACATCCGCATGCCGATGAACGCCATCATTGGTTATACTGATCTTTTAGAAATATATGGGGATGACGTGGAAAAACGGGAGGACTATCTTGGCAAGATCAAAAGTTCCAGTGAATATCTGCTATCCCTTCTCAATGATGTTTTAGAAATGGCGCGTATTGAAAGCGGAAAATATATCATGGACGAAACGGTAACGGATATCAGGGAGTTTGACCGGTCTATCTGCGATGTATTTGAGAATCAATTAGAGCAGAAGGGGATCCGTTCTGTTTTTCTGTAAGTTCTTTTGCGATGCTGGCATCAGGCATGGCTGCTTTGCCGTTTTGTCCGGTGCTGCAGTGCGTTAAACCATGCCTGCGGCAGGGAAAATCCGAAGATGATACCGAGTACGATCGCTCCGGCAACTTTGATTGTTTCCATTCCGTAACGTGAAAATTCACTCATGTCATTCATGATAAAATAATAGGAAGTATAATAAATACCAGCCCCCGGCACCAGTGGAAAAATACCGGCGATCAGGTAGACGGTCACCGGATTTTTACGCAGGGCGGCAACCACCCTTGAAAAGACCGTGAGGGCAAGTGTTGCGATCATGTTTGCAATGACGGTTCCGGTGTCAAACTGCAGGCAGATCAGATAGACGATCCATCCGATCGCACCGGTAAGTCCGCAGAAGAGAAGTTCTGATTTTGGTGCACAAAACAGCACGGCAAAAGAAAGCGTTGCGATCATACTGACAATAAACTGGATAAACATAGTATTACAAAATACCTCCTACTATAAGATTATAGATCGTCATGACGGTTCCGACACCTGCCGCAATACAAAAAGCGGTGAGAACCGCATCGATCATGTGGATCGCGCCGGAGAGATAATCGCCGTTAAAGAAATCGCGGATTGAAGTCGTTAATGCGATCCCCGGCACTAACGGCATGATCGCACCGATGATGATCTTGTCATACAAAACCGGCAGTCCAATGGAAAAAGTGATCAGACTGACGAGTGTCACAAGTGCGCTGCCGAAAATATTGGTGATGAATTTTGAAGTTTTCCGCTGTGAAAACTTTTTTAACACCATATTTAAAAGTGCGCCGGCGATAAATGCTATCACGCCGTCTAACGGAGTTCCGCCAAACAGAAATGAAAAACTGCCGCTTCCAAGACCGCAGAAAAAGACTTCCGTCCATTTACTGCAAGTGGGAATCGCTTTACATTCATCTAAACGTGTCCACGCATCTTTTAGGGAACATTCGTGGAAACAGATTTCCCTCGAAAGCTGGTTTAAGGCTGCGATACGCCCAAGATGTGTCTGACCGAGCGGGACATGACGGATCATGCTGCACGCATCATCTTTATTTTCATTTGCACTCGCAAAAATTCCATTTGAGAGCACATAAACGTCATATTCTTCAATTTCATATGCCTCTAAGATATGCATTACGGTATCTTCCACACGGTACACCTCTGCGCCGTTGCGAAGAAGTGCGTCTCCGGTTTCCACCGCTAAAGATAAAATTTCCTTTGTGACTGCCATGGTGCAGTTCCTTTCTATCAGTGAAATTGATCATTATAGTTGTTCAACTGTTATGTTAAAATCCCGTTCCTGCCAGACAGGAGTTTTTATTATGAACACTCATGAAAAAATAACATGTTTTTGGATAAAAAGCAATCTGTCATGTGTAAAAAATTATATACTTTCCAATAAAAAGTAAGATGCCATATGCAATGATTTCCTGTAAAAGTAATTTTACATATTCTAATGCTTCTGTTTTGTTTATACATAATATCCCCAAAAAAAGAGATAATAATTTGCAAAGTCAGAAATCAATGGAGGCTTAGTGTGAAAAATAAGCTCGATAGCTTATTTTTCGCACGGCTATTTGTTTCTGAGCAAAAACAAATAGCTTCTATGACAAGGCATAAAAAAACATGCCTACGAGAATTTGAGATTCTCGTTGCCTCTTCGCAACAAGTTGCTCAGAAATGAGGTTTACTATGAATTGTAGAAAATACAGAGCAGTTTTACTTGGAGTGATAGTTATGATACTGGTGGTCGGGGTTTGTTTCTACACAAAATATCGGAAAGAAAATGAGATACCGACGGATGGAATGTTGGTATATGACAATTCGGAGGATGAGGATGTGAATAAGATATGGGCGTAAATAACGAAACACTTTATTTGAAAATCGAGCAGAACACGATCGTTTATGACCGGCATGTCGTGCTGAACGATATTGCAAAGATGGAGTGCACGAACGAAGCGGTTCTGCGTCAGTTAAAACAGAAAAAGATATACAGTTTTACGAATCAGAAAGATGAGAAAAAAGAGAAAAACCAGATGCAGGTTTTTTCTGTGTTAAAGATCATTGAGCAGATTCATGAAGATTATCCGTCGCTGACGATTTCCAATGAAGGCGAGAGTGATTTTATCATAGAATATATTCCGAACCCGGAAAAGCCAAAGGTAATGAATACAATCAAAACTGTGCTGCTATGCATTATCATTTTTTTTGGCTCCGCATTTACGATCATGGCATTTAACAATGATATTTCCGTGACGGATGTGTTTGACAAATTATACGGACAGGTGACGGGGACAAAGGCGGACGGTGTGAATGAGCTTGAAGTGTGCTACTGCATCGGACTTGGACTTGGCATCATTTTATTTTTCAATCATGTCGGAAGAAAGAAGATCACGCCCGATCCAACGCCGATCCAGATCGAGATGCGGAAATACGAAAAAGATGTGGATACCACATTTATTGAAAATGCAGGCAGAGGAGGTCACAGCATAGATGTTTCTTAATCATATTCTGCTCGGATTTTTAGGAATTGCGTTTGGCGGCGCGGTCGCTGCGGGAACGTTTGCTTTTGTGATCGTCATCGGTGTTGTTCCCCGTATGATCGGAAAATGTAACCGTGCGGCGGGTACGCTCTGCTTTGAGCAGGCAATCATCCTTGGCGGAATCCTTGGAAATATCGTCTCCGTATTTTTGCAGATGCATATTCCGCTTGGACAGGTATCAGGACATATCTTTCTCGGCCTGTACGGGCTCTCGGCGGGAATGTTTGTCGGCTGTATCGCGGTGGCTCTCGCAGAGATATTAAACACATTCCCAATCCTGTTTCGCAGGGCAAAACTGAAAGTTGGTCTCCAGTGGGTCATGTGGACGATGGCGGTCGGCAAGACGTGCGGGGCGCTTTATTATTTTGTGAAAAAAATCGGGGAAGGGTTGTCGTAGGAGAGGTTTGACGTGTGAAAAATTTCAGATTAAAATGATAGAGGTTTGGAACAATTTTTTGTTCCGGATTTTTCATAATGAATACAAACAGGGGGAATGAGAAATGGTCACATCCATCGCACGTCAGAGTGTTATCATAAAATGCAACATGCAGAAATCTGTCCTGACCGGCAACTACGAATTTTATTATGCGGCAGGGCTTATTGCAAAATTATCCGGGGTTGAGATTTCAGATGACATCAAACCGATCGAACTGGGGGTACTTTTACATCAGGAAATCGAAAAGACAGAGCCGAAGGATGAACAGGAAAAGTACCTGTTTTCGATGCTAAAGGACTATAAGCCGACCGATGAGTATGATGAACAGATGAAGGAGCTGCTCCTGTGGGGAAAAGGCGAGCAGTATCTGTGGACGGTGACGATTTTGTGAATCAACTGTTCAGGGTAATTTGGATTGGAGTCATAGGGAGCATCTGCCCATTCTAAGAGTTCTTTTGAAAAGCTGCGAATAAATATAGAAAAGATCTGACATACTATTCCAATAAGAGGAAAATATACGGGAGGAAAAACCATGGCACAACCAACCACCAAACAAAGCAGTTCAGCCAAAACATCAGATGAGCAAAAGCAGAAAAATTTATCCAAAGTGTCATACGGCGCAGACAAAAAAGTACGAGACCAGGCATACAATGAATATGTGGAGTCCATCACCCCAAAACACAACCTTGCAGCAAATATGGCAAAGGCATTTGTGATGGGAGGGATTATCTGCTGCATCGGGCAGTTCATTTTAAATATCTGTAAAAGCCTTGGACTTGATAAAGAGATGTCGGGTAGCTGGTGCAGTATCCTGTTGATCTTATTATCTGTGATCTTAACAGGGCTTAATCTGTATCCGTCACTTGCAAACTGGGGAGGTGCCGGTGCGCTCGTGCCGATCACCGGATTTGCCAACGGTGTTGCGGCACCGGCGATCGAGTTTCAGAAAGAGGGACAGGTCTTTGGAATCGGTTGTAAAATATTTACGATCGCGGGACCGGTCATTTTGTATGGTATTTTTTCGAGCTGGGTATTGGGACTGATCTACTGGGCGGCAAAAATGTTTGGATTTTGTTGACAATAAGCTGATTGCTATGCTTTACTAAAAGAGTAAGGTTTCTTTTCGATATATTAGAAGTCAGTGAAACCACAGAAATAGTCTCGCAGAGTGAAGACACTGTGACAGAGCAAGCGGTGACAGAAGAAACCGCAGACAGAACAGAAAGTACAGAAAGCACAGATGCGACAGAGCTAGACGAAACAACGGAAATATCAGATACAGCAGAAACTGAAATATCGGAAGAAACAGAAACTGAAAAAGAGTCTGGCACGACACAGATCTTAGCAGGAACATACGATGCTGTTATCGGCGGAACATATTCAGGTGTGTGTGAAAATCAGGGGGATTATTACCTGTACTATGTTACACTGCCGGAAGCAGGAAAACTAACGATTGCGATGACGGCACAGATGGAGAAGTGTGAGGTATCCGTATATTCTACGGATGAGGAAGAACTTTATTCACATACGGAAGATTGTAATGAAAATACGAAAAGAGTTGTGGCATCCTATGAAGTGTATCTGACTGCCGGTACATACTATATCAAGGTAATGGAAGCTACAGCGGTGTTAAATCTGTAACAATAAAAAAATAAGCATGTAATAACGCAGCGATAAGGAGACGTGGATATAAAATCTGCGTCTCTTTTCTGCATAAACTATGGCTGCTTAAAACGTGATATTTCTGAGACTGAAACACCGGTGAACTTTGAGGTGAATTATTTTTTCACCGGTTTTGTAATCTTTAGCCCAAAATGCTGGATAACGAGGAAAATCGAAAAGATTTGGATGAGATAGGATCTATCATCACAAATAAGATCAATCAGCCGCCGTCTTGTTCACAAGATGGATTCCCAGATACAGTTAAAAGGTACACTGGGAAGGGAAGCAGATTTTATTTTACATTGCAGTTAAAATCGGTGGAAAGTGATCTGCTGCATGAGATGACACCGGATCTGTCCATGGATTTTACCGGAAAAGGAGTCTTTGTGGTGGAGGATAATGCATTGAATATGGAAATTGCATGTATGCTTTTAGATACATTTGGCATTGAAGTTAAGGAGGTGTATAATGGAAAAGAAGCAGTGGAAGATGTGCGTACTACACTGCCAGGATATTATGATGCAGAAAATGGATGGACTGGAGGTAACGCGAATGATCAGACAGCCTGACAGGGAGGACTGCAAAACACTTCCGGTCAATGTCAGTCTGTTAAAGGAGACACTTGCGTCAATATTGGGTTGATATTTCAGAGTATTGGTTAAAATAATTTAGAGAAACAGGGTAGTGAAAAGGAGAAACAGAATGCAGACAGGAAAAGGTATTTCAATACCATCCATCTTAAAAGTTGGAAAAGGTGCTTTAACTAAAATAGGCAGTTATTTAAAGAATGAAGGAATCGAACAGGCCGTTATCTTTTTTGGAAATGGTCTGATCGATATGTTTGGAACGGATGTGATGAATTCATTAAAGCAGGAGGATATCAAAGTCTTAGAATACAGTGAATTGGATACCGTGGATATCGACGAAATCATTACACTGGCGTTTGCAATGCCAAATAAGACACAGGCGGTCATTTCCATCGGTGGTGGAAAGGTCATTGATGCGGGAAAATATGCGGCATTTTTACGCAATCTTCCATTTATCAGTGTGCCGACTTCCAGCTCCAGTGACGGATTTTCCAGTGCCAGTGCCTCTCTTTTGGTACAGGGGAAGAGGACATCTGTTCCTGCGAGACTGGCATATGGTATCATCGTGGATACGCAGGTGATCCGTACCGCTCCGGAGAAGTTCATTTACTCCGGCATCGGAGATATGATTTCCAAGATCATAGTACCCCTTGCTGCAGATGAGACTGGCGGAAGCCTGTTTGACAAGCTGTCAGAAGCAGGGGCAAAGCTTTGCGTGAAAACGATGGAAGCAATTGAAAATGGTACAGCTGTTTACACACCTCAGGATGACGCGCTTGCAACTCACACCGGAAAGATCCAGAAAGAGATGGGAAGTATCGACTGGTCAAAAGATGCAGAGGTGATCGAGCGTCTGGTGCGCGGCTTAAATCCATGGCCGAGTGCATACACAAGGATTGACGACAAGAACCTAAAAATCTGGCGTGCAAAAGTCATTTCCCATGAGGTGAAAGCCGCTCCGGGATGTATTTTAAAAGTGACAAAGGACGAACTGGAAGTCCAGACGGGGAATGGAGTATTAGCTTTATTAGAAGTACAGTTAGAAGGAAAGAAACGAATGGATGCCGGAAGTTTCTTACGCGGTGTAAAAATAGAAAAGGGTGATTGTTTATGCTAGGTTACGGATATGGATATGGAAGTCCCTTTTATATGTTCTGGGACCCAACATATGTATTGATTTTAATTGGCGTTGTTTTATCATTGCTTGCTTCTGCGATGGTTCGGAGAAATTTTGCAAGGTACAGTGTGGTAAGAAGTGCGTCCGGTCTTACAGGGGCTCAGGTAGCACAGCGCATTTTATCCTATGCGGGAATTAACGATGTGACGGTGTGCCATATTAGTGGAAATCTGACGGACCATTATAATCCGAGAACGAAGCAGATCGGGCTTTCGGATTCTGTGTATGGCAGCAATTCAGTAGCGGCAATTGCGGTGGCGGCACATGAGTGCGGACATGTGATACAGCATGCCAATTCGTATGTACCATTATCCATTCGT
>OKTJ01000280.1_pt1 | contig 40259 bp, 40 predicted proteins | sample 1606201 | NCBI WGS metagenome assembly OKTJ01 (sample SAMEA3879536, study PRJEB24766) | human gut metagenome | biome: human-associated habitat; feature: feces | place: USA | collected 1985/1987 | reverse complement strand
TATCATACGGCATTTTCAGTTCAGAAAATGCCTGCCTGTAAACAGTAACTTTATATTCTCCGTATCAAAGCCCACGCCCCCATCATCAGATCTGCCGGAACAATCTTTGCCGCTGCACGGTGCAGGGTACATACGATCCCCGGTGTGGATACTGCCAGTCCAAGTTTTACATCCGCCAACGCATGGCGCACCACATTTTTCTGGCGGGAAGCAAGCGGGAAACTGTGGATATAAGAACTGTCACTGCTCTTTTTTGCCCGTCCGATAAACTCGGTGTCCTTGATCCAGTAAGGGCAGACAGCGGTCACACGGATTCCCGTACCGTAAAGTTCCACTCGCAGTGCCCTGCTGTAACGATATAAAAATGCTTTCGTTGCTGCATAAACACTCAGATATGGAAACGGCTGAAATGCCGCGGTCGAACAGATCTGCAAAATACGCGCCCCACGTTTCATAAATGGCAGAGAAATCTGTGTCATGGCAACTGCCGCCTTGCAGTTTAAGTCGATCATGCCATCCACATCCACTCTTTTGATATCCCGCCAGGAACCGATCTTTCCGTATCCCGCCGCATTGATCAAGATGCGTACATCCGGTTTTTCTTTCCAGAGCATCGCCTCTATTTCATGCAGTGTCTCCGCCTTTGTCAGATCCCCGGTAATGATCCTAAGATGTGTCTGAAGTTCTTTTTCTAATGCCGTCAGGCGGTCTTTTCTGCGCGCGACCACCCATATTTCATCTAGTTTTTCCTGTTTCCTGATCTGTCTGACAAACTCACTGCCAAGCCCGCTTGACGCCCCTGTTACGATTGCTATTTTCATAGGCACTATTCCTTTCCTGATATCCTGATCATTAAGTATTTTTATAATTTATAATTATAACAAATTTTTTTCCTTTCTCACAGTCATTGTGCACTGATACGGCGGGCAAAAAATAAAAATGAGACCACCTGTACAGTAGTCTCATTTTTATATAATAAAGTAATTTTTCTGATTAACCAGAATTTCTTAACAAGAATCTGTTAACCCTTTACACTGCCAAGTGCAACACCCTGTACAATGTGTTTGGATAAGATCAGATATACAATGATAACCGGGAAGATGGAAAATGCGATCATCACATATACCTGCCCCATGTCAAACTTGAGCCAGTCAGCTCCACGTAACTGTGCGATCAGGATAGGAAGTGTCTTTTTCCTGTCATCATGTAAAACCAGCGCTGGTGTGAAATAATTATTCCAACTGCTTACAAAAGTAAAGATCATCTGCACTGCGATAGCAGGTTTCATCAACGGCATTACGATAGTATTAAATGTATGAAATTCTCCTGATCCATCAATGCGCGCTGCTTCGATCAGTGACAACGGCAATGTACTTTCCATGTACTGTTTCATGTAGAAAAACGTAACCGGAGCGGCAATTGCCGGTACGATCAGAGGAATGAAGGAATCCTCTAATTTCATGCTGGAAACAAGTTTGATAAATCCAAGTGCCGTTACCTGTGTCGGGATCATCATAATCATCAGGATAAACGGATAAATATATTTTTTCAGTTTGAAATCATATGCATGGATCGCATAAGCTGTCATCGTCGAAAAATATACACTGAGTACTGCACTAAGGGAGGAAACGATCAGACTGTTGATCATACCGTTCCACACCGGAAGTGTTCCATTCCTTAAGTTTTTCCAGTTTTCCCAAAGATGGCTGCTCGGAATCAATGTAAAACCTGACTGCAACTCACCGTTTGATCTGGTCGCATTGATAAACAGCACATAAAACCAGAATAAACACAAAACAGAGACAATCGCTAATACAACATATGCAATAAATCTTCTTGCATGAATTCCTACACCTTTTTTTAAATTACGGTTCTCATTCATACTTTTCACCCCTTCCTCTTATCATTGCCGGTTATCTTAAATACTACCAGACTTAAAATACCTGTAATGATAAACAGAACAACTGACAGTGCACCAGCCATACCATAGTTCTTGCTGTAGAGATGTTTATTTAAGAACATGATCAGCGTCATGGTAGAACGCATCGGGTCACCGGTTCCATTGGTTAAGATCTGTGGCACATCAAATAACTGTAAACCACCGATCAGAGATGTGATAACCACATATACAAGGATTGGGCGTAACAGCGGCAGTGTGATCTGCCAGAATACCTGCGAAGAAGTTGCCCCATCGACCTCTGCTGCCTCAAACAGAGAGGTATCGATACCCATCATGCCTGCCATCAGAAGGATCGTCGTATTACCAAACCACATCAGACAGTTCATCAATGCGATCAGTCCTCTTGCACTTCCTACATTCGATAAAAATTTATACGGTGTATCAACCAATCCAATCTGCATCAGCATTGAGTTGATGGGTCCTCCATCAGAGAACAACGTAAAGAACAACATGGAAAATGCAGATGCCATGATCAGATTCGGCAGATATACAACTGTTTTAAAGAAACGGGTTCCTTTTAATTTAAGACGTACATCGGAGAACCAGGCGCCAAGTACCAGTGATAAAATGATCTGCGGCACGAAACACATGATCCATAATACCATAGTGTTTTTTGTATAAACCCAGATATCTCCATCAGAAAAGAGTTTTTGATAGTTTGCAAGTCCGACAAACTTTGGTCCGACCTGTGTCAGTCCTGACATATAGTTTTCAAAGAAACTGTTGTAAATAGTGCTGACTAATGGGATCAGCTGAAAAATAACGTATACTACAATAAATGGAATCAAAAAGATATACCCCCATTTATTGTACCTTACTACCTTTCCACTACTTTTTTTCATGATAATCTGACCTCCTTTTTCAGAGTGTATTATTTTCATCCACAGAGCTCACAGCATCCTTCACCTTTATCCTGTGTAAACATGCTGTCAGCTCTGCGCTTGGCATTTTAACCTGAATAAACCGCACCTGCCTTCCTTATTGCATTCCGGCAGGCGCAGCTTTTCATTCATAACAACAGAATATCCGCAGAGCGTGCTTTCCATTGTTATTTTTAGATCATTCATCTTCTTAATATGTTAATTCCGGATATTTCTCTAAAACTGATTTGTAAAACAAGTCTAATGCCTCTTCTTTCGTTGCACTTCCTTCAAAATAGTTCTTCATTGCATGCTGAAATTCTTCGTTGCATCCCTGATCGTATGAAGAAAGATTACTTAAATCAAGTTTGGATACACCCTCATTATAAATACCAAGCGGATTCTGTCCGCCTAAGATTTTACTTGCGTAAGAGCTGTCTGCCATCTCAACGATTACATCCTGGTTGTTTACAAAGTCATCATCTTTCTCGATGATCTCTCTCATAACATCATCATTGGTTGTCATCTGAAGCATGATATCTTTTACAAGGCTCTGGTTATCAGTTCCGTTTGCTGCACAGATCCATGTACCACCCCAGAAGAAGCCCTGCGGTCCTTCGGTTGCGCCCCAGCCACCGTTGTAACCGATACTGCCTTCGGTATCTGCTGCCATTGAGAAGTTTACTAACCATGCAGGTCCAAAGTAGCAGAATACATTTCCTTCCGGATAGAAGCCTTTCTTCCAGTCATCGCTCCACATATCATATGTTCCTGTTTCTCCCGCATCAACAAGCTCTTTGGAATCATCCACCCATTTCATAATATTATCATCAATATTGATTTTGCCATCAACAACCCATTTGGAAGAAACGTTGTTGGAATATACACGGTATGTATCATTTACGGAAGATGTGATGGTGTAGCCGGCATCTTTCATCTTCTTTGCTGTATCATTAAATGTATCCCAATCTTTTACATAATTCTGAACCTCTGCCGGATCATCAGAACCTAATACTGCTTTTGCTGCATCTCTGTTATAGAATAATACGCCAGGACAACCCTGCCATGAAAGACCTTTTAATACACCATCAGAATTGGTAACAACATCTTTGGTGTACTGATACTGTTTAGAAAGATCTTCATCGGTAATACCAAGGTCTGTCACTGCCATTGTGTAGTCGGTATCAACATATTTCAATGCATAATCAGCTTCTACCAGGAAGATATCAATTTTATCATCATCTGCTGCATCAGACTGCTTTAATAAGGCTGCATCCAGGTTATTCTGATATGCCATATCATCACTCGGGGTAATGTTCCATTTTACTGTTACATCACCGATCGTACCTGTGGTTGCATCTACCTCTGTATATCCAGGATAATGATCTGTCAGACGACTCTTGAACTCCTCATTCCAGCAGTAGATATTCAATACTTTTCCCTCATCAGAAGTACCTGTCTCTGCGTCTGTACCTGCTGTCTCTGTTACCGGCGCAGTGTCTTCTTTTGCTGTGTCATTGGATTTCTCTGCTGTGCTGCTGTTTGCTGTATTTCCTCCACAGCCTGCCAGTAAAGCTGTCCCCATTGCTGCCACAAGCATCATACTTACGATTCTTCGTTTCATTTACTTTTCCTCCCTTTTTATAAGCACCTTTGGAACACTTTATCTTTTGTGTTCCTGTCTTGTTTACAAGTGATATATTACCGGATTTCAGCTCTGCATTATATTAAATCACTTGAAAAAATATCAGATTCATGACATAATAATGCGAAAATAAAAAACAGGAGTAATGCTATGGAACTTTCAAAAGAATGGTATCACACAGAATTAGCCAACAGTGAATACGATATGCTGCACCGTTCCCCGACTGTTGAATATTCTTTTTACAATGCTGTCAAAACCGGTGACATGGATTCTGTGATACGAAACTGTAAGGAAGATGCCTTCATCGACTTAAAGGGTACCGGTGTCCTTTCCCGTAATCCGCTTACAAATATTAAATATCATTTTGTTGTCACTACCGCTATGATCACGCGCTATTGTATTGATGGCGGATTAGAGCCGGAGCAGGCTTACCGCCTGAGTGATTTTTATATTTTAAGGATGGATTCGTGTACCACCGTCCGGCAGGTGGCAGATCTGCATCATGAAATGGTAAAAGATTTTACCGGAAAAATGATTTTACAGAAAAAAAGTTCTATACTCTCGAAACCGGTCATGCAATGTGTGGATTACATCTATACACACATCAAAGAACGCATTACCATAACCACTTTAGCTGAATATACCGATCTGTCTGAAAGTTATCTCTCGCGCGTTTTCAAACAGAACCTCGGCATATCCATCAGCGATTATATCCGTGAAAAAAAGATTGAAAAGGCAACTCATCTGCTGCGGTATTCTGACAAACCGATCGTCGACATCGCAAACTATCTTTCTTTCTCCTCACAGAGTCATTTCATTCAGATTTTTGAAAACTATACCGGACTGACGCCCAAAAAATACCGGGATAAATATTATAAATCCATGTGGTAATGCATGTTTTCTAAAAAAAGCAGCATACAAAATCTGTATGCTGCTTCTCTCACCCTATCAGTCATTTTTACATGTTACTCTTGAAAAAACACATCAATTCTGTGACATTTTTTTGGGTCAAGTGTTTCAATCACACTCTTCCTTAACCGTACACCATATTCCGGCTCCGGTTCCAATACGACTTTCTCATCGCACACTGCCCGTCTGATCTGCTCTATTCTTAAGTCCTTCTTTTCCGGATTATGCATTATGATCTCAAATTTCTTCCTGGCAAATTCCAGCTTCAATCCAGCACTGCCTTTTTCATCAAACTGTTCCGGCAGCAGAGATGGTGCGATCACCAGATCTCCAAGATCTCCTTTTACACCAAATACCTCTGTGATCATCGTCAGCATATACCAGCTCGCCGCACCTGTCAGATATGCATAAAGTCCTCTGCCTTCATTATCAAAATACTCCGGCAGTCCCGGGTACATTTTACTGTTTTCAAAATTCATTGCGGCTTCTAAAAGTGTCTGCAGAACTTTATGTCCCTCCCGGATAAATCCTCTCTGATACAGTGCATTCGCATACATGACTGTCATATGGGAAAACACTGCACCATTTTCTTTTTCCCCATAGGCAAATCCAAACATTCTTCCGAGATCAAATTTCTCCTCTTTAAAATCTGTATTCAGACGATATCCACCGGCTTTCTGATCAAACAGAAATTTGTCTGCACTCCTGCAGATTTCTTTTACCTGTTCCTCTCCCGCAGTTTTGCTCATGACTGCGAACACCTGTCCTGTCAGCATCATGCGGACTTCATCCTTTTTACTGTACTCAACCGCATTTCCATGATTGTCATAATATCCGTTAAACCAACCCATATCATCCCCGGCACTGATCCATTCTTTCTCTCTGATATGCTGCATCAGCCACTCTGCCTTCTCCACCAGATTCTTTCGTATCTGTTCTGTGGAAACCAGGATCATGCCTCCTTTTACATTATGTTCGCAGAGGCTGGTATATTCGTCCAGCAGTTTCTGCTTTCTGTCCGGACTTTCATATAATTCTGTTCCTTCCGCAAGCAGACATTTCATCTCTTCTGCCATTTCAATTTTACTGATCCCGGTTTTCTCTTCCATATGCTTCAGACAATCTGCAATATCTTTTAAATTTCCAGCATATGCACACGTAAATGCCACACTCTCGCCTTTTTCCCATGCCATGTCAAGTGCATCATTCCAGTCCGCACCGTGCAGTCTCATCTCATTATGCTCTCCGACATCATAAAAAGCACATAGATTCTGCAGTAAAATATGTTCTAAAATTGTTCCAAAATAAATATTTCCACCTGCTGTGCGCTGTTTATTTCCATATGCATGATCCCAGTTATTATCATGTGCAGTACCTCTTTTTGTCTGCAGATCTTTGAAATAGGTTACCTTCTCCAGCAAAATATCAAGATCTCCTGTCTGATCCAGATATAATTTTGTCGTCACAAACGGCCAGAATGCATGATCCATCCATACGCGTGTAATATTATTGCGGTCTGCAATAAATTCTCCCTGTCTGCTGCCAATGATCGTTGCGTTCGTTCCATCCATCCTTACACCGCCATAATTGTCAACGATCATCTGGCGTACTACTGACGGCTCCATGATCAGCAGAGCAAGACAGTCCTGCCAGAGATCTCTCCAGCCACGTCCTCCTTTGCCATAATCATGATATGGTAAAAATGAACAGCCATAAATGCGGCGCAGAACCGGCTGAAAACAGATCCATTTTAAATAATTATCAATGTTTGTATCACCCGTTGAAAAATCAACATTTACTTTGTCCGTCCAGTGTTTTTTTACGGCTTCAAATGCCTTCTCGATCTGTTTTTTCGTACGGTAAGCAGATGTCATTTTCTCAATGTTCTGTTTTTCCCCGGAAACCCCTGCAAGTACCAGATACGTGACTGTCTCCTGTGGTTTTAAGGTAACCGGTGCGAAACGCATTCCACCTGCTGCCTCTTTTCCCTGCAGTTTTGTTCCTGCCAGAACACCGTCCTTATCCATTCTTACCGCTTCGGGATTCAGGTAACTTCCCCCTTCCCCGATAAACATTTCCGTTGTCGGATAGAATTTTTCCGGCGCCTCTCCCTCTCCTGTAGATCCATATACAAAATAGACCGTCTGATTTTTCTGATGGCCCCTCTCATCAAAGGAAAGCACCGGGCACACCTCCACGCCATACGTTTTTGTTTCAATTCTGTGCAGCAGCGACGTCACATGACGATGATCCCTGATATTGTCTGCACTCCGTCCATAAAGCGGAATCACAGCAACCGGTGTAATCTTCTGTTCCTGATCCGCTGTATTGGTCAGTTCTGTCATCATTACTTCCATTGTCCCATCTATCGTAACAAAGGAAGTGGTTTCTGCTTTCATTTCATATTCTCTGGATATTCTCGTCAGTTTCTGCCACATAAAACCAGCTTCTAATATGCTTTCATCCTGATCCTTTGTAAATTTTGCCGCTTCCTGCTTTGCCGAAGAACCACAGACGGACCAGCTGCCCTTATTTTCAATACGACACCAAAAATTTCTCGTATTGCGGTTATTATGTAAATTTTCAATACTGACAGGTTCTAACAGAAAATGATTCTGATCTGTCTTGCTGTCTCCTCCGAGATTTGGCGTGATACTGGATTTTAACCCTGTTTCACCTGCCAGCGGAAGATACAGCCCGCTGTAATTTTCCGGATTATGGATACGGAAGGTTCCATTTTTATCTGTAAATTCTATCTTGTTCATAAGACTCTCCCTTCTTTACATGACATTTTTTTTACGACATAATCAGTTCTATGTCTGTCTCATCAGTAAGCACAGTCTGCGGAATATAATTATCTTTCATCTCCTGTCCATTCACGAAAAGTTTTTTGCAGCCGCTCTCGGCATGTCCCGGATTTTTTACGGTAATATGCAGATGACATCCCCTGAAATCCTTATCTATCTCAAACAGTTCCCACTCCTTCGGAATCGACGGTGCAATGCGAAGTCCATAAAGGTCAGGACGCATGCCAAGGATTCCCTCCACACAGCCCACCATAACCGTTGATGCTGTCCCAGTCAGCCAGTGTACATGGGATCGTCCAAAATTCGGACTGTCTTTCCCTTCCGTAAACTGCCCATAACAGTATGGCTCTAATCTGCGGATCTCTGCCTTGTCATTTTGCGCTGCCGGAGCGTTCTCCATAAAATAAGTAAATGCCCTCTCCCCATGTCCTCTTAATGCTTCCGCTAAAATGATCCAGCCCTGCGACTGCGAAAAAATACCGGCATTTTCTTTTGTTCCGGCATTGTAAATAACTGCAAGAGCCCCGTCAAATGCATGTTCATGGTATGGAGGATCCATTAAGATTGCTCCATATTCCGTGTTTAACCTGTCATAAACCTGCTGTAATGCACAGTCTGCCTGTTTCTCATCTGCAAGTCCGCTGATCACCGCCCAGCTCTGAGGGTTTAACCACATATTTGCTTCCGGATCAGTACGTTTTCCAATCGTCTCTCCACTCTCCGTAAATCCACGGATAAATCTGTCTTCATCCCAGCAGAGTTCCTGGATCAGATTTCCTAACTTTTTCTGGTTTTCATCCAGAAATGCAATGTATTCCGTATCCTTTTTATGTTCTGCAAAAATGCGTAAAATTGTCATTGCATAATAAAACTGAAATGCAACAAACGTTGACTCACCATCTTTTCCAAGTCTTAAACAGTCATTCCAGTCTGCATAGAGTCCGGCTGGCATGCTGTGCTTTCCTAGATGGTTCATGGAAAAATCAATCGCACGTTTCAAATGTTCATAAACCGTTCCTTCATCTTTATTTGCAAATGGAATTACCTCATCCATAAATGCAGTATCGCCCGTTTCTGATACATATTTGTATACTGTCGGGAACAGCCAGAGTGCATCATCTGCCCGGTAAGCCGGATGTCCTGTTTCCTGTACATAAGAAGCATCGTCCGGTGTATCTTCATGTCCTGGATTGTGTGTAAATTTAACCAGCGGAAGTCCTCCTCCGTTATCCACCTGTGCGGAGAGCATAAAACGGATTTTATCTACTGCCATTTCCGGTGCCAGATGAATCACACCCTGAATATCCTGTACCGTATCGCGGTAACCATATCCGTTTCTTAAACCGCAATAAGTAAAAGATGCCGCTCTTGACCAGATAAATGTCATAAAGCAGTTATATGCATTCCAAGTATTGATCATAGTATCAAATTCCTTGCTCGGTGTCTTAACCTGGAAATGGGAAAGTTTTCCATGCCAGTATGCCGTCAGTTCTTCCAGTTCTTTTTTACATACTTCCTCTGTGTTCTCATATCCTGCTACAATTTCAGCCGCCTCATCGTCTTCTTTCATTCCCACAAGAAACGCGATTTCCCTGGTTTCTCCCGGTTTCAGATGAAGTACGGTGGAAATGGCTCCGCAGCCGTTTTCATTATAATTTCCCCTGTTATTTAAAACGCCGTCTTCCACCCCTTTGGGATTTCCATATCCATGATATCTGCCAAGGAATTCTTCTTTTTCTCCACACCAGGAATCGGCTTTTGCCCCGGCCAGTCCGAAAAACCGGTTGATCACGGTCTTATGGTCAATTTCTTTTCCATTTTCAATCTTATCAAGATTTGCATGGATCATCTGGCGGATGCGGTTTTCACAGAAAACTGTCCTTGTGATAAACTGTGAATATTGGAGATTTACCTGATCTTGCTCATAATTACTGTTATTCGTAAATTCCGCATAACCGGTCACGGTCAGCTCCCTTTCCCGGTCAGAATCATTGGTAATGCCAAGATTCCACACTTCGTATGACTGATCTAACGGAACATAGTACCGCACTTCTGAACTGATACCGTCATACACAGCTTTCATCTTTGTATATGCAGTGCCATGATGGCACTCGCTCTTATAAGTATCTAAACTTTTTCCAACCGGCTGCCATGATGCAGACCAGTAATCTCTGTTTTCATTATCCCTGATATAAATATATCTGCCCGGTTCATCAAACTGGTTAAAGACATACCTTAAAATTCTTCCGTTTGCTCCTGATTTTGCAAAACTATATCCCCCTGCATTATTGGATATAATTGCTCCATACTCCGGCGAACCAAGATAGTTGACCCATGGTGCCGGTGTATCCGGTCTTGTGATCACATATTCTTTTTTACTTTCATCAAAATATCCGTATTTCATACTGCCCCTCCATAATTATACTATTTCATTCCTGCTTTCTATTGCTATGATACCTTAACTATAAAGGTTATCTGAAAATAGTTATACAAAATATGTCCTTAAAATAACAGATTCATGACCTGTCCTTTGCAGATATACTATGGTCAAAAAAATTTTCAATATATCAGAAAATTACCGGATATTTTTATGTACTTTTTAATTTATAAGACGTAATTTCCTATGAAAAAAAGGAATCCCATATCTGGGATTCCCACATTTTTTTATTTTCTATACAATGCCTGTTTTCTTCTGTTATTTCAAAAATCCAAACAGCCCTTTTTTCTCATATGGTTCTTTTTTGACTGCACCTGACTCATATCCTGTTCCGTCAATGACAGCCTTTAATTCCTGCTCATCAATATCCTGTTCCGTGATGATCACGGTCTGTTTTTTACTGTGAGAGGAAGATACTTTTTTAACCGGAAATGCGCCGCGAACCGCTTCATTCACATGATTTTCGCACATCCCACACTGCATTCCATCTACATCCACTGTAATCTTTAACATATTTACTCCCTGATCTGTCAGCCCGCCTCCTCACAGTCGCAGGACTGTACTACGACACTTTTAATTCTTTGTTTATCGATATAACCACATGCTTTCAAACCTGCAAGCACTACCGCATTCCAGCTTTTTGCCGATAATTCCTTTATGGTATCATCATCAAGTTCGATCGTACATGCCTTTTCTCTGTCACATACCGCCCCACATGCGATACGATACATATTTTTTCTACTGATAGCCCCGATTTCTTCTAATAAATTGACCATGCGATAAACAGTTGCCGCCCCGATTCCCGGATCAACTTCTGCTGCTCTGTAATAGATTTCCTTGCAGCAAGAACAATCTTCATTGAGAATCACGTCCAGCAGCATCAGACGCTGCTTGGTAATACGACAACCCTGTTCTCTCAATCTTTGAATGACAATTTCTTTCTGCATCTGGGTTCTGTGGTAATTTGCCGTTTCATGATTTTTCTTTTTCTGACTGTTTACTCCTGCCGTCATGGTCTCCTCCTATATTAATGACAGTGCCCTCCGCACTTCCCACAATCGCCTCCACACTGAAGGGATTTTCCGTTTTTCTTATCGCGAACCATGCTGCGGATGATAAGCCCCACAATTACCACAACTACTGCTCCCGTTACAACTGTTCCCATAAGATAATCCTCCTTGTTTTCCGAAGGAAAATGCCTGCTATGCCTGCATAGCATGTGCCTCTGCAGGAGCAGAGGATTTTCCTTCTTATTATGAATATGGCTGCCGTGTCAACACACGGCAGCCACCTTAGAAGCAGTGCTTATCTTGCGCCTGCCATGCCTTTTACATTTACTTTTAATGTATCGCTCTCTTTGTAAGGTCTGAATAACAGATATAAAAGACCGATTACAAGTACAAAAGCAACAACAGTTCCAATACCGAATGTACCGGTTGTGATCAATGTACCGATCTGGTAGATACATAAGGATACTACATATGCTAAACCACACTGATATCCGATTGCAAACCAGAACCATTTTGTATTGTTCATCTCTCTCTTGATAGCTCCCATTGCAGCGAAGCAAGGTGCACATAAGAGGTTGAATACCAGATAGCCGTATGCAGCTACCGGAGTCATAACAGCGGCAAGGTTGCCCCAGAATTCAGTACCATCTTCTGCAACTTCTGCGAAACCAAATAACATACCGAATGTTGCTACGACGTTCTCTTTTGCGATCAGACCGCTGATTGCTGCAACTGCCATCTTCCAGCCGTTACCACTCTGTGTCCATCCAAGCGGAGTAAAGATCCAGCCGATTGCAGAACCGATCTTTGCAAGGATACATTCTGCCTGGGCAGCCTCAAGAGCAGCACCCTCAAGTCCATCGAAACTTAACATACCAAAGCCTGCATCTGTCCATCCGAAGTTCATCAAGAACCATAAGATGATGGTTGATAACGTGATGATCGTACCAGCTTTTTTAATGAAAGACCAGCCACGCTCCCACATACTTCTTAATACGTTGCCAACTGTCGGCCAGTGATATGCCGGAAGCTCCATAACGAATGGTGCCGGATCGCCAGCGAACATTTTTGTTTTCTTTAAAATAATGCCGGAGCATACGATTGCTGCCACACCTACGAAGTATGCGCTCCATGCAACCCATCCTGCATTGTCGAAGAAAGCACCTGCGATCAAAGCGATAATTGGGAGTTTTGCTCCGCAAGGAATAAAGGTTGTTGTCATGATCGTCATTTTACGGTCACGGTCGCTCTCAATTGTTCTTGATGCCATAACACCAGGAACACCACATCCACTACCGATCAGCATCGGAATGAATGATTTTCCTGAAAGTCCGAATTTGCGGAATACACGATCCATGATGAATGCGACACGTGCCATGTAACCACAGGACTCTAAGAATGCAAGGAACAGGAACAGTACTAACATCTGCGGTACGAAACCAAGTACTGCACCTACACCGGAGATCACACCATCTACGATCAGACCTGTCAGCCAGTCAGCACATCCGATGTTTTCAAATAAACTCTGTGCACCAGGGATGATCCATTCACCAAACAGCGTATCATTTGTCCAGTCTGTTAAGATAGAACCAATCGTTGTTACAGATACATAATATACCAAAAACATTACAACTGCAAAGATCGGAATTGCAAGCCAGCGGTTTGTCACGATACGGTCGATCTTATCAGAAGTTGTAAGTTTCTCTTTGCTGCTCTTTGAAACACATTCGCCAATGATGGATGAAATGTATACATAACGCTCGTTTGTAATAATACTCTCAGTATCATCATCAAACTTATCTTCCATTTCCTTGATCTCATATGATACATCCGGAACAGATTTCATCTGCTCTTTGATCTTGTCATCTTTCTCTAATAACTTGATCGCAAAGAAACGTTTCTGATCCTCTGAAACAATACCGCTCAGTTTGTTCTCAACCTCTGTGATCACATCTTCTGCATCTTTAGAGAACTCATGTACCGGAACCATGTTCTTCTTCTGCTGTGCAAGTGCAACTGCCTTTTCAGCAGCTTTCTGGATACCGGTTCCCTTTAATGCAGAAATCTCAACGACTTCACACCCAAGCTTTCTACTTAATTTGTCAATATGTATCTTGTCACCGTTCTTCTCAACAAGATCCATCATGTTGATTGCCATAATAACCGGAATGCCAAGTTCCATCAACTGTGTGGACAGGTAAAGGTTACGCTCGATGTTTGTACCATCTACGATATTTAAGATGGCGTCCGGTCTGTCGCCGATCAGATAATTACGGGCAACAACCTCCTCAAGTGTATATGGAGATAAGGAATAAATACCCGGTAAGTCCATGATGACAACATCCTTATGTCCCTTTAATTTACCTTCTTTTTTTTCTACTGTTACTCCAGGCCAGTTACCTACGAATTGGTTAGAGCCAGTCAAAGCATTAAATAACGTTGTTTTTCCGCAGTTTGGATTACCTGCGAGTGCAATTTTTACTGCCATAACTTTTCTCCTTTTATTTTTAGTTTGCTGTAACTTGCTTTTGTTTGCTACGGCTTGCTTTCGTTTGCTATAGCTTGCTTTAGTTTGCCTTTTCTGTCTTTTGTTAGCGCATTCTAACACAAAGACAAAAAAAATTACTCTACCTCGATCATCTCAGCATCTGCTTTTCTTAAGGATAATTCGTATCCTCTTACAGTTACTTCGATTGGATCACCAAGCGGTGCTACTTTTCTTACATAGATATCCACACCCTTTGTGATGCCCATGTCCATGATTCTTCTCTTAACCGGGCCCTCGCCAGTCAGTTTTTTGACCTTTACGGTACTGCCGCAGGCTACTTCTTTCAACGTCTTCATCGTTTCGCTCCTTTTCATTTTTGTATCATGAAACTGCGCTGTTGCAACAGTTTTATACCATAATTTTATTCGCCATGTCTTTTCCGATCGCAACTCTTGAATCCTTGATGTTAACGATCATATTACCGTCGATCTCTGATACGACTGTAACTTCTCCGCCTGGAACAAAGCCAAGATTCTCTAAAAATCTTCTGGTTTCTTCTTTTCCACCGACTTTTTTAATCGTACTCGGTTCTCCTGTGTTTAACATAGTAAGCGGCATCATTTCTTCCTCTTTTCTCCTACTGTATTGATAATGATTTTCATTTCTTACGTTGGTTAGTATATTCTAACGTTCATTAGATGTCAATAACATTATTGATATTTTTTCTCATTAATTTTCATTTCATGGAAAAAAACGGATATTACAGAGACTTTTTTCACAGTTTATCGTCAAATTGCACAATAAAATATGAAAATTTCCTTGCAATAGAAAACAACATTCTGATTTACTCACTATTTCGCAATTACTATTTTCAAAGTGATACCCCCATTTGACAAAAGTTCTGTCACATCACCTTCTGGAATATTCATTTTCCCCAGTCTGGTATATGCCCATGAATTTGATCCATAAAACACTACTATTTTGTCTCCACTGTATAGAACTATATCACCGGGATTTCAGTGTCATTAAAATATAACTTCATGTATTCTCTCTCATCATCCATCGCCGATTTGTCGGTAATTTCTGTTTCCTCTAATTCTCCAGCAGAAATTTGAGATTCAGTACTATTGTCTATTATTTCTCCGGATATATCATTTTCAAATGAAACACTTCTTTTTTCTCTACATCCTGCAAGCCCAAATAAAACTAACACACAAAGACTAAGTAATAGTACTCTTTTCAACTTATAGTTTCTTTCCAAGTTCATATGCTTTTTTCATCACATCAACATGGCTTGCAGCTATATTTGCAGCATCAATTCCACCGCCACCGACCATGCCTTTCAGGAAGCCTTTTCAAAACAGTCTACCCAGCCTTGCAGACCATTGTAGGCTTTTTCAAATGCACTTTCATCATTCTCAGCAGCAGTTGCAATCATATAAATATCTCTGAATGAATAATCTGTCGAATATAAAGGATTCAATCTATCAAGAAGTGTTTTCATCTGGTCACACATCTCATAGTAATAAATTGGTGTTGCATAAACAATGACCTCCGCATCCTTTACTTTTGCCATAATATCTGCAACATCATCCTTCAGTACACACATCCCATTCCTCTGACAGGATAGACAACCGATACAATATTTTATATCTTTTCCTTTCAAAGAAAGAAGTTCCACATCATGCCCGACTTCTTTTGCTCCCTTTGCACACTCATTTGCAAGTATATCAGAATTGCTGCCTCCTCGAAGACTTGTCGATATGATCAATACTTTTTTTGCCATGATTAAATTTCTCCTTTTTCAGTGTCTTTTTTAACCTTCCGTATAACTTTCGCAGGCACTCCTGCCGCAATCATATTGGCTGAAACATCTTTTGTTACAACTGCTCCGGCTGCAATAATCGAACCTTCACCAATTGTAACTCCCGGAAGAACTGTCACATTTGCTCCAAGCCATACATTTTTTTCAATGTGAATCGGTTGAAATATCATACCAGCTCTTTTCTCAGAATCTTCCATATGATTGATCGTTGCTAATACTGCATTATGTCCAATCAGGACTCCATCCTCTATATAAATACCACCCTGATCCTGAAACTTACATCCTGCATTAATAAAAACATTTTTACCTATATGGATATTTCGTCCGCAGTCTGTATAAAACGGAGGAAACATTCCAAAACTTTCATCTATTTTTTGTCCGGTAAGTTCCGACATAAGCTGTACTATTTCTTCTTTTGTATGATATTTGTTATTCAGCTCCATCGTTATTTTTAATGCCCTTTGAGACAACTCGTGCATGACCAGATGTTCTTCACTTCCTGCATCTACGATATATCCGGGTTTCATATTACTCAAATATTCCTCATATGTTATGACTAACCAACCCCATTTTCTTTAAAAAATTTCTGGACTTTATCAAATGGGATCACATCCGGATTATCGTAAAGATCTGTATGAACAGCCCCCGGAATTGTAAGCAGCTCTTTATTGGATGTGTACTTGCTGTCCTTAATCATATTTTCATAAGCATCTTTTCCAAAATAATAGCTGTGTGCTTTTTCTCCGTGAACAATAAGGACTGCACTTCTGATTTCATTACTGTACTTTAATATTGGCTGATTCATAAATGACATACATCCAATACTGTTCCAACCATCATTGGAATTCAGGCTCCTTTTATGATAACATCTGCCTTTATAATACTCACTGTAATCTTTTACGAAGAAAGGTGCATCTTCCGGAACCGGAAGGGGAACACAACCACCGCCTCTTGAATATTCGCCTTTACGGTATTCTTCTGTCCTGAGGGTATTCAGTGACTGTTTCTTTGCATAACGTGCTTCTTCACTGTCCTCAGAATCAAAGTATCCATTCGCATTTACTCTTGTCATATCATACATGGTAGAAGCAACGGTTGCTTTTATTCTTGTATCCAACGCAGCTGCGTTAAGAGCCATTCCACCCCAGCCGCAGATTCCAATGATTCCTATTTTATCTGGATCCACATCTTCCCGAACAGAAAGGAAATCAACAGCAGCCATAAAATCTTCTGTATTAATATCCGGAGATGCCATGAATCTTGGATAGCCTCCACTTTCCCCCGTAAAAGAAGGGTCAAATGCAATTGTTAAATATCCTCTTTCAGCCATTGTCTGTGCATATAATCCGGAACACTGTTCTTTGACTGCCCCAAATGGTCCACTTACGGCAATCGCAGGATATTTCCCAGATTTATTTTTCGACTTATACAGATCTGCGGCAAGTGTGATTCCATAACGACTTACAAACTTCACTTTTTTGTGATCTACTTTTTCACTCTGTGGAAAAGTTTTATCCCATTCAGATACCAGCTTTAATTCTTCTGTTTTTAACATATTTATCATCCTCCATATGCAAAATTTCTTGTAATTACACTAGCAATAGTATATGATATAAATATCATATAATCTAAAGTTAACTTTAGGTCAAGCACAATTTTGAAAGAAGGTTTTTTATGTATACAATCGGTCAGGTCTCTGCAATGTTTAATCTTCCTGTTTCTACATTAAGGTATTATGACAAGGAAGGCTTTTTCCCTAATCTGGAACGCAAGGGAAATATCCGTTATTTCAGCGGTAATGAATTAGAAGCTCTTCGTATTATTGAATGTCTGAAGAAATCTGGTCTTGAGATTAAAGATATAAAACAATTTTTTATCTGGGTATCTGAAGGCAGCTCCAGCTATAAAAAAAGGAAAGAATTATTTGAAGCCCGAAAATCAGCTGTTGAAACTGAAATTCAGGAACTCCAAAAAACTCTTTCCCTCTTAAAATTCAAGTGCTGGTATTACGAAACAGCAATGAAAGATGGTAACGAAGATGCTATAAATGCCATGTTGCCTGACAAACTTCCAAAAAATATACAGAAACTATATGATAAAGGGCATGACTGATTTTTGCTTTCTCCATCAAACTTGAATTTACTTGCTTTTCTTCTCTTTGCTGCGTCTCACTAATGCGATAAATAGTTCAATGACTCCGCCACATAGCCATATGATACCTAACGCAATATTTTCTGCCCAGAACCAAAACGGTGACATAACAATCCATGTAATCGCTAAAATAAAAATTCCCCTACTGCTCATGATTTTCCTCCTGAAACTCCGATTTATTGATTCCATTTTAAACACAGGACATAATGTAATCAAAATTATTTTGCAAAAAAACAAGCCCAATAGCAGCATCTTGCCACATATCGGACTTGTCTGTTATTTTGATTTTTTAATAAAGCTATCTGCCAAGTGTGTCAGAGATATTTTCGGAAGATTTCACTTCAGTACTTTCAGAGGATTTCATTTCTGTACTTTCAGAGGATTTTACCTCAGTGTTCTCAGACGATTTCACTTCAGTACTCTCAGACGATTTTACCTCCGTATTTTCGGACGATTTTACCTCCGTATTTTCGGAAGATTTCACCTCCGTATTTTCGGAAGATTTCACTTCCGTGCTTTCAGAAGATTTCATATCTGTCTTTTCCGAAGAAGGCATGTTCAGATTCCATGTGGATGCCGGAACTGTTACTTCGGTTGTTTCGGTCGGATCTTCTGTCTCTGTCTCATGGATCACATCCGGATCCTCATAGACAACCTCGTCTGCTCCGGCACGAAGCAGGATTCCTTTTGAACCGAGGACATTGACACTGATCGTATCGCCATCTTTTACGTTATCCAGACTTGTTGTTACCAGTGCAGAAGAAATATAGTTAGTAGGAACTTTCTCACCATTTACAAAGATCTTTGCATTCTTGGTAAATCTTGAACCATAAACAGCAAGGATGTTACGGTCAGAGTTTTTGCGGAGATTGGAAATCGTGACATCTTCCACATCCATCTGAAGGTCGGTAGCAGGATAGAGATCTTCGCCACCGTAGGTATATCTTTTACCGTAAAGTAAATCGTACTGCAGATTTTCAAGACCATTTAAGTATGTCTCGGAATTGCGCTGTGTCTGATGATAGTTAAACATGGTTCCTTCATGGATACCAGCCTGATCCGTGATCTGGGAGAGAAGCTGGTATGCTGTAAGATCGGCGTCCTCTTTCGGAAGTCCCATGTTATTCCAGGTGATGTATTTTGTCTTGAAAATATCACCGGATTTCATATCAGAATCAGAAAGTCCCATGGTAGGAAGATGATCACCGAACATAACAACGATGGTATCTTCACCGCGGCGGTCAGCAGCAGTGATCAGGTCACCGATGAAATCATCTACTTCATGGATCATATTTACATAATATTCCCACTGATTGTTTGATTCCTCTGTGGCTGCACCGGAAACTCTGATTGCCGGATCTGTTAAGATCTTTTCGGTCGGGTAATCACCGTGACCTTCTACAGTGATCGTGTATACAAAATCGGACTGGTCTTTTGTGGAGTCTAAAGCCTTTACCGTTTCCTGAACTAAGATATCGTCAGTTGGCCAGTTGCCATTTGGAGTGTACTGTGTGATGTTCATTAACTCCTTACTGGTGAAAGTATCAAATCCCATCATGGAAAAAGCATTGTTTCTGCTGTAGAAAGTAGCGGTATTGTTGTGAACCACATGTGTGCCGTAACCGATCTTTGACAGGTCAGATGCAATACTTTCGCAGTCTGTCTGTTTTAAGATGGTTTTGTAAGGGTACTCGCCGGTTCCGAAATACTGCATGCTCATACCGGTTAAAACTTCAAATTCTGTGTTTGCCGTACCTGCGCCGACAACCGGAACAGTGAGATATCCGGTGGAGTAATTGCTCTCTAAATTGTGAAAATTCGGGATCGGATCTTCGGACATATTTAAAAAGTTTACTTCGTAAGGATCTGCGAATGACTCTAACAGTACACAGATGATATTCGGTTCGCTGCCTTTAGAAACAGTGGTCTGTTCTTTGGAAGAATTAACCAGAGTTTCGATCGCATCGACCGTTTCCTCAGAATAATCATCCGGTTTGCTCATACCACGGCCAACCACACTGGTGGAAAAACCGTATACAAAACCATAATCGGCATAACCCTGAGCGATATTGGAAAAATAGGAAGCAAGGATGTTAGAACCCTGTGCAGCCTGTGTAGTAATCGGAAGTCCGACTAAAAGTAAAGCAGCAATCGAAACCGGACCTAATACAAAATGACGTTTTCCCTGATATTTTGGCCCTTTTGCAAAAAAGAAACCTAAAAATACGAAAAATGCAACGACAACGCCAACGACAAGAGTTGCCTCTTCTGCGGTAAAGTAGTTTGTGTTCTGCATTGCGAACAGATCAGAGATACATTTTAAATCAGTATAGCTGAAAGGTGTAACACGGTTTGAAAGGATCAGACCGTTGATCGTACCAAGGAACAGCCATAAACCGCTGATTAGTACACGCAGCTGTGCCCTGCACCGGAACAGATATACGATCGAGAGCGAAGCAAATACGATAAATGCGTTGTAAAGGTAAGCTAGTGTGTGATTATGTAAGAAAGAGATGGTAGAAAGGAAATCTCTTCTTGAAATCACTTCAATTGCGAACGTCAGCACGCATGCTAAAATAAAATGAAATACTAAGGAATATTTGTTTAAAAATGCAATCATTTTATAATATTTTTCGCTGTGCGGTTTTTTCTTTGGTAATTTTGAGCGGATAAGAGAAATCTTATCAAGACAAAACTGTAATTTTTCTTTCATAGTGACCTCCCAAAGTTTCATGTAATATCAAACTGTCTATCTGTAAACGGAAATGCTGTCATTTCCAGTATTTTGTAAAAGGTGTGTAAAAATCTTATTTTTGACACTAAGAGAATATATCGCTTCTCAGGTAAAAAATCAATCGGAAAGATGAATAAAAAAGAATGAACAATCTGTGTTTTTCTATGGAATATGAATAAAAAATGAACAAAATATGTCCAAAACAGGCAAAAACAGGAAGAAAATAGGGATTGCATGTGTGCAGAAGTTCTATTTATAATAAGGAAAGAAAATAAATAGAGCAGTCACAGATATAGGAAGACGCTGTCTGTACAGGCATGTGGAGACAGCAGTGTAGGAAAATGTTGAATTGGGAAAGGAGCGCTGCGTATGGGTGAGTTTACACATTTCAATAAGGAAGGAAATGCTGTCATGGTAGATGTTCATGCGAAGGATGACACCTACCGTGTGGCGGTGGCAGCCGGGAAAATATATGTCAATAAGGAGGTATATGCGGCAATCAAGGGACACACCGCAAAAAAAGGAGATGTCCTTGGGGTGGCGCGTATTGCCGGGATCATGGCGGCGAAGAAAAATTCGGAACTGATCCCGTTGTGTCATATCATTGCATTGACGGACTGTGAGATCCGCTATGAGATGCATGATGAGGAGCATTCGATCGAAGCATTTTGTAAAACTTCCTGTATCGGGAAGACCGGTGTGGAGATGGAGGCAATGACAGGCGTGAGTGTGACGCTATTGACCATTTACGATATGTGCAAGGCGATGGACCGTGGAATGCGGATTACTGATATTCATCTGATGGAGAAGGATGGCGGCAAGAGCGGGCATTATGTGTGTGAAGAATCATGCAGCGATTGAAAGCTGTGTCAAAGATTTCTGAAAGACAAAATATACAATGTTGTGTTAGAACAGGACGAAAGGAAAACATGATATGGACAATAAATATACAGTAGGAATTATAACAGCAAGCGATAAGGGTTCCAAAGGAGAGCGTGAGGATATCAGCGGAAGAAGGATCAGAGAGATTCTCCCGGCAGAAAACTACGAGGTCGTATCCTATAAAGTGCTGCCGGATGAGCAGGAAGAACTGGAACAGGAAATGATCCATCTTGCGGATGAATGTAAATGCAATCTGATCTTAACGACAGGCGGGACGGGATTTTCCATGCGGGATGTGACACCGGAGGCAACGCTTGCGGTTTGTGACCGGAATGCACCGGGAATTGCGGAGGCAATCCGCGCCTACAGCATGACGATCACAAAACGCGCTATGTTAAGCCGTGGTGCGAGTGCGATCCGTGGACAGTCACTGATCGTAAATCTGCCGGGCAGTCCGAAGGCGGTGGAGGAGAGCCTGACTTATATCTTAGATTCGCTGGAACATGGGATGGATATCCTGTTAGGGAGAGATGGGGAGTGTGCACGGAGATGATAACGCTCTTTATGCTGGAAAGCACCTGAAATGCATAGAGTTCTTCGCTGAATAATATCTTTTCATTCTCTGGGAATAATGTTATACTTAAGAAAAAATAACGAGGGCGTTACAGGAGTGATCCGTAATGTCCTTTTTTGTGGAACGGAATATCAGAACAGAAAGGCTGGAAATAACTATGATTACAGTAAATGCAATGGGAGATACCTGCCCGATTCCGGTAGTAAAAACAAAAAATGCAATTAAAGAGCTTAATGGTGCAGGTGTTGTGGAGACATTGGTGGATAATGAGATCGCAGTTCAGAACCTGACAAAGATGGCAAATCAGAAAGGTTATGGCGTAAAGTCAGAAAAGATTTCAGACGGACAGTATAAAGTGACGATGGAGATCGGGGAAGAGGCGGCAGCAGGGAACACAGCACTGTCGGCAAACGATGCGGCAGAGACAGAAAAAGAAGAAAACTGTGCTCCAAATGCGATCCATGGAAACACGGTTGTTGTGATCTCCGCAGATCATATGGGTGAGGGCGATGAAGAACTTGGAAAAGTACTTATCAAAGGATTTATTTATGCACTCACAGAGCAGGATGTGCTGCCACAGACAATACTTTTTTATAACGGAGGTGCAAAGCTGACCTGTGAGGAGTCGCCGACGTTAGAAGATTTAAAATCATTAGAGGCACAGGGAGTAGAGATTTTAACCTGTGGAACATGTCTGAATCACTATGGTCTTACGGACAAACTTCAGGTGGGAAGTGTAACGAATATGTATGTCATCGCTGAAAAAATGACACAGGCAGGAAACATTGTAAAACCATGATTTATCTGGATAATGCGGCAACTACATTTCCAAAACCACCGGAAGTGGAACATGCCGTCATGGCGGCATTTCATACAATTGGAAATGCAGGAAGAGGAGCGCATGCGGCAACACTGGATGCGTCGAGGATCATTTATGGAACCAGAGAGCGGCTTGCAGAGTTATTTCATGCGGAGGATGCATCCCGTATTGCGTTTACCGCCAATGTGACAGAGTCGTTAAACATTGCAATCCAGGGATTGTTTGAACCGGGAGATCATGTGATCACGTCAGTCTGTGAACATAATTCGGTATTGCGTCCATTGTATCTGATGGAGCAGCGCGGTGTGAAAGTAACCTATCTTCCGGCAGATTCTAAGGGGCGGATCGCATACGATGAACTGGAAAATGCATATGAGCCGGAAACGAAAGCGGTTGTAATCATGCATGCGTCAAATCTGACTGGAAATGTGACAGATTTAGAGCAGATTGCAGCATTTACACAAAAGCATCATTTGCTGTTTGTCGTTGATGCCGCCCAGACGGCGGGAGTCCTTCCAATCGATGTGCAGAAACAAAATATCGATGTACTCTGTTTTACCGGTCATAAAGGATTATTTGGTCCACAGGGAACCGGAGGCATTTATGTGCGAAAAGGTGTGGAAATCCGACCGCTTTTCGCAGGAGGAACCGGAGTCCAAAGTTACAGCAGAACACAGCCAAAAGAAATGCCGACTCTGCTTGAAGCGGGAACTTTAAACGGACATGGAATCGCCGGATTGTATGCGGCTTTGGGATATCTGCAAAAGACCGGTATTGATAAGATCTACGGGCGTGAAATGGCGCTGGCAGAGCGTTTTTATAACGGCGTCAAAGACATTTCCGGGGTAAAGATTTATGGAGATTTTACAACAAAAAACAGAGTGGCAGTTGTCACATTAAATATCGGAGATATAGATTCCGGCAGTGTGAGCGACTGGCTCTGGGAGGACTATGAGATCGCCGTCCGCGCCGGTGCGCACTGTGCCCCACTGATGCATGAAGCACTTGGAACAAAAGAGCAGGGGGCGGTAAGGTTCAGCTTTTCCCATTTAAATACGGAAGAGGAAGTGGATACTGCAGAGAAAGCTGTGAGGGAGATCGCGGCGGGATAAGCTTTGAAGAAAAAAGCTGCATGGACAGGCAGGATTGCGTATCTGTGAAGATGAACTTATTTTTGAGTGCAATAATTTTTTGGAGGCGTGCAGATGGAACAGCAGAAAGACGAAAAAATCATATTTTGCAAGGGTGGCGGCTGCACCGCAAAGCTTGGAGCAGGGATTTTGAGCAGGGTGTTAGAGCGTCTGCCTAAAGGACCGGCGGATGAGAATCTGTTGATCGGCTACGATAGCAAGGATGATGCGGCAGTTTACCGTATCTCTGATGATACGGCGATCGTACAGACGCTCGATTTTTTCCCGCCGATGGTGGATGATCCATACACTTTTGGTAAAATTGCTGCGGCAAATGCGCTCAGTGATATCTATGCGATGGGCGGCGAGGTAAAAACGGCGTTAAATATCGTATGTTTTCCTGAGAGCATGGATCTGAATGTTTTGGGGGAGATCATGCGCGGGGGATCCGAGAAAGTCATTGAAGCTGGTGGAACGCTTGTGGGTGGTCATTCGATCGCTGATGCGGATGTGAAATACGGACTTTCTGTTATGGGAACCGTGCACCCGGATAAGATTTATCCCAATAATCAGGGAAGACCGGGGGATAAACTGATCCTGACCAAAAAGCTTGGCGTCGGGATCGTCTGTACTGCAAACCGCGTGAAAGAGGCATCGGACGCGGCGATGGAACAGGCGGTTGCATCCATGACTATGTTAAATAAATCAGCTTCCCATATCTGCCATTCGTATGAGATCCACGCATGCACGGATGTGACAGGATTTGGATTTTTAGGACATCTGCATGAAATGATGGATGGAAAATTGTCCTGCCGTATTTTTGCAGATCAGATCCCGGTCATAAAGGAAGCGCTCGATTACGCAGATGAGTTTTTACTGACGGCAGCAGGACAGAAAAACCGCAATCATGTAGGCGAATTTGTATCATTTGAAAATGTATCGTTTGCCATGGAGGAAGTGCTGTTTGACCCGCAGACTTCCGGAGGACTTCTGATCGCGGTGGAAAGCCAGCAGGCGGAAGCGCTTTTCGAGGAATTAAAACAGGCGGGACATCCGGCAGCCATTGTTGGAGAGATCATTTCCAAAGCAGAAAAAGAAATTTATGTTGGTGTGCTGTAAAAAATATTTTTAATTCATAGGAAATTACGTCCTATGTAAAAAGCCCTCCGGGCGGGATGCGCATTTCGCGGAGCAGAAGTTAGCTGTAAACAGCACCGCTCGAGCGCGAAAGAGTCGCAAGCGACTCTTTATTCTGAAAAATCGAGAAAAAATTCCGGTATAAATATATGAGAGAAAAGAAAAATTACAGGATTATTACGTTTCATACAACTTCAGCGGCGATGGCAATGGAAAAATACTGCGGGGAAAATCATATCGACGGACGTCTGATTCCTGTGCCAAGGCAGCTTTCTGCAGACTGCGGTCTTGCGTGGCGGATGGAACCGGCAGAATATGAACAGAAAAAAGAGCAGATCCATACATTTGGAATCGAAACAGATCAGAGTGTTGAACTGGTGATTTGAGGGATTGCCGGAGAAAACAGGAGTGTTTAAAAGAGGGAAAATACATGAGACAGAAACCATTCATCATAGTAAGAGGCGGCGGTGATCTTGCCACCGGAACCATTCACAGACTCTGGGCGGCAGGATTTCCGGTACTGGTGTTAGAGACAGACCACCCGGCGGCGATCCGCCGTCAGGTAGCCGTCTGTGAGGCAGTTTATGAGGGCAGCGCCACGGTAGAGGGCATGGAAGCAGTGCTGATCAAAGATACTGCAGAGGCAAAAAAAGTGATCGATACCGGGAAAGTCCCATTGATTGTAGATCCGGATGGAGCAAGTATTACGGCATTAAAACCGGATGTGGTCGTAGATGCGATCTTAGCCAAGAAAAATCTTGGAACGAACCGTTCTATGGCACCGCTCACGGTGGGATTAGGTCCTGGATTTACGGCGGGGGTAGATGTCGATATCGTCATCGAGACCATGCGTGGGCATAACCTTGGTCGAATTATCCGTGAGGGATCAGCCATTCCAAATACCGGAATCCCAGGCAATATTGGTGGTTATACGGCAGAGCGTGTGATTCATGCGGGAGCGGAAGGAATCCTTTATAATGTGCACAAGATCGGTGATATCGTGGAGCAGGGCGAAGAAATCGCCTATATCGCGGATGAAAAAGAAAACCGCAGATATTCCGTGACCGCCACGATACCCGGCATTATCCGTGGACTGATCCGTGATGGATACCCGGTTACAAAAGGCTTTAAGATCGCGGACATTGATCCGCGTAAAAGTGAGCTGTCAAATTGTTTCACCATTTCGGATAAAGCACGCTGCATTGCGGGCAGTGTGCTTGAGGTTGTCTGCGCATTTGGCAGTAATATTTTATCATAAAAACAGAAAGGGGCATACGCTTCATGAAACTGATAAAAACAGAAGATGCGGTCGGTCAGGTTCTCTGCCACGACATTACCCAGATCATTAAAGGTGTCACAAAAGATGCGGTTTTCCGCAAGGGTCACATTATCACGGAGGAAGATATCCCGGTACTTCTGAGTGTCGGAAAAGATCATATTTACATCTGGGAAAAAGATGACACGATTCTTCATGAAAATGAAGCAGCGCAGATCCTTTATGAGATGTGTAAAAACGACCATATGCATCCGTCAGATGTTAAGGAGGGAAAAATTGAGCTGATTGCAGACTGCAACGGACTGTTAAAAGTTGACAAAGAAAAATTGAAAAAGGTGAACAGCTTCGGTGAAATGATGATCGCCAGCCGCCACGGAAATACACCGGTGAAGGCTGGGGACAAGCTTGCAGGAACCAGAATTATTCCACTTGTCATCAAAAAAGATAAAATGGAACGTGTAAAAGCAATTTGTGCGGATGCCCCGATTTTTACATTAAAGCCATTCCATAAGAAAAAAGCTGCGATCATCACGACCGGAAATGAGGTTTATCATGGAAGGATCGAAGATACTTTTACACCGGTCATCCGGGAAAAGCTGGCAGAATATGATACAGAAGTCATTTTTCATGAAACTTTTGATGATGATAATCAAAAGATTACGGATGGATGTCTTGCGGCGATCGAGGCAGGGGCAGATCTTGTGATCTGTACCGGAGGCATGAGTGTGGATCCGGATGATAAAACCCCGCTTGCCATCAAAAACACGGGGGCAGAGATCATTTCTTACGGTGCACCGGTACTGCCGGGAGCGATGTTTCTGATTTCCTATTACAACGGAAATGTTCCGATCCTTGGTCTGCCGGGCTGCGTGATGTATGCAAAGCGCACAATCTTTGATCTGGTACTGCCACGCATTATGGCTGATGATGAAGTGACAGCAGAAGAGCTTGCAGCGCTTGGAGAAGGGGGACTCTGCCTAAACTGTGACCACTGTATTTACCCGAATTGTGGATTTGGAAAGGGCTGGTAAACGAGTCTATGAAAGATAAGGCAGGCAGGGAGATCGACTACTTGAGAATCTCCATTACCGACCGCTGCAATCTGCGTTGTAAGTATTGTATGCCGGGTGATATAGAGACGACAGATATGGAAAATCTGCTGACCTACGAGGAGATCGTTCAGGTGACAGAGACGGCGGCAGCACTTGGAATCCGGCATATCCGCCTGACCGGCGGGGAGCCGTTAGTGCGCCGCGGCTGTGTGGATCTGGTAGAAAAAATAAAAAATGTTTCCGGCATTGAAACGGTTGGAATGACCACAAATGGGGTTCTGCTTGCAGAGTATGCAAAGGCTTTGAAAGAGGCTGGACTGGACAGTGTGAATGTCAGTCTTGATACTTTGGATGAAACAGAATTTCAAAGACTGACGGGACGGGATGAATTAAATGCAGTGTTGGCAGGAATCAATGCTGCAAAAGAAGCACAAATTCCGGTAAAGATTAATACCGTGCATTATCAGCATCTTGACTGGAAATCTATTCTTGATTATACAAATAGAGTGCAGATTCCGGTGCGTTTTATCGAGATGATGCCGATCGGGTATGGGGCAGCGTATACTGGAGGCTCCAATGAAGAATTGTTTCGGCAGATCGAGGAGTGCTATGGGAATGTATCAGAAGCCGGAACTGTGAGAAACAGGGAAGGCGAAAAATATAGTGCAGATATCCGGGATTTGTCGTACACGGAAGAGAAGCAGCAATCCGGAAAACATGGCGCAGGTCCTGCAGCTTACTACCGTTTTCCGGGATTAAATATGGATGTCGGTTTTATCAGTGCCATGCATCATAAATTCTGCAGATCCTGCAACCGCATCCGGCTCACTTCGGAAGGATATTTAAAACTATGCCTCTGTTATGAAAAAGGCATTGATTTAAGAGCCGTTCTCCGGGATCCGGGGAGAAAACAGACATTGCAGGAAGTGATGAAAGAGGCAATTTTTGAAAAACCGGCGGAGCATTGTTTTGAACAGGTCTCTGAAATGACAGAGCACAATGCAATGGTGCGTATTGGTGGATAATGCAACGGAGTGAATTGATTTACAATGAAAATGCAGGTAGAAATGTAATTCTGACGAGAATGGGTGAAATTAATTATAATTAAATGAAAAACACCCAAAATACGCAATGAAATGAGTGGAAAATGGCTGAAATGGGCGAAAAATACATGAACGAACTGCATTCGCCCAATCGACCGTAAATGAGCAGAATATGTAAGCAAAAATGGGTAGAAATATGTAGTAATATAGAGAAATCGCCCAATCACTGATATGAGAAACAAAAATTCCAAAGTATTTATAAAGGATTGAAAATACCTGCAATGAAACGGATGAAAAACATCAGAAAATGGAGCAATCATACATGGGAATCATAAAAGGAATTTGTATCAGCAAAGAAAGAGGAACAGAAAAGCATGAGGTGGCAGAAGCCGGGTTTGTCAAAGACTGGGGCATCCAGGGCGATGCACATGCAGGAAAATGGCACAGACAGGTCAGTCTGCTTTCCTTTGAAAAAATAGAAGAATTTCGTGCAAAAGGTGCAGACGTTGCGTTCGGAGCATTTGGAGAAAATCTGATCGTGGAGGGATATGATTTTAAGAATCTTCCGGTCGGTACGAGATTTCGCTGCGGAAAGGTGCTGCTTGAGATGACACAGATCGGAAAAGAATGTCACTCCCATTGCCAGATTTATCAGAGAATGGGAGAATGTATCATGCCACATGAAGGTGTTTTTGCAGTTGTGTTAGAAGGCGGCACGATTCATGTTGGGGATGAACTGCTGTTGCAGGAATCGTGATGTGATAGAAATACAATATAAGGAGAATGCCCTATGAAAGAAATTGTGGAAGCTCTTAAGAAAAGGATCAGCGAAAATAAAAACAGTATGCTTGTCACTGTGGTAGCGGGACGCGGTTCAATCCCGCGAAAAGCAGGTGCCTATATGGTAGTCGGAGAGGATGGCAGAGTGACCGGAACGATCGGCGGTGGTAATCTGGAATACCAGGCAACGCTGCTGGGACAAAAACTTCTTACGGAAAAGAAAAATTATCTGCATGAGTATAATCTTGGTCAGGAAAAATCTGCAGAACTTGGAATGGCATGCGGCGGAAATGCGACAGTGCTGTTTTATTTTGTGGATGCCCGGGAAGATGCCGCATGGATCAGACAGATGGAAGAGGCAGAAGAAAAAAGAGAAGCATTCTGGATCCTGATGCCGTTAGAGGAAGGGAAAATAAAAATACTGCCAGAGTTTCAGACTTTTGCGCATCAGTCTGTGACAGAAATAGATGGAGCACGTTTCTATGCAGAACAGTTTTCTTATGATGGAAAAGTATACATTTTTGGGGGCGGGCATTTAGCGCAGGAACTTGTTCCGGTGTTGTCACATCTTGGTTTCAGATGCATTGTTTCAGATGACAGGGAAGAATTTACGAAGCCGGAACTGTTTCTGGGAGCGGAAGAGATACGGTTGATTGATTTTGGAAAACTGGAAGAAACATTTACGATTCACCCGGAGGACTACATTGTGGTCGTTACAAGAGGACATCTCTGTGATACAGATGCAGAACGCTTTGGACTGAAAACTCCTGCCGGGTACATTGGTGTTGTAGGAAGCAGGAAAAAGACAAAATTTGTCACCGATAAATTACTGGCAGAAGGATTTACCGAGGAACAGCTTGCGCGTGTGACAGCACCGATTGGAATTGAAATCGGAAGTGAAACTCCGGCGGAGATCGCGATCAGTATTGCAGCACAGCTTATTGAGGTGCGGTCTAAAAAGAGATGAAAAAATTAAAAATAAATTTAAAATCTATAAAAAGACATGATATTAATAGCACTTAAAATATAAATGAAAAGAAAAGAGGAAAAACAAATGAAGAAGAAATGTGTGTGTGTATTACTTTCTGCAGCGATGGCAATGACCATGTTTGCCGGATGCGGAAACAAGGATCAGGCGTCAGCAGGTGAGACTAATACGGTGGCTTCCGCAGATGCAGAAAAATCTTCTGAGACAGAGGGCGCAGAAGTAAATGCTGACGAATCATCAGGCGCAGATATGTCAGCAATGGAGGCGGCAGAGGAAACTTCAGAAGCAGCAGAAACAACTGCAGCAGAGCCTTTTGAGGCGACCACGGTAACGGTATTTGCAGCGAAAAGTTTAAACACGGTTATGGAAGAGCTGATCGCAGAGTATAACAAAACGCAGCCGAATGTATCTATCGTGGGAAGTTATGACAGTTCAGGTACCCTGATGACACAGATCGAGGAGGGAGCAGCCTGTGATGTATTCTTTTCCGCAGCACAGAAACAGATGGATCAGCTTCAGGATGAGGACGGACTGGCTGTTGACGGAACCAGACACAACGTTGTAAACAATCAGGTCTGCGTGGTCACATGGAAAGGCAGTGGAACGGAGGTAACCGGACTTTCTGATATTGGAAAAGCAAAGAGCATTGCGCTTGCAGACGGTTCTGTTCCGGTTGGAAAATATACCAGACAGGCAATGGTAAATGCAGGAATGCTGGACAAAGTGGACGATGTTTCACAGATCACGACATCGGAAATCCAGGAAGCACTTGGCGGTGTGGAAATTAACGAGTGTGCCAATGTAGGTGCGGTAACGGCTGCGGTTGCAGAGGGATCGAATGAAGTCGGAACCGTATATTATTCAGATACTTACGGTTTTGAGGATCGTCTTCAAATTTTAGAGGTGGTTCCTTATGAGCTGACAGGAAATGTTATTTATCCGGTAGCACAGATCATCAATAAAGAAGCAGATGAGTTAGAGCAGAGTGCTGCGGAGGATTTTATCAATTTCCTGACTTCGGACGACGCAAAAACGATCTTCCAGAAATACTATTTTGATACAGATGTTGAATAAAGATTAAATTTTTTGAACAGCCGTTTATTTTCAAACCAATAAAGACAGTGATTGAGACAGTAGATTTTATGCTGCAAAAATGATCAGGATAAAAGATGGATGATAAATGGCTGTCTGAAAATTTAAAATGAAAACAGGAGGCAGTTATGAGTCAGTTGGCAGCATATTTAAGCGGACTTGACTGGAGTCCGCTTTTGATCTCGTTAAAGACCGGAATTGTAGCAACCATTATTTCGTTTTTTTCAGGAATCTATGCAGCGCGAAAAGTTGTGAAAGCAGGACCGCGTGTTAAGGCGGTTGCAGATGGAATTCTGACACTGCCGATGGTGCTGCCACCGACGGTAGCCGGTTTTTTCCTGCTGTTGCTGTTCAGCCTCAGGAGACCGTTTGGAGCATATCTTTACGATAGATTTGATTTTAAGGTGGTACAGACATGGCTTGGCTGTATCCTTGCGGCGACGGTAATCGCATTTCCGCTCATGTACCGGAATGCCAGGGCGGCGTTTGAGCAGATCGATGTAAATCTGATCTATGCGGCGCGGACGCTTGGGATGCCTGAAATTAAAATTTTCTGGAAAGTGGTCGTTCCGGCAGCGGGACCGGGTATTGCATCCGGAACCGTTTTAACGTTTGCAAGGGCTCTCGGTGAGTATGGCGCAACCTCAATGCTTGCGGGAAATATTCCGAAAAAAACGAGTACGATCTCACAGAAAATTGCAATGGTCATCCAGGACGGCGACTATACGACAGCGGGATTCTGGGTGATTGTGATATTAGTGATTGCATTTGTGGTCATATTTTTATTAAATATCATTACGGCAAAAAATATGAAACATGTGAGCAGATGGTAGGGCAGTCAGGAGGAAAAAGGAAAGCAGCATATAAAATATGCGACAGATGGTGAGGCAGGAGGACTGTGATGAGTCTGAAAGTAAATATAAAAAAGAGGCTGGGGAACTTTAACTTAGACGTCGCGTTCGAGACCGAGCGTGGCGTATTTGCGATTCTTGGGGCATCCGGATGTGGAAAGAGCATGACACTAAAATGTATAGCCGGAATTGAGACGCCGGACGAGGGGCGGATCGAATTAAATGGCAGAGTTTTATACGACTCTGCAAAAAAGATCAATCTCACCCCGCAGAAACGGCGTGTCGGTTATATGTTTCAGGACTATGCCCTGTTTCCGAATATGACGGTCGAACAGAATATCAAAGCCGGCATGGGAAAACATCCGGAGGAAGAAAAAGTAAGATCTTATATCAACCGTTTCCGTTTAGAGGGGCTGGAAAAACATTACCCCGCACAACTTTCCGGCGGGCAGAAACAGCGTGTGGCAATGGCGCGGATGATTGCTTCTGAGCCAGATATCCTGCTTTTGGATGAGCCATTTTCTGCGCTTGACAGTTACCTGAAATGGGAGCTGGAGCAGGAAATGCGAGATATGTTAGCGGAGGTGCAAAAACCGGTACTTTTTGTTTCACACAACCGGGATGAGGTTTATCGTCTGTGCAGCATGGTAAGCTGCATCGACCATGGAAAAATGGAGGTCATAGAGAAAACAAAAGAATTTTTCCATAACCCGAAAACAAAGACGGCGGCAGTGTTATCCGGATGTAAGAACATTTCTGCAGCAGAAATTGTGGATAACAACCATATAAAAGCGCTTGGCTGGGGGATAACCCTTTGCGTTTCGGAGATTCCGGAGGAAACAAAGGCGGTTGGTATCCGGGCACATTCGTTTTATCCGGTGAATGCAGAGCAGATACCTGGCAAAGAGAGTGCAGCAAATGAATATCGTGTGAGTGTGATACAGGAGGGAACGGGCCTTAAAAAGTATAGGAACCCTGTACAGGAGGAAAATATTTTTAAAATTGAGGAATCCCGTATCATTGAGGATCCGTTTGAGTGGAATATTTCATTTCGTCCATCGAAAGAGAGCGGGTGGCTTCAGTGGAAAATAGCAAAAACAGAACAGGAAGATTCGCCAGGACCGATCCCGCCGGCTCTGGCAGTGCATGCAAAGGACATTTTATTGTTAAAGGACAATGCCTATGAATAACAGACAACTGACTATTTTCCGTACAGTGTGTGAAGAGGGAAGCATGACAAAGGCGGCCGAAAAACTATATATGACACAGCCTGCGGTGAGTCAGACCATCAAGGAATTAGAGCAGGAGAGCGGTGTCTGTTTTTTAGAGCGCTATAACCGTAAAGTGGTGCCGACGGAGAGCGGCAGGCTTCTCTATCAGTATGCATGCCATATCCTTGGATTGTATCATGATTTGGAACAGCATTTAAAAGAAACGGAAGGGGTGCGGACAATCCGTATCGGTGCAAACCTTTCTGTCGGCGTGAAAATGCTGCGTGGATTTATCCGTGCATTTGAAAAAAGGTATCCAGATATCCAAGTGAAAGTAACGGTTAGCGGGTCAGTGCGGCTGATGGAACTTTTAAAAACGCATCAGATCGATCTGGGATTGATGGAAGATCTGCCTGGCGAGACCGACTATATCCAGGAGCCGTTTGCAAAGGACCGGACACTGATCGTTGCGGCACCGGATCATCCACTGGCGGGGAAGGAGCATGTCAGATTTGAGGACCTGAAAAAAGAAAATTTTCTTCTGCGGGAAAAGGGAGCCGGGGTACGTGACCGTTTTGAAGCCATTTTAAGGACAAAAGACTGTGTGATCGATCCGCTCTGGGAGAGCCGGAGCACGAAAGTACTTGTGCAGGCGGTGGAAGATGGCTTTGGTATTTCTGTGCTGCCATATTGTCTGATTGAGGAATATTTAAAAGAAGGCCGTCTGGCGGAAATAAAAGTGGAAGATCTTTGTCTTGAAAGAAATTTAAATCTGGTATATCATCCACATAAGGTATGGAATGATCCACTCCGTGATTTTATGGATATTGTGCGCTGGTATGGGCATGATGAGATTAGAGCGATGAAAACAACCGATGGTATGTTTCACGGGCAGACTGATACGAACACGCTGTTGCTGTAAAATAAAAAGAACAGGTTTCCTGAGGTGGAAACGCTGTCCTTTTCTATGCTATAAATGTGTGTGTGTATATAGCAATTAAAATGTATCATGGATTTGATATAACTTCAAATAGGATAAAATTATAGAAAACATAAGTAAATACTTATGAGAGAAACGGAGATATGATATGAACCTGTTAGACATCATCGGACCTGTGATGGTCGGTCCATCCAGCTCCCATACGGCAGGAGCCGTCAAGATCGGGAGAGTCAGCCGTAAGCTGCTTGCGGAAGAAGTAAAAGAGGCAAAAATATATTTTCACGGTTCCTTCCTTGCAACGGGAAAGGGACATGGCACGGATAAGGCGCTGATCGCCGGACTTTTGGGCATGCAGGTGGATGATCCGGCAATCCCGGACAGTTTTCGGATTGCAGGCGAAAGAGGAATGGATTTTTCCTTAGAGGGGATTGATCTTGGTGATGTGCATCCCAATTCAGTGAAAATGAATCTGACAGGTGTTTCCGGGCGTACACTCGAAGTGGTTGCGGCTTCGATTGGAGGCGGGCGGATACAGATCTGTGAGCTTGACGGGATCACTGCCAATTTCAGCGGCGATTATCCGACACTGATCGTGCACAACATCGACCAGCCGGGACATGTCACCGAAGTGACTTCCATGCTCGCACACAAGGGTGTCAACATTGCGACAATGCAGCTTTACCGGAAAAGCAGGGGTGGCAGCGCCGTCATGGTCATAGAGTGCGATCAGGAAGTGCCAAAAGAATCGCTTGCATGGCTGGAGCGGTTAGAGGGCATATTAAAAGTGACATATTGCAGTCTTGTGGAAGAGTAGAATTTATCATAAGAAAGTAGGAACATTTCATGTATGGATCATTACAGGAATTATGCGAATTAGAAGAAAAATCCGGGAAACCGTTCTGGAAGATCGTGCAGGAGGACGACTGCAGGGAGCAGGGGATCACGGAGGATGTATCATTTGAGCAGATGCGCGCGATGTATCAGGCGATGAAAGATGCGGATGCGCGTTATGATGAAAAATTAAAATCCGAGAGCGGACTTGTCGGTACGGAAGGCAAAAAGATGATGGAGGCGAGGGCAGAGGGAACTTTGCTCTGTGGAGATTTTATCGGGAAAGTCATGGAGAAGGCATTAAAGACCAGTGAGTCAAATGCATGCATGAAGCGTATTGTCGCGGCACCGACTGCCGGTTCGTGCGGAGTTGTGCCGGCGGTATTTTTGAGTCTGCAGGAAGAAAAAGGCTATTCTGAGGAAAAAATGGTGGAAGCACTGTTTGTAGCAGCCGGGATCGGCGGAGTGATCGCAGAGCGTGCTTTTCTGGCAGGTGCAGCGGGAGGCTGTCAGGCAGAGATCGGTTCTGCGTCTGCGATGGCAGCGGGCGGAGTTGTGCATTTATCAGGCGGCAGTGCAAAAGAGATCGCAAATGCAGCGGCACTGGCTTTAAAAAATCTGTTGGGACTTGCCTGTGATCCGGTTGCCGGTCTGGTGGAGGTGCCGTGCGTGAAACGAAATGTGATGGGCGCAGTCAATGCACTGACATCGGCGGATCTGACGAGTGCGGGAATCTTCAGCAAGATTCCGCCGGATGAGGTGATCGATGCGATGCGGAGTATCGGAAGAAGCATGTCCGAGGATATCCGTGAAACAGGAAAAGGCGGACTTGCGGGAACACCGACCGGAGTGGAGATCCGTGAGCGGATGGCCGGGGGCAGAACGCAGGAAGCATGATGCCGTAGATGGAAAAAATGAGATAAATCGGTTTTGGTTATTTGACAAGGCAACACACATGACTGACCTGTTTGACAGGTGGGTTGTGATGGTGTTGCTTTTTTTGCGTTATAGAAATTTTCTAAATTTTATGAATAAATTTGTTGACAATATCGTAACATAGTGCTATGGTTAGTTACACAAGTAATGAACCACATAACAAACCAACCACATAATGCCAACGGAATCTTATCAGGAATGAAATTGAAAGAAAGGAGCCACCATGCATGAATGAAATCTTAACGCAGGAGAAATCCATTTATCTGCAGATCGCAGAAATGATCGAAACAGATATTTTGAGGGATATTCTTCTGGAGGAAGAGCGTGTGCCGAGTACCAATGAGCTGGCAAAGTTATATGCGATCAACCCGGCGACTGCGGCGAAAGGCGTGAATATATTGGTAGATGAAGGAATCTTATATAAGAAAAGGGGAATCGGCATGTTTGTAGCAGAAGGGGCAAAAGAAAACATTTTAAACCGCAGGCGGAACGAATTTTTTGATCACTATGTCAAAAAATTGTTAGAGGAAGCGGCAAGCATTGGACTTGATAAAAATGAGGTCATTAAACTGATCCAGTCAGCAGATCAATAAGGGGGAAGATAAAATGGAAAATAAGATGGAAGCAATCATCTGCAGTAATGTCAATAAGAGTTATGGGAAAAAAGAAGTTTTAAAAAATATAGATTTCACACTGGAAAAAGGAAAGATCTATGGTCTGATCGGAAGAAACGGTGCTGGAAAAACAACATTATTATCGATTTTATCCGCACAGAATCCGGCGACGGAGGGAAATGTGACCTGGAACGGCGAAAAGATATGGGAAAACAGAAAAGCATTAGATCATATCTGTTTCTCCAGAGAACTTTCAACCAACCTGTATGGAAGTGGTGTCAGTTCATTAAAAGTAAAAGAGTATTTAAAAAATGCATCTTACTATTATCCGAACTGGGATCAGAAAATGGCAGATGGGCTGATTGAAAAATTTGAGCTGAATACGAAACAGCGTATCAACAAAATGTCGAAGGGTATGCTTTCCATGGTAACGATCATTGTGGCGCTTGCCAGCAAAGCGGATTTTACTTTTTTAGATGAGCCGGTAGCGGGGTTAGATGTCGTGATGCGCGAGTACTTTTACCATAAACTGATGGAAGAATACACCGAAACAGGCCGTACCTTTGTGATCTCCACACACATTATCGAGGAGGCAGCGGATCTGATGGAGGAGGTCATCATGATCAAGGATGGCAGCCTTTTACTGAAAGAAAATACACAGGATCTGCTAGAGAGAAGTTATCATGTCAGCGGACTTGCGGAAGTGGTAGATCAGGCAGCGGAAGGTTATGAGAAACACCACGAGGAAAAAATGGGACGCAGCAAGAGCGTGACGATCCTTTTAAAAGAAGGCCAGGAGCTGCCAAAGGGCTATGATGTGACGATCCAGCCGATCAGCCTGGAAAAATTATTTGTTTCACTGTGCGGATTAGATGACTAGGAAATAGCGGGAGGAATGGAAAATGGAACAGTCTAAAATGATAATAAAAAGGAACCTGCTTTTCTGGGGAAAATATGGAATACAGATGACAGCCATCCTGATTGGATTTGTTTTGCTGTACGGTTTGTTTTTCAGTATGGGTGAGAGTGCTGACAGTGGATTCTGGCAGAGCGCTAATTTCTTTGCGGTCCTGATCGGCATCATGTTTAACTATATTGGACCGATCAGTTATGGAGGAGCCTATATTCCGATGGTGCTTTCATTTGGATCAGGCAGAAAGGAAGCTGCATGGGGTGCGCAGCTGTTATATGCGGGCTATGCGGTGACTGCATATCTGTTTATCCTTTTTACGGGATATATGTCCGCAGGCAGAATGGATGGATTTAAGAATATACTGATCGCGGAAGCATTTGTTTTGTGTATTGCATTCGGTCAGATCTGCGCTGTTCTGCAGATGCGTTATGGAAAAAAGGGAATAGCAGTCGGCATCATTGTGACAGTTGCAGTTGTGATGGGTATTGGTGCAGGTTTTATTATGGGCAGCGATCTGGCGGATACGCTGACTGCATGGTTTCAGGGACAGTCCGGCAGTGTCATTTCGATGGGACTTTTGATCGGTGCAGTTGTAGCAGCTGCGCTGTATGCGGTCAGTCTGGTCATGATGCTTCGCGTTGTATCGAAGTATGAAGTCCGGGTATAAAACAGAGTATTTTGTGTAGAAGACTGGGACGACAGAGCAACGGGAGTATTTTATACACAAAATGAAAACCGTATGAAAGGGGTAGCGTGGGAATGACAGGTAATTTTTTGATACAGTGTAAGACAAGAAAAATGGAAGTGCTGCAGTTCCTTGCAGTTGCATTTGGCAGCTATGTATTTGGAATCATTGTTATGATGATCATCCGGGCAAATACCATGGAAGAAAATGAGTGTGTCACTCTTGGAATGTTGATCGCGATGGCAGCACTGGTATTTATGCATTTCTTTGGTATCATATTTTCTTTTGTCGGGGAATTTAATATGGCAATTTCCATGGGAGCGACAAGAAGAGCATATGTGGGAAGTTATGCATTGTTTAATATGGCAGAACTGGCAGGATTAGAACTGTTACTGTTCGTGCTTGGGAAGATAGAATCCGCCCTGATGCGCGTGATCTATCCGCAGTGCGAAGTGATACTTGACCTCACACAGTATTTTCAGTGGAAATATCTTCTGGCAGTGATTGTGGGAATGACGATCGTTGAACTGTTTTTAGGGGCTGTGATCCTGCGGTTTGGAATGAAAGCATTCTGGGCAATCTGGGCGATCTGGATGTTTGTCACACTTGTGCCGGCGAAATTAATTGAAAACGAAGCACTGGCAGCAAAGATGCATCAGTTTGGTATGCAGATCGGATTCGGAAATATCGTGCAGTATCTGGTTGTCGTTGGAGTCATAGCTGCAGTCATTATGGCAGTGCTGGGGTGGAATTTCCTGAAAAAACAGAGTGTAACGGTGTGAGAATGTCAGAACTGGAAAGATAACAGAATGGGTGAAATGCCGGTGTGAAAAATAGAAAGCAACAGTATAGGGAATGCCAGAGATGGAAAGATAGCAAAAAGCTGGACTGTGTGAAAAAATGAGTATAAAAAAGAAAAGGCAGAGCCGGGGATGAAGCGGTTCTGCCTTTTCTTTATGCATAATTTATGCATGCATAGATTATGTGCAATTAGTATTTGTTGCTGCGTCTCCAGATGTGCATCTTTTCAGCCTCTTTGATCAGCTCGTCACGGAAATCCGGGTGAGCGATGGAGATTAATGCCTCTGCTTTCTGCCATGCGGAAAGTCCTTTGACATTGACTTTACCGTACTCAGTTACAACATAGTGTGTGTTGGCACGGGTATCGGTTACGATGGAACCGTTTGCCAATGTCGGGCGGATTCTTGACTGCACCTGTCCGTCTTTGGTCTTAAAGGTAGAGGACAGACAGATAAAACTCTTGCCGCCTTTTGACAGGTAAGCACCTAAAACGAAGTCTAACTGTCCGCCGGCACCACTGATCTGCTTGATACCTGCTGACTCTGCATTGACCTGACCATAGAGGTCGATATCAACGGCGTTGTTGATGGAAATAAAGTTATCGAGTGCAGAGATCGAACGGATATCGTTGGTGTAATCAACCGGAGCACTCATCAACTCTGGGTTGTCGTCTAAGTAATCGTACATTTTTTTGGTACCTGCACCGAAAGCGTAGGTCTGACGGTAACGGTCGATATTTTTCTTTGCACCGGTGATCTTTCCTGCTTTTGCGATGTCAACAAATGCATCTACATACATCTCTGTGTGGACACCGAGGTCTTTTAAGTCAGACTCTGCAATCAGGGAACCGACAGCGTTTGGCATACCGCCGATACCA
>OKTJ01000244.1_pt1 | contig 43958 bp, 38 predicted proteins | sample 1606201 | NCBI WGS metagenome assembly OKTJ01 (sample SAMEA3879536, study PRJEB24766) | human gut metagenome | biome: human-associated habitat; feature: feces | place: USA | collected 1985/1987 | reverse complement strand
GAACAGACTATCTCAGAGCTCATCTCACTGCTTGAGAAGGGCACTGACAATCCTGAAGGATCTCTAAATTTCCTCAAGCTGTAAAAATTCCAACTTAAATTTTCCTGTAGTGGTACGCAAAGTATATATTGCCGGCTATTGCGGTGAGCGTCCACGAAATGACATATATGAGATATAATGACTGCAGTGTCTTAAAATACGCAAACACTGTGAGCAGCCATATAATCCTGAATACGACAGAGCCCATGACAACTATGATGGTTGGCATGACGCTTTTTCCGATGCCCCTGGCGGCGGCTGTGGCATTGTCCATGAAAGCTGATACACAGTAGACGAATGCCATCACACCGATTCTGATCTGTCCATAGTGTATCACGGCATCATCACTCGTAAAGAGCAAAAGGAACGGTCTTTGGAATATAAACAGCGCCACTCCAAGCACCAGTCCCATCAGAAACGAGTATGCTAGGGTGATGAAAAATGTCCTAAGCACCCTTTCCTTTTTCCTCGCGCCCAGATTCTGCGCTATGAAGCTGGTACATGCGGTGTAAAATGCTGCCATCATGTCATAGATGAGCGAATCCGCATTGGTGGCGGCTGAATTGCCCTCCACTACCACATGGCTGAAGGAATTTATGGATGTCTGGATACATATATTGGCTATGGCAAAGAGCGAGTACTGTATCGCGGCCGGTACTCCGATACGAAGCACTGCTGCAGCTGCATCCCTGTCAATCGCTATATCCTTCATGCGCAGGCCGTAACTGCCGTATGTCTTCAGGAGAAACCTGATGATGAGAGTCGCTGAGATGTACTGTGCTATGATGCTTGCGATGGCTACTCCTATCACTCCCAGTCTGCATACTATTACAAAGAACAGGTTGAGCACTATATTGATAATTCCTGAGATACTCAGGTATATGAGAGGTCTCTTTGTATCTCCCACTGCGCTCAGCACACCGTTGCCGAAATTATAAAGCGCAAGCGCCGGCGAACCGCACAGATATATCATCAGATATGCTGTAGCACCGTCTATAAGCTCAGGCTTTGTATTCATCACTTCAAGCAGTGGCTTTGAAAAAGCCAGTCCTGCCACTAACAGTAAAATCCCCGCTATAAAGCACAGGATGACCGATGTGTGGACTGTCTTATGCACCCTCTGGTAGTCCTCAGCTCCCATGTGCAGTGCCGTGACAGCATTGACACCGCCTCCCATGCCAAGCAGTATGCCTGTTGTGAGTGTGATGATGATTGTCGTGGAACCGACCGAGCCGAGTGCTCTTGCACCTGCAAATTTTCCCACCACTGCCACATCCGTCATATTAAAAAATACCTGAAGCAGGTTTGAGAACATGAGCGGTATGGAGTAAATCAGTATCTTCCTTGCGAGTGGTCCGTTCACCATATCCAGTTCTTTGGTCTGTGTTGCTCTTGACTTCATTTTTTCCTCTTGTAAATCTTAAATTATATTCCTATGACAATATATTTTCTCACAAAATAGTTACAAATACTTTCTTGTCATACTCCGGCAATTCACATATTAATTTATTATAGAAACATTTTCTACTTTTTTCAAGACCTGTAAACATCAAAAAAACAGAAAAAACCGGTGCTAAAACGCACCGGCTTTTATACCTTAAACCTTACATATTTACACTGCTGCACACAGCCTGATATCATGATGTCAGCCCCACGTCCAGACAGCGTCTGTATATCATAATTTAGAAATCTGTGAGGTTTGCAGCTCTCTTCTCAAGGAATGCTCCCATTCCCTCTTTCTTGTCGTTTGTATCATTTACAACACCGAAGAGGTTTGCTTCCATCTCAACAGCGTTCTTGATATCCATATCATATCCGTTGTTGATAGCAGCCTTTGCAACTGAGATTGCGTAGCTTCCCTTAGAGATGATCTTTGCAGCCATAGCCTTAGCTGTTGGCATAAGCTCCTCTTTTGCTACTACTTTATTAACGAGACCGATGCGGTATGCTTCTGCAGCGTCTACGTTGTCGCATGTGAAGATCATTTCCTTAGCACGTCCCATTCCTACTAAACGAGCAAGTCTCTGTGTACCGCCAAAGCCAGGGATGATTCCAAGTCCTGTCTCAGGCTGTCCGAAAATTGCGTTCTCAGAAGCGATTCTGATATCACATGCCATAGAAATCTCGCATCCTCCACCGAGTGCGAATCCATTGACAGCTGCGATTGTTACCTGACGCATATTCATGAGCTTGAAGAATGGCTCTGAAGCCTTGATTCCGAATGCTCTTGCCTGTGGTGCTGTGAAATTAACCATCTCTGAGATGTCTGCTCCTGCTACGAATGACTTGAACTCGTTGCCCTTCTTGTCAGGACCACCTGTAAGGATAAGCACCTTAACATCGTCTCTTGCCTCTATCTCTGTTAATGCTACATTTAACTCATCAAGAGTCTCACTGTTTAATGCATTAAGAGCAGCCGGTCTTGAGATTGCAAGTACTGCAATCTGATCTGCTACGTCAAGTGTTAAATTTTTGAACTCGCTCATTGTATAAATCCTCCTTAAAAAACCTATGTATAACCGACATTTCTGTCGTAATTTATAAAAAAATAGTAACACTTTGACAAATTTTTGTCAATGTCTGAATGACCTTTTTCAATAATATTTACCGTTTAATTTAATATACAAAATTTAAGGAGACAGTCTGCTTAATGCACACTGCCTCCCGCCTTAGAAATAATATAATCAAATTATTTAATTAAATTAAATCAAAACTCAAATTACATAAGTCCATGTGCCCTGTTGTAAGCATTGCAGATCATATTTGAGTTCTTGATAAGGATATGCATAGCGATGAATGGTCCGATTCCACAGATAAGTGTACCAAATATGCACCACATCAAAACAGTGGTTCCATTCTCCTGAATGCCAAGTCCGTATCTGCCTGCATTATTTGCCAGTCTGTTGCCCAGCTTATAGTACCAGTACCATGCATAAATACCGCATGTAATCATTGAAAGCAGGATAAATGCTACGAGACCTGATGTATTCTCGCCATCTCCATCACATGCTATATTGACATCATGAGCCATCTTGTAGATGAAATAATATCCATAAATACCACATGTAATAATAGACAGGATGATGTATGAGGCAAGACCTCTGTCATCCTTTAACTTCTCTCCCCTGTATGGCGGAGGAGTCTGACCACCATTGTTCTGGTAGCCTGTATTGTACTGTCCGGCTCCGTTGTTCTGGTAGCCTGCGTTGTACTGTCCGGCTCCGTTGTTCTGGTAGCCTCCATTGTACTGTCCACCTGCATTCTGCTGGTTTGCACTGTTTCCTGTGAAGGACTGCTTTACCTCATCAAATGCACTTCCAAGCTCCTGCTCTGCTGCATTAAAGGCCTCTCCTGCTTTGTTGACAAAATCCTGTGCCTTGGAAACAGCTGCTCCACAATATGGACAGAATTTTGTTGAATCAGGAATTTCTTTTCCACATTTCTCACAAAACATCTTCTTTCTCCTTTTTTATTTGCTTTTTATTACACGAATGATACGAAACAGGATATTGTTTTCCGGCTCAAAGACCACGACATCATCTCCTGACCATATCAATCTGCATATATAAACAATAGCAAACATAATGATGATTGTAAATATAATTATTTTATAAATTTTAATATTTATTTTAGATTTACACAAAAGCACTATTACCGCAATAGGCACAAGCCAAAAAAGCGGATGGTATGCAAATGCCTTTGCTATATCAAGGTGTAAAAATGCCATCCATGCCCTCGACATGCCACAGCCTGCACATGATATTCCGGTGATGAACTTAATGGGGCATGTGATGCCTATCGACTCCATAGCTGTGTAAAGTACCACTACGGCTGTGACAGCACATATGAGCTCTTTTCTTTCATTTTTTCTTCTATTATTTCTTTTATTGTCCATACAAATGTTATCTCAAAAAGTATGCACTGTAAGGTGGCAGCTCAAGGCCACCGTTTAATGTAACCTGCTCACCTGTAATCAGGTCTGTTGCATCACCCTTTCCCATATCAAAGCCCGCGAAAAACGGCTGGTCTGCGGCATTGATGCACACGAATACCTTTTCGCCATCACATTCACGACCGAAAACGCACTGGCCGTTTGTGAGCACAACCGAATAGAAATTACCGTAGCAGAGTGCCTTTGACTCTTTCTTTGCCTCTGCGAGCTTTGAAATCCATTCAGTCAGCTCATTGTACTGTGGCGCTTCAAAGCATGCCCTCAGAGCCGGGTCACCGTCTTCTTTTTTTGCCTTCTCTCCCCACTCACTGCCATAGTACACACAAGGGATGCCCGGCATACCAAATGCAAGTGCATAGATTAGTGGCAGATGCTTTTCATTGGTCAGTATGCTTGCCACTCTTGTCACATCATGATTGTCCACAAATGACAGGAGGTGCTTACCCTTGTAGAGAGTCCACTGCTCCGGTCCGAACTGTCTGAGAAGCGAATGATTTATCTCAAACATATTCATGGAATTAAAGCTCGAGTACAGACCCTTATAGCACTCATAGTTCGTTACCGAGTGAAGCATCGCATCATTCATAATCTGGTTGTAGTCACCATGCAGTGTCTCTCCCACCAGGAAGAAATCCGGCTTTAGTGAGTCGCAGAACCCCCTTAGTCTTCTGAGGAAATCATGGTCGAGGCAGTATGCCACATCAAGTCTCAGCCCGTCTATATCAAACTCGTCTACCCAGCCCTTTATCGCTGAAAAGATATGCTGGATTACATCCTCATTTCTCAGATTAAGCTTGACCAGATCATAGTTTCCTTCCCAGCCCTCGTACCACAATCCATCATTATAGTTTGAATTGCCATCGAACGCTATACGGTCAAACCAGTTTACATATGGTGAGCTTTCTCTGTTTTTAAGCACATCCTGAAACGCCCAAAAACCTCTTCCCACATGATTGAACACACCATCCATCACTACCTTTATGCCGTCCTTGTGCAGATTGTCACAAACCTGTGCGAAGTCCTCGTTTGTGCCAAGCCTTGTGTCTATTTTTGTATAATCCCTTGTATTATATCCGTGTGTATCAGATTCAAACACCGGTGAAAAATAGATTGCATCTGCCCCAAGCTTTTTGATATGAGGTATCCAGTCATTCACTTTCAAAATTCTGTGCTCCAAAACACCATCATTCTCAAATGGCGCCCCACAGAAGCCTAACGGATAAATCTGATAAAATACACTTTCATATGCCCACATTATTTTGCCCTCCTTGATAGTTGTGTAGTGGTTTTGTACCTGTTATCTATTATACACAATTATGTACTTATATGCTACATTTTTTTGTTACTTTTTACCTACATTAAGTATTTTGTTACCTTGTATAATTAAATTTCTAATAGAAATTTCTAATAGAAATTCCTGTAGATAACACATGCAATAACCACATGGATAAAGAAAATAAGCGGCATCCCCTTTACAAAATACCAATGCTTTGTCTTGTGCCTGAAGGCATACATCCCCGCCCAGGTACCGGCGCTTCCGCCCAGCAGGCTGAGCCCAAATAATGTCTTCTCCGGGATGCGCCATGCGTGTGCCTTGGCCTTACACTTGTCAATTCCCATCGCAGCAAAGCCTGCTATATTCATAAGAAGCAGATAAATCAGAAAAATTTTCATATAAATAATGCTCCATTCTATTACTCCGCACATAAATTTATAAATATATAAACATATCTGCATATATTAATAAGTCCACAAAAAACAATAGCCCAGCCTTTAAAGGCCGGGCCATAAATTAATTATTAATTCTTAGCTTTTTTAGAAACCTTAGCCGGTGCAGCCGCCTGCTTTTTGATGGCGCTCTTGCCCAGATAAAGCTTCATAACATACCACAGCTCTGTAGCGATGCAGATTGAAGAATATGTTCCGCAAAGCACACCTACCATGAGTGGTAATGAGAACTCTCTGATTGATGTATGACCAAAGATAAAGAGTAACAATACCATAACAAATGTAGTAAGCGAAGTATTGATGCTTCGTGAAAGTGTCTGTGTAAGGGACTCGTTTGCTATATCAGCAAGCTCATCTGCTGAGTACTTCTTGATACCGTGAAGGTTCTCACGGATACGGTCAAAGATAACGATTGTATCGTTGACTGAGTAACCTACGATTGTAAGTATACATGCGATAAACGTACTGCCGACTGAGATTCTGATAAGTGCATATGCTGTGACAACAACAAGCACATCATGTACCAGCGCAAGGATAGCACTTGAAGCAAATCTGATGTCCTTGAATCTGAACCAGATATATAACAGCATGAAAATACATGAAATAATAACTGCCTTTACAGCGTTTGTTCTCATCTCTCCACTGATTGTTGAGCTGATACTCTGAGTCTCTATAGTTGATGCATCAACATTGAAATCCTTCTCAAGAAGAGCTGCGAGATCCTGTCTCTCATCGAGTGAAAGTGTACGTGTCTTTAATGTGACATCATGGCTGCCCTGGACTGTAGTAACCTGCACTGCACTATTGCCAAGGAGCTTTGATACTGAAGGCACGATGTCCTTCTCAACCTCTGCGGCTGTATAATCCTTGCCAAAGTCTGCAGTGGTTGATGTACCACCTACAAACTCAAGACTGTAGTTTAATGCATTGCCGCTTGTAGCACCGAAATAAATCATGCCGCCAATACCTGCAAGTATAACTACTCCTGAGATAACAAAGTATTTAACTCTGTTCTGTACAAATCTGATAACCTTTCTCTTCTTTGCCTTGCCGTAGAACTTCTCAGCTCTGACACCGACACCGTAAAATGCTCTTGTAAGGTATTTTGCAATAAAAAGAGCTGTAAACAGTGACAGAATAATTGAAATCATAAGTGTGTATGCAAAGCCCTTTACTGTACCTGAACCGAGCACCATAAGCACAAGTGCTGCGATAAATGTAGTAACCTGTCCATCGAGGATGGCTGAAAGAGCCTTCTTGTAGCCCTCATTTACTGCAGCAAGCACTGATTTGCCACCTGCGATTTCCTCACGGATACGGGCAAATACGATAACGTTTGCATCTACTGCCATACCGATACCAAGGATGATACCCGCGATACCCGGCAGTGTAAGTGTAATCTCAAACCAGTAAATAAACAGTACTGTAAGCATTGAGTAGAGTGCAAGTCCGATAGATGCAACCACACCGAGTATACCATAGAGCACAATCATGAATATCATGATTAAGATAATTCCGATAATTGCAGCCTTTACTGCATTTGTGAGCGCTGTTCCACCGAGCTGTGCGCCAACAACATTTGACTCTAACTCCTCGAGCTGAAGGTTGATGGCTCCGACACGGATAAATGTTGCAAGGCTTGTTGCCTCGTCGTAATCCTTCATTCCGTTGATTACACAGTTACCATCTGAGATAACGGCGCTTACTGTAGGAACGCTGATGAAATGATCATCATAGTATATACCGATTGACTGTCCTGCATCCTTTGCCTTCTTTGTGGCATCTGCCCATGTGTCAATAGCCTTATCCTTGAGCTTTAATGAAACAACAGGCTCCTTGGTTGATGTAGATGATGACTGGTCATACTGGGCGCTTGCATCCTTTACATCGTTACCATCGAGGATGACTGAGCCATTGGCCTTTAAGGTGTCAATATCATAGTTGAGCTTGTAGCCGCCCTCAACCGATGTGTCCTGTGTATAGTTGGCATTTCCGTCACTGTCATACTGGGCGATGAAGTACAGTGATCCCGGACTTCCAAGATCCTCGAGTACCTTGTTAGGGTCGTCAACACCCGGAATCTCTACAGTGATACGGTCATCCCCGCTCTTGTATACAGAGTACTCTGTTGTGTAGCTCTCTGCACGCTCCTCGAGCTTTGCGATAGTATCATTTACATCCTTGTCTGAAGGATTCTTGTCCTTGATATGGTAGGTGATTGAAACACCACCTGAGAGGTCGAGACCAAGCTTGATATTCTGATAATCCTTATCCTTGGTGCTCTCACCATTAGCAGTTGCCTCCTGCTTTTGCTTTGTGTCGGTGATTACTGCAGTGGAATACCAGCCCAGCAAGCCGATACAAATGACTGCCACAAGGATAATCACCCAACTCTTTCCTTTTTTCATTTTCTTATACCTTCCTGTCATTTTGCTACCATCCATATAGGTATACAGATGGCAAATATATTCGCACACGGGTCACAAATACCGCTATCCGTTTCCCGTGACAAATTCAAATTATTGTGCATCATCTGCCATATCAGCCTCTGCTGCCTTAATCATGATAGCGCACTCTATACGCTTCTTCTGCAGCTCGCAGCCTAAATCATAGGCATCAGTGATTGTGCCGTGGAAGTTGTATGAGTTGGCGGCACAGCCACCGCTGCAATAGAATCTGGCAAAACAGTTGCGACATTTTTCCTTGGCATAAACATTACAGCACTTAAACTCATCCTGGATGTCAGTGGCCTTGATGCCATCCCAGACATTACCCATAAGGAAGTCCTCATTGCCCACAAACTGGTGGCATGGATATAAATCTCCCCATGGAGTCACTGCCAGGTACTCAGTTCCTGAGCCACAGCCGGAAAGACGCTTATATACACAAGGTCCTCCCTCTAAATCTATCATAAAATGGAAGAAATTGAAGCCGTTTCCTGCCTTGTTTCTCTTTACCATCTCTGCTGCAAGTCTGTCGTACTCATCAAAGAGCACAGGTAAATCAGAATCCTTAAGTGCATACTCATCTGTAGGCTGTGCCACCACAGGCTCAACCGAAATCTGTTTGAAGCCTAAATCAGCCAGATGAAGCACATCCTTTGAAAAATCAGTATTGAAATGTGTGTATGTACCTCTCACATAGTACTTGTCCTGATGTCTGCTCTCTGCAAACTTCTGGAATTTCGGAACAATAAGGTCATAACTGCCGGCACCCTTTCTGAAAGGTCTCATACGGTCATGAACCTCCTTGCGTCCGTCTATACTAAGAACTACATTATCCATCTCTTTGTTGGCGAACTCCATAATCTCGTCATTTAAGAGCACACCGTTTGTGGTGAGTGTGAACCTGAAATGCTTGTCATGAAGCTTCTCCTGCTCTCTTCCATATGCCACAAGCTGCTTCACCACATCCCAGTTCATGAGAGGCTCTCCTCCAAAGAAGTCTACCTCTAAGTTTCTTCTGCTGCCTGAATTGGCAATCAGGAAATCAAGTGCCTGTTTTCCTGTCTCGTAGCTCATGAGAGCTCGTCTGCCGTGATACTCGCCCTCCTCTGCAAAACAATATCTGCAGGCAAGGTTGCAGTCGTGCGCTATGTGAAGGCAAAGTGCCTTTACAACTGTCTGGCGCTTCTTAAAATCTATGATACGCTCTTTGTATGTATCTTCTGTGAAGAGCTCTTCATTATCCTTAAGCTCATTTACTTCCTGTATTGCTTCTTCTATCTCCGTCTGTGGATACCTGTCCACAAGCTTTTCAATAATCTCCTTAGCTGAGTTGTCCTCAAACAGCTCAATAACGTCATATGTGACATCATCCACCACATGGATTGCGCCACTGTTGACATCTAAGACAATATTATAGCCGTTGTTCTTGTACTGATGAACCACTACAATATTCCTCTCTTTCTATACACATTTTAAAATTACACTGCGAAAAGAGTGTGCACCTATCAGCGCACACTCTTTAAATCCGCTTCACCTATGACTATTTGTACTGCTCACAAGTCTGGTTTCCAACTGTACAAGATGTCTTGCAAGCTGACTGGCATGATGTCTGGCACTCGCCACATCCGCCCTTTTTAACTGTGTTCTGTAATTTTCTTGTATTTAATGTCTTTACGTGTTTCATTTTTATCTCCTTTTCATTTAACGATGTCTGATTGACACATCATATTTACTTTCAACATTATATCACAGCATTATCAATATGAAAAGTCCTTTTTTAGCGAAAAACAAGCGCTGAAAACATTACCAGAAGGAGTATTATCAAAAGCTCGAATATATTTTTTGATTCACCTATATCTATGACCACTGTTGCTATCACATACGTTATCCAGTATGCTACGACCGTCACCCTGATAAAACGTCTGCGGTGAAAGCAGCATTTGAGCAAAAATCCGCACACAAGCCCCACCACTATATTGACCGCCATTGAGAGTGCAAAGCTTATCCACTCCGCCATGTCGACAAAGCACTGTACTATGGAAAGTATGATAAGGCACAAAAGCGCCGTAAGATGCATGATACATATTGTTATCACAGGACCTTTGATTTTTCTCCACATAAAAACGCCCTCCACACATCATATATATGTGCAAAGGGCAGTAATTATTCATGTATGAAATTCATTCGTGATTACAGCTCACAGTTATTAACTGTTCTAGGGAATGGGATAACGTCACGGATATTGCCCATGCCGGTAAGATACATTACGCATCTCTCAAAGCCCAGTCCAAAGCCTGCGTGTCTTGCAGAGCCGTATTTTCTTAAGTCAAGGTAGAACTTGTAGTCATCCTCTGAAAGTCCAAGCTCATTTATTCTGGCAAGAAGCTTGTCGTAGTCATCCTCTCTCTGACTTCCACCGATGATTTCTCCGATTCCCGGCACGAGACAGTCAACTGCTGCAACGGTCTTTCCGTCGTCATTCAGCTTCATGTAGAAGGCCTTTATCTCCTTCGGATAATCTGTGACAAATACAGGGCGCTTATAAATCTGCTCTGTGAGGTATCTCTCATGCTCAGTCTGCAAATCACAGCCCCATGATACCTTGTAATCAAACTTGTCATTGTGTTTTGAAAGGATATCTATAGCCTCTGTGTATGTCACACGGGCAAAATCATTTTCAACAACATTTCTTAATCTGTCAAGGAGTCCCTTGTCCACGAAATTGTTGAAAAATGCCATCTCCTCAGGTGCATTTTCAAGCACATAGTTGATAACATACTTGAGCATGCTCTCTGCAAGCATCATATCATCCTCAAGGTCTGCAAAAGCAATCTCAGGCTCAATCATCCAGAACTCTGCCGCATGACGTGTGGTGTTTGAATTCTCCGCACGGAAGGTAGGTCCGAAGGTGTAGATATTCTTGAATGCCATAGCATATGTCTCGCCGTTTAACTGTCCTGAAACAGTAAGGTTGGTAGGCTTATTAAAGAAATCCTTTGAGAAATCCACCTTTCCATCCTCTGTCATAGGGAGATTGTTCAAATCAAGTGTGGTCACCTGGAACATCTCTCCTGCACCCTCACAGTCACTTCCTGTGATAAGCGGTGTGTGCACGTACACAAAATCCCTCTCCTGGAAGAATTTGTGAATAGCATATGCGCAGAGTGAGCGCACTCTGAAAACCGCCTCAAATGTATTGGTACGAGGTCTTAAGTGTGAGATTGTACGAAGATACTCAAATGTATGTCTCTTCTTCTGCAGAGGATAATCCGGTGTGGATGCACCCTCAACAGTCACGTAAGCGGCCTGAATCTCAAATGGCTGCTTTGCATCCGGAGTAAGCACAAGTGTACCTCTTACGATAATTGCAGCTCCGACATTGATCTTGCCAACCTCATCATAGTTGTCTAAGCCATTTCCGTATACAACCTGGATTGGCTCAAAAAATGTACCGTCGTTTACCACGATAAATCCAAAATTCTTTGAATTACGATTGCTTCTGACCCATCCTCCGATAGTCACCTCTTTGTCAGCGAATTTGTCCTTGTTGCGGAAAATCTCGCGTATGTTTGTAAGTTCCATTATCTAATCCTCCATTTAAGCTGCCTGCGCATCACCACAGACAGCATATTTATCGTTATTATTCGGCATCCGCGCTGCCACTTGAAGTATCCGGCGCTGCACTGCCATCCTCAAATGTCACATTTGCTTTCTCTGTGACTGTATCGATAGCCTTGTTTACAAGGTACTGGTTCTTAAGGTATGTCTTTCCCTCATCCTTGTGTCCGCTTCCAAAATACTTGTATACCTCAGAAGCCTTACTGAACTGACCATTGCTGGCTGATACGATGTAATCCACATAGCTGTTGAAGGCATCATCATCCATCTTGATATTTTCCTTCTCAGCGATAAGCCCAAAGATGAACTCTGTCTTTATCTGGTCTGTCAGATTTTCCTTCCACTTCTCTGTGGCCTGATCCACTGTCATGTTGTAGTTGGACTTTAAATATTTCTTAAGTGTCTGTCCATCCTTGACATTTTCTTTGGTAAAGGAAGCAATATACTCATTGAGTCTGGCCTGTAGATACTCATCAGGAATCTCGACTGTGCTGTTTTCAATCATGTAGCTCTTTATCTTGTCCACCTCAGCGCTGTAGAGCTGCTGCTTCAAATCTTTCTCAATCTGTGTGGTAAGCTGGGCATTAGTTGTCACCCCGGCCTTTCCAAACACTGTGTTGACCTGCTCGTCTGTCATATCAGCAAGTGCAACAGGATCTGCTGAGTAAATGCCCTTTACTGTATACTCAAATGTAACTGTCTGTCCGTTTAAGTCGTCATTGCCATAATCCTCAGGGAATGTCACGTCACCCTTAACCTTGTCACCCACCTTGGCTCCGATTATAGGCTTTGTAAATCCATCAATAAAGGATGAACCGCCGACCTGACTGTTATTTGTCACATCAAGCATCACATCTGTAGCTGAGCCACCATCAAATGCTTTGCCATCCTTATATCCTGTGTAATCAACCTTGACATAATCGCCATCTGCAACTGTATCACGATCAGTAACCTGCTTGTACGCATCTGCACCATATGACTGAAGCACATTGGTCAGATATTTCTGCTTTGCTGTATCGTTTATCTCATAATCGTTTGAGACTGTAATTGCAACACCTGAATAGTCTGCAAGCTTTGTAACCTGCTTTGCGTAGTCTATGTCAAACTGTCCGCTTCGCATCGTCTCGCTGCCGGCCTGGGTGCCTGCCTCTGTTGCGCTCTTTGAGCCACCCTTTTTGCTCTTGCCGCTTATTACAGCAACAAGCGCAATAATTACCACGATAAGTGCAATCACAATCACTGCTATGACTGCCTTCTTACCTGTATTCTTCTTCTCACTCATTGGAATCCTCCTGAAATCTGTAAGTTACATTATTTATATGTACAATGCCCTGCCACGGCAAAAACGCATTCGCAAAACACTATACCTATCTACAATATCACATATCAGGTTAAATTACAACGAGTGAAATTTTCTTTATCTTTGCAAACACCGGAGGAGTATGCATCCTAAGCCCTACTGTCACCCTGGCATTCTTTTGCAGCCTTACCGGCTTAAGCAGATGTGTCACAAACCTGACATCAGCCGGGAAAATGTCGCTTGTATATGTATGAACGCCGCTTTCATCCTCCACATCCATAAACAGCTCGACCTCGACACCTGTTGTATTGGTTCCTCTATAGTCAACCGCTGCTATATACTCACCGGTATATTCAATATCCACTGTCTGGCTTATCGAATAGTCAAAATTGGCATCCGAAGAGATAAACACTCCATCCTTCCCCAGTGTATACTGTCTTTCTTCGAGACTTGTCTCAATCTGCCAATTATTAAATCCATCCTTAAATTCAGGATTTGAGATTAGATTTCCATGAATCATAAGAAGCTTCATGAAATCCTCCACCTCCGGTGTTTCTTCATACTCATAAAGTGATTCAATATACTTATCAAGCTCTTTAATCGGAGGATTTTTCGGATCAAAGTCCCTGATTGCATCCCAGCCCGGCAAAGCCCTGCCATGCTCGTCAAACATACCCATATTCTCAAACCAGGTTCCCATGCCTTTACCAGGCACACCGACAGGCTCCCAGTAGTATACACCGGTCTTTCCGGTATCCTTTGACACCTCTGCTGCTATCTGCATGATTATTTCAAGAGACTTCTTCTGCTCTGCGCTGCCTGCATCAAGGCCTGCAGTCTCCATGAGTTCCTTCGAGATATGCTCTCCCTTGCAATGCCTCCACGGATGAGCTGTCTCCACAATATAAACCGGCAGATTATATAATTTTATGAGCCTGCTCATAGTATCCTTCAAATCCATGAAGGTACCATGCCAGAACGAATAAAAGGAAAGGCCAATCGCGTCAATCGGCAGCATGCCCGCATTAAACATAGAATCAAGCCAAGGCATAATACAGTTATATCTGCCTCCCTGATCCAGATGAATCATGACCTTTGTCTCCGGGAGCAGCTCCCTGACAGCTCTGATTCCCTCATTTACAAGCGCAGCAAGCTGCCTGTACTGTGGCACTGCACCATCCGGAAACAGCATACCACTCCTTATTTCATTGCCAATCTGAACCATATCCGGCGCACAATCCATGATTTTTAATCTGTATAGCACATCATATGTGTACTTGTGCACTGCCTCCTTCAGCTCATCAAAGCTTAAATTCTTCCACGCATCAGGCTTATTCTGCTGTCTAGGATCTGCCCAGTAATCCGAATAATGAAAATCCAGCAGAAAATGCATTTTGTATTTTTTAATGATATGAGCCATCTCGAGAACATATGTAAGACTGCAATACCCCTTAGACTCCGGCACCTTATCAGGCTCATTCCATATGCGCAGACGGACTGAATTTACATTATTCAGCTTTAAAAAATCAAATACCCTGCACACATGACCTTCCCTATCCATTATTTGTATATTATTGTCAACCATCATAGGAACGGATGAAATATCCACTCCCTTTAAGAAATTGCTATCCTTTTTCTGCTTGTGCTGCTGCTTAAGCTGATACATCTTTGTGTCAGCACTTACGAGATAATCGTCAAAGCTCTTACCACTGCCCGGCTTCGTATATATGATGCCGTGACTGATAAACAGGCTGTGCTGCTCCATGATATCATACACGCGCTTTATATACTTCTCAGCAGTGTCATGTCTGTCCCCAGGGATAAACACGATAAATTCATCTCCACCGAATCTATATACCATACTTCCTTCAGGCTTTTGCTCATCAAGCACCCTCGCCACAGTCTTTAAAAGCTCGTCACCGTACTGGTGTCCGTATGTATCATTTATGTCCTTGAAATCATCCACATCGAGAAATACTATGGTGCAGCCGACATTTTGAGCTTCAAGCTCAGCAAACATAGGAATGACCATCTCATTGCATGCCACACGATTGTATAGGCCTGTGAGCGCATCATGGTTGTAGAGATTCTTAAGCTCATTATTTGTATTCTCAAGTACCTTTTGCTTAAAAAGATTCTCAAGCTTCTTGAGCAAGGCCGACTGTATATCAAACTGCTCAGGATGGTCGTACAAAAACTCAGGATTCCTGAATATTACATAGCCCACTATCTCGTCCCTGAAATGCAGCGAGTAATACATATAGCAGGTGTTTTTATCTACACTCTGCATGTACTGCATAAGGTCATTTACACTCTTAAACTCAAGTTTTCCATTGTACTTGTCATCCGCATAGAGTACAACCTCGTCGTCAATATCATAGCCATGCTTCCTAAAGTGTGCATTGTTCCTTGCAGCTGCCAGATCAGAAACACTGACCACATACACTCCGTCACACTTCATGCTCTGTATATAGTCAGAATATCTCTCAAACAAATCATAGTATTCATTGCACTCCTCGAGCTCTTTCTGGAGGATCATTACTGCATCCTCCTCCTGCTCTTTTGCAACGGAGCCTTTGATAATATTCTTTATGTAATTACGATAATCCACTCTGCCGGTATTAGGGCATCCGCAGCTCTCAGCCGGGATAAACTCAGAATCAAGGTATTTATCAGAAGCATCGCCCGTGCCATTCCAAAGCGCCTTAAATATCTCAAGAGCATTTCTGCCTATATTGCCCCTGTTGTTATCCACTGTTGTAATCTGTGGGTTAAAATACGCAGCCTTATCCAGATTGTCAAAGCCTGTGACCTTAAAATCCTGTGGTACCTTGTATCCGAGAACCTCTGCTGTCGCACACAGCCCTGCTGCTATATTGTCATTTGCACATAAAAAGACATCCGGTAACGGCTTTTTGCTCTCGTGCCAATCACTCATATACCTGACGCCTGTCTGATAATCAAAATCACCAAACATGTACATATCAGCTGTAAGTGGTATGCCATAATCACTTAAAGCCTCCTTGAAGGCCTCAAAACGCATTCTGTTCTCATAATGATACGGCGGACCACCTGCAAACACAAAGCTTTTGCAGCCATGCTCATAGTACATATGATCCATCACCTTGCGAAACAGCCTCTTATTGTCGTTGCCTACATAGTAAAACCCATCAACCTTATACCCGATACTCACTACCGGCACATTTACCGACTGAAGCTTTCTGACCATATAATGTATCTCATCCTGGTTGATCGTATTGGTGCAGTCAAATACCACTCCGTCGAAGCTGTTTAAATCAGGCAAATCGTTCAGCGCATACTCGCCTTTGTTAAACTTTGGATCTTGACTCCAGGTTCCGTTGGTGTTGTAAAAATACATGCACACATCCAGTCCCAGCTCTTTAGAGCCTTCCATGATACCCTCAACCCACGAATATGTTACATATCTTCTCCAGCCATCAGCCAGAAGAGCAATTTTCTTCATTAATAAGTACCCCTTTGCATCTTCTAAAGACTTTTCCCAAAATATAGTTCTATTATATTACGGTTTTACCTATTCTTGCAATAAAGATTGATTTTTTTTAGCATATTTGATAAAATTAATTTAAATAAGCAAATTTTTAGGAGGGATACGTTTTGAATCCAGCATTAATCGTACTTATTGTTATCGCAGTAGTGCTTGTGGTAGCATTTATAGTATTAACAATCCTCGGTAAAAAAGCACAAAAAAGAAAGGAAGAGCAGGACGAGCAGATAGCTGCAGCATCACAGACTGTCAATATGCTAATCATTGACAAAAAGCGTATGAAGCTAAAGGATGCCGGTCTCCCACAGCAGATTATTGAGCAGACACCAAAGCTTATGCGCCGCTCAAAGCTGCCTGTAGTCAAGGCCAAGGTCGGACCAAGAGTCATGACTCTTATCGCAGACGAGCAGATCTTTGATGAGATTCCTTTAAAGAAAGAGGTTAAGGCTTCTGTCAGCGGTATCTACATCACAGCTGTCCGCGGTATCAGAGGACCTCTTGAGAAGCCTAAGAAGAAAAAAGGCTTCCGTGCAAGAATTGCAGAAAACTACAGCAAGGCCAACGAACAGCTCAAGGCTGAGGAGGCTGCAAAGGCTGAAAGAAAAGCTGCTAAAGCGGCTGCCAAAAAGGCTAAGCAGAAATAATATCATGATTTAATTTTCATGTACATAAACAGAGCATGTGGGATGGCTTTCATCCTCACATGCTCTGTTTTTTTATGCTTTATATATTTTTTACCCCATAGGCTTGGCAGACTTTTATGCAATTTTGACTGCTGCGCCTTTTTTCTTCACAGCTATATTGATGTGACAGTCGCCTACAAATTCATAGTTGACATCAAGTGCATACTTTACCTCTGCCCTTATCTCGTCCTCAGTCTCCTTTACCTCTATGCTTGTGGCATCAATACCTATCTGGATACTTCCAAACGGTGTATAATAATATGTCAGGTTTTTCTTTCCCTTCTCAAATATCATATGTACACTCATAGGTCCCTTGCGGGTGAACTCAAGATAATTGTCATTGAATTTAAGCATATTTTTGAGTGTCTGGGTCTCACCCTCCATTATCTCCTCAAAAAGCACATAGTGCTTGTTATTTCTTATATAATACTCTCCCGGGGCAATCACCTCTACCGCATCCGACTGCTGGTCCGGAGCGAGCTGTAAGCCCTTTAATGATACTACTACATCTTTTGTCATTTCTTTCTCCTTATCCTCTTGCATATCTAAATTAATTCACGCTTTAATAATTTGTCATCGCATATTTTCTTTTAATATATTTTTTCAGCATGAATATACTAACTGTTTTATCTGAAAATATCAAGGATTTTTAGTTTTATTTCATATTTTCCACTGTCAAATATGCTCTCATACTCGTCCGAAGTGAGTACCTCCTTAAGATTTTCCTTTGCTTCGTCCTCCACCACCTCGTACACACTGCCCCTAAAGCACATGTTTGGATACAGCACGCACCACCAGTTATGACCGGCTCCATCGCCCAGTGTTATTTCAAGCGCCTCGTAATTTCCCTCAGGAAATGTATAGTCCCCATACGTCTTTTCCGGGAAATCGGTGTGTGTAAGCTCTGCCGATGCGCCATATGTAAAACCGTTTGCTGCAAGCGTCTCCTTTGATACCGCTATTATTTCGTCCATATGGTCATTTACGGTGGCTCTGGTTTCTTCGATATTTTCGCACTCCAGCAGATATGGCTCTATGTAAGCCCCTACTGCATCGCGCACCTGCTTTTTCACATTCTGGTCTGCTTCGCTGTCGCTGTTTGCCAGCACGTGGAAACGCAGGATTTTGCCGGCGATGGATTTTTGCATGACGGCTGTACACGCTATACTATTGGTGTTTGCGGCAGGTGTATGATTTTTTGCAGCTATCGCTGCCGTAAGAGATATTATTGCTATGGTTGTTATTATTATTTTCTTTCTCATGTAAACAAGTATTGCCTTATTTGACGAGCTTATTCATCCTTTTTGAAAATTTTACCGGGTTTCATGAATTTCATTCGTATAGTCATCCAGCAAGGTGCCAAGTGTAATTATCGGTTCTCCATCCTCATAATTCTCCTTATTTATTTTCTGCTCATAATAATCACCCATGTTATCAAAGATATCATTTATATCATCTGCTATGCACACATATGTGTTTCTCGGAAATTTTTTTGATGTCTTACAATATTCCATGAAATCTGAATAAGCTGCTTTATCTTTTCTAAGTGTTTTTCCTATTAAAATCACCTTCAGATGATTGGTATCGGCTTTTTGTGACAGCCGATCCTCGAAGCTGTCCACTGCTGTTTTGATATCATCTGCATATTCGGGCTCATAGGATTTGTCCATGTTATAGTAGAACTCTATATATCCACTATTTTCATTTGCCGAAACATCTCTGTGGCTAACATATGCTTTGTTATCAGTTACTTCTTTATCGGTTATTTCGTCAGTATCTACATCTACAATATCGACCGCCGCAAGTGTCGGAAAACAGCGCTCCTCAAGTTCCACTGCACTGCAGCCGGTGAGCATGAGACCTATCGTCAGCACTACTATGACCGGTATTGCTATGCACAATAAAAATCCAAGATATTTTTTCACGATTTCATCTCCACTTTCAAGAATATATGCTAAGGTCACTGTGACTGCTATGACAAAAATGATGCACCAGCTTCTCATAGTGCTGTTTTCCTTGTCATGGCTTTTCTGTCTGTCAGAGCCAAATTGCTTATTGCTGCAGGAATGCCGGTTTTTATTAAATGTAAATATAATTTTTCCCGTATTTTCAGCAAAATTCTCACATCTTAAAACCGCATAATAAAGGCTCATATTGAGTACTGAAAACAGCGTGAAAAACCACACCGACAGCATCAGTGCATCTGCCCTCTTGAAGAAGCTGCCTTTTATCTGCACATCACTCATCAGTACGACAGCCGGAAACTCTATTTCCGACAGTGAATATTTTCCGAAGTTTCCAATCAATACTGCATACAATAAAAAAAGAATGCCTACATACGTGAATATTGCTTTACTCACACTCCCTCGTATCTGTGAGGCAGTGCGCTCCCTTACAAACAGTATATTGAACACGGAAATGGATGCTGCAAACACATAGTATGCACCCGCAAATATATCCGCTATGCCAAAGTCCACACCGACTCTGTCCTTAATCATCAGATAGTCAAATCTCACATCCGATATCGCAAACAAAAGCATAGCAGCAAGCGGTATCAGCACAAAGAAAAATACTACCTCGTATACCCTGGCACGGCACTCCACTCCGCCACTTAGCGCATAAGCGCATACCGCCATTATCACAAGGAGTACAACTGTAAATGACTCATCCGGTATAAGGCTGTCACGTATCAGCTTTACAAATATCCATGCAAGAAATGCGGCCTGTGACAGCTCGTATATCGCAATAATTAAATCATAAATTAACATTTTCGCATATTTTGTTTTATCAATGCTTCTGTCATATATCGTTTTCCTGCGTTCACGTACCTCGCTTACTATCCACATAAATAGCCATGCCATGAAAACTCCGAGTGCGATTGAGATAAAAGCATACTTTCCAAGCTTTGCCAGATTGTTTGGAAGCACCAGTGTGCCGACTCCAAGCAGATTAAAGACGTATAGCCTGTATAGCTGGCGGGGCGATATGCTTTCGTTTTGTGCAAATGTGTAGCTTGTGCTCATATTTTTAGTCATCCTTATTTCCTTTCAGCTTTCTGCACTCCTTTTCTCTTGCAAATACAGGCCGCCTCCATAGTCTGCGAAGCGGAAATCGTATGATACTGTCCTTTTCATCCTCGCCGCCTGTCAGCTCGCTGCCCACAAATGGCATCATGTATGGGTAACCACAGCTTTTGAGCTTTGCGAGATGCAAAAGTATCACCATCAGACTTATTAAAAATCCAAAGTATCCAAGCCATGCCGACATAATTATTACAGCGAATTTGAGTATCCTAAATGAAAATGCAAACTCCTCATTCGGTATGGCAAACGAGCAGAGTGCGGTGAATGCAACCAGGATGACCACTATAGGGCTTACTAAATTTGCATCCACTGCTGCCTGTCCGATTATGAGGCCTCCGACTATGCCTATCGTATTTCCCATGGCTCCGGGAAGTCTTATGCCGGCTTCACGAAGCAGTTCAAAGGACAGCTCCATCATGAGCACCTCTATGAGCTGCGGAAACGGGCAGCCGAGTCTGGCTTCATAGAACGCCAGTATGAGAGGTGTCGGCAGTATCTGTGTATGAAAATTTGTGACCGCCAGATAAAGCCCCGGCAATGTAAATGACATGAAGGCTGCCACGTACCTTATCAATCTGGCAAAGCTTGCCGCTATCGTTCTGTTATAGTAATCATCTGCGGTTTTTAAAAAATTGTTCATGGTGGTTGGCAGTATTATTGCTATCGGTGAATTATCGCACAGCACCACCACCCTTCCCTCTAGGAGCGCATTTACCGCCACATCCGGCCGCTTTGTGGTCTGAAGCTGTGGAAACGGTGAATACCATTTTGCCTCAGCAAATTGTTCAAGAACTCCCGAATCACCCACATGGTCTATTACATAGCTGTCCAGATTTCTTTCCACATCCTCTACAAGTCCCGGTTTTACGAGGTCTCTCACATACAATATGTCCACATTGCTGTGTCCGCGAAGCCCCTTTTTCACCTCTTTACACTTTAAGCGTGTGCTCCTTAACCTGCGCCTGATAAGCGCTGTATTTATCTTTATGGAATCAGCAAAACCCTCATTGGAGCCTCTTATGACCTTTTCCGAATCAATCTCCTGAATTGACAGGGCAGGATATCCCTTATCAGGAAGCTTGAAGGCATCCGGATAACCATCCACAAAAAAAATCACGTCTCCTGTCAGCATCATCTGGGCCGCCTCATTAACCGTGTGCAGATGTGCAAATTCAGATAGAGCTGCCTGATTTTTGTCAAGTACTTCCTTTACCTGCTGTCTGTCTATTCCCTCAAGGTATGAGGTAAATCGTCCAAATGCACTGTTATTGATACCGGAGCCTTCACATGTCACCTCAATATAAGCAACAAAACACTTTATTGAGGCATCACGCCCCAGATACATCTCCTGCATCTTGATATCTGAGCAGTCAGAATATATCTGCCTGAAGCTTTTTATGTTCTCATCTATGTTTGTGGTCATCTTTAACTCTCCTATATCCTGTCACGTTCTAAATCCCTGATATAGTATGACCATACAAGCCCGTAAATATCCCTGATTACTTATTTTTTGCTATTATCTAAGCCACTAACTAAACCACTAAAAAAGGCCGCCGTTCACACGTCAGTGTGACCGGCAACCCCTGGTTTTGTTATATTATTTTGTATTTTATTATCTTTGTCTGCTATATTCTTGTTATATTGTTGTTATATTTCTGTTTTATTTCTTCTCTTCATCCTGCTTTTGTATCACAGCCTTCACAGCAACCGCCTGATTAGCCACATGCGTATGCATTTCTGTAGTCACAAGCTCCATATTTCTTGCCTCAAGCGCCCTGTAGATGGCGTCATGCTCCTTCACAAGCATCGGATAATTCTTTGGATCCTTTAAATACTCCACTCTGTAGCGGTACATCTGCTCACGGATATTGTTCATCATAGATACAAGCTTCGCATTGTTGGTCGCCTCATAGATAGCATCGTGAAACTTCACATCCTCCTCAGCTATCTTTTTCACATCTCCTGAGTCCATGCTCCTCTTGAACTCGTCCTTTATGGTTTTTAGATTCGCAAGCTGCTCATCACTGATTTTCTTACAGGCTATTTTGGCTGCAAGCTCATCGAGAGCCTCTCTCACCTCAAGCACATCCTCCATATCCTTGAGAGTCATCTTGGCAACCTCTGCGCCCTTTCTCGGCATTGTGACTGCAAGCCCCTCCTGCTCAAGCATTCTGATTGCTTCACGTATAGGTGTACGGCTGACTCCAAGCTTTGACGCAAGCTGCAACTCCATAAGTCTCTCTCCCGGCTTGAGCTCACCCTTTAAAATTGCCTCACGAAGTGTATTAAACACCACATCACGCAGTGGCAGATATGCATCCATATTTAAAGTTAAATTATCAGTCATCAAACTTCTCCTATCTCTTGTATTATCATTCTCACATATAAGAAAAAAGTAACTATAAAGCACCCGCTGTGCTATCCGGATATCACGTTATTTGCGATTATTGTATACAGATGTCAGATACACCTGTCTGGCAAGATGTGAGCTTCTCATGGCTTTGTACGCTTTCTTTGCAGTATCTTCATCGTCAAACAGTCCAAAAACCGTCGGACCACTACCGCTCATCATGGCTCCTAACGCGCCATTTGAAAGCATATGCTTCTTTATCTCATCTATCACCGGATAATTTGGTATGGTCACAGTCTCTAAGACATTTCCCATATGCGCTGCGATATCATGCAGATTCTTAGCCTTTATATCATCTATCAGGCGGTCTATATCCGGATGAATAGTCGTATCATCAAGCTTCAGATTCTGGTACACAAATTTTGTGGATACCGAGATGGACGGCTTTGCAATAAGCACCGGACACTTTACCATTGGAGGAAGAGGACTAAGCGCCTCTCCTATGCCCTCGGCCAGCGCCGTACCTCTCATAATACAGTATGGTACATCCGCACCTATCTGCACACCTCTTTCCATAAGCTGTCTCTTTGTCAGTCCCAGTGAAAAAAGCCTGTTTACACCTATAAGCATAGCTGCCGCATCAGTACTGCCCCCCGCCATCCCTGCTGCAACAGGAATACGCTTGTCCAGCTTCACTGATACACCGTCAGTTATAGAAAACTCATCCATCAGAAGCTTTGCAGCCTTGTATATGAGATTGTTCTCGTTTACAGGGAGAAAAGACAGATTGGTCTGTATCTGTATGCCGGGCTCCTGTGTCCTTTTGATATCGAGCCTGTCATACAGCTGAATGGTCTGCATAATCATGCGGACCTCATGATATCCGTCCTCTCTGCGCATCACAACATCGAGCCCCAGATTAATCTTGGCTAATGCTTTTAATGAAATATCGTTATTACTACCCATATTGTATTACCTCTGTTTTTTGTATACAAGGATTATAACACACCCTGCCAAAAAGAGCAAATTTAAATATTCTCATTTAATTGTTAATTTTTACATCTCATCAGTCAAATTAACCTAAAAAGGGACTGCACGTTGCGCGCAGTCCCTCTAATATATCATATTCTGTTTTTAGCTCGGCCTTGGTACAATTGTGTATCGGCTGTTTTTATCTGTTTCTTATAGCCCTTGCCGTTATTTTTTCAATTTTCTTCCAAATATAAATGTCGAAAAATATATTACCGATGCAATAATCACTATCATCGGACCTGTTGCCACATTGGTGTAGTATGACACAGCAAGACCGACTATTCCTGAAAAAACTGAAAATAGCACTGAAAAGAAATGATACTCACGCATATTTTCCGAAATATTCCTTGATGAAGCCGCCGGTAATATAAGCAGGGCATTTATTATAAGTATACCTATCCACTTGATGGATAGCATAACTATGAGTGCTACAAGCACCGCAAACAGATTATCCAGAAGACGCACATGGATACCCTTGCTTTTTGCCACGCTTCTGTGTATACATATGGCGTTGAGCTTGTTGAAGCAAAACACCCAGAACACTATCGTGACCACAAAAATCACAATTAGATAAACTATCTCAGTCTTTGTGATGCTTAGCACATCGCCCACCAGTATACTTGAGTATTTGCTGAAATTGCCGCCCTTTGACAGTATCGCAAGACCTATCGCCACAGAGCACGATGAAAATACCGATATAATAGTATCTGTCGATGCAGTGTTCAGACTGCCTATCTTATTTAAAAGAAGTGCAAACACTATCGCAAATATCACCATGGCAAGCGAGGTGTCTGCCATGCCGCATACCACTCCGACAGCGATTCCGGTAAGTGCTGAATGTCCGAGTGCATCTGAAAAGTATGCCATCTTTTTGTTTACAATCATGGTTCCCATTATGCCAAAAAGCGGTGTGATGATGAGCACAGCGATAAGGGCATTTCTCATGAAATCATATTGAAGCCAGGAGGTTATATTCATTTGTGCTCCTCCTCTCTCACCCAGGATTCCTCTCCTGTGTAAAAAATTCTCTCAAATTCCTTGCTCTCGAAGACTTCCTTCACAGTCCCCTGCTTTGCAACGGTCTTATCAAGCAGTACAACATGGTCTGCGTACTTTGCCACATAGTCCAAATCGTGCGATATCAGTATGATTGCAAGGTCATAGTGAGTCTTTAAATAATCCATGGTCTTATAGAAAAGCTCCATGCCGTTTTGGTCTATTCCGGACACCGGCTCATCCAACAGCAGCAGGTTCGGCTCGTCCATGATTGCCATGGAAAGAAGCACTCTCTGCAGCTGTCCTCCCGAGAGGTTGCACACCTGCTTGTCGATGAGCTCCTCAGCCTCAAATACCTCGAGTGTCTCCCTTATCTTTGCCTCTATCTTTTTGCTTTTTGGCAGAAAAACAGGATAATTGTACTGATAGCTTGCTATGAGGTCATACACGCTGACAGGTGTATTTTTCTCGATATTGACAGACTGCGGCACATAGCCGATTTTAAGCTTAGCCATATGTCCGTCCTTAGTATCCTTGAACTCAATCGTACCGGTGTGAGGTATCTCGCCGAGTATCGCCTTTATGAGTGTAGATTTTCCGGCACCGTTCTGGCCTATTATGACATTGAAGGAGCCACAGTGTATGTGCATATTTACATCCTCAAGCACTGTCTGCTCTCCAAAGCTCACTCCAAGGTTATTTATTTTTATGCAATGAAAGCCACATGGCTGTATTATTTTCCGCATATTTTCTCCAATTTTATTTAGTAAATGCCTCTTTGATAAGCTCTATATTGTGCTCCATACCATAAAGATAGCTGTCCTTGTCGTACTCTCCCCTGTTGAGAGGGTCGATATAAATCACATGCACATCTGTCTCACGCGATACGGTATCTCCCATGCTCTTTCCGTAGAGCTCCTCAGCTAGTATTACCGACACTCCATCATCCTTTATGGCACCTATCACCTGTTTTATCTCACCTGCGCTGACTGAACGCTCCTCGTCAAGGTCTAACAGATAGCATGCATTCATGGAAAAATCATCAGCTACATACGCATAGGCCTCATGGAATATGATGATATTCTGTCCATTGGTAAGACTCTTTAGGCTATTTATCTTTTCTTCAAGCACTGCAAGCTTTGCATCATATGCTTTTGCATTTGCATAATATTCATCAGCATGCTTTGCATCCTTTTCGGCAAGCCTGGATGCGATTGTCTGAACCATGGTGCGGTAACGCGGCACGCTCATCCATGCATGGGCATTCTCATCACCGTGGTCATGGTCATGCGCGCTATCTGATTCTGTGTCTGCTTCGTGATCATGGTCGTGGTCACTGTCCGATTCTGCATCTGCTTCGTGATCATGGTCGTGGTCACTGTCTGCATCATCCTCAGAAAGAAGTGCCACATCCTCACAGGCCTCAACCACATCAAGCTTCGGATACGCCTTTGCCACATCAGACATAAACGACTCTATACCGCCTCCGTTTATTACAAAAACATCGGCAGTTGATAAAAGCTTCATATCCTCCGGTGTGAGCTGAAAATCGTGCAGACAACCGGTCTGTGGCTCGCTTAAGTTTTCAAGTCTCACACCTTCCACTCCGTCTACTATGTTTAAAGTGGCAATGTACATAGGATAGAAGGATGTCACGACTGTAAGTATATCGTCAGCTTCGTCAGTATTTTTTGTATTGCCCGAAGCATTTGATACTCCACCGGCAGCGCTTTTCATACCTGCTGTGTGTTCATATGCCATTACCGCAAGCGTACACACTATCAATATACACAAAAACATAATGCCTACAAATTTGCATTTATTCTTCATATATTAAATATTCGCCTTTCTTTCTATAGCTTTATTTCTATCACTCTATTTCGACTTTATTTCTTTTTATGATTATTAACGCTTTTTTTGCTCTTGGCCTTATCTCTGCGTTCTTTAGTCTTTTTGGCAACCGGCTTTCCGGTCTTCTTCCAGCGCTCCTTTTTGTGTGGCTGGGATGCAGCGGCTCTTTTTGCAGCTGATTTTGCCTCGCGCTTTGCTTCTTCCTCCTGTTTCATGGCAAGAAGCGTATCCTCGTCAAACACGAGTGAATCTATGAGATTCCAGATTTCGTCCCTGCCTTCCTTTGACATGGACGAAAACGGTATAACTACCGTGCCCGGCTTCACATGAAGCACATCCTTGATAGTCTTTATGTGTGCGGCAATCTGGCTTTTTTTCAATTTATCAGATTTGGTTGCAATGATAATCGGTGCAAAGCCCTGGTTTACCATCCAGTCATACATCATGATATCATTGTCCGATGGCTCATGCCTTATATCTATTAAAAGAAACACTGCCTGAAGCTTTTTTGAGGTGTGAAGATAGTTTTCTATCATCTGTCCCCATTTAGCTTTTATCTCGATATTGGCATTGGCATAGCCATAGCCCGGCAGATCGACCAGATACATGGCGCCATTGACGTTATAAAAATTGATGGTCTGTGTCTTGCCGGGCTGTGAAGAGATCCTGGCAAGTGACTTTCTGTTCATGAGTGCGTTGATCAGTGACGACTTGCCTACATTTGACTTGCCGGCGAATGCCACTTCATTATACTCATTGTCAGGGATTGTGCTTGTAATTCCGCAAACTGTCTCTAAATTAACACTTTTAATTACCATAATCTCTTCCTCATTCTTATTTTACAAATGCTATCTTCTCCACCTGTGAAAATTTCTCCACCGGCACGATTTCCATGCCGTCTGTTATTTCTTTTGAAATCTCCTCCAGGTCCTTTTCATTATCCTTTGGAATACATACTGTTTTTATTCCGATTACTTTGGCCGCAAGCAGCTTTTCCTTGAGTCCTCCTATCGGAAGCACCCTGCCGCGCAGTGTTATCTCGCCTGTCATGGCTACATCTGCCCTGACAGCTCTGTCTGTAATGGCTGAGAGCATGGCTGTCGCCATAGTGATACCTGCAGATGGTCCGTCCTTTGGCACTGCGCCCTCCGGGATATGTATATGGATATCATGCTTCGTGTAAAAATCTGCATCAATACCATATCCTTCGCTTATTGAGCGCACATAGCTAAGTGCTGCCTGTGCAGACTCCTTCATCACATCGCCAAGCTTACCTGTGAGCACGAGCTCACCCTTGCCCGGCAGCACATTCACCTCAACCTCTAGTGTGACTCCGCCCACGCTGGTCCATGCCAGGCCTCTAACGATTCCAACCTCTGCGTGATCATTTTTCTTCTCCGGACTGTACTTCGGATTGCCCAGATATGTCTTAAGATTGGTCTTTGTAACCTTTACAGCAGCTTCGCTGTCCTTAAAGATTTCCCTGGCAGCCTTGCGGCACAGCTTGCCGATAGTCCTCTCAAGGCTTCTGACTCCGGCCTCTCTGGTGTACAGCCTTATAATATCCTTTAGGGCCGAGTCTGTTATCGTAAGCTGTTCCTTTTTAATTCCGTTTTTGCTCTTTTGCTTCTCAACCAGGTGTTCCTTTGCTATGTGAAACTTCTCATTTTCAGTGTAACTTGACACCTCGATAAGCTCCATCCTGTCAAGAAGCGGCTTTGGAATGCCTGAAACCTCATTTGCAGTTGCAATAAAAAGCACCTCCGACAAATCCACAGGCATCTCAATGTAATGATCCCTGAATCTGCAGTTCTGCTCACTGTCAAGCACCTCGAGAAGAGCGGCTGATGTGTCACCCTTGTAGTCACTTGACACCTTATCTATCTCATCCAACAGCATGAGAGGATTTGAAACGCCTGCCTGTCTTAAGCCATTTACTATACGGCCCGGCATAGCGCCGATATATGTCTTTCTGTGTCCACGGATTTCTGCCTCATCGCGCACACCACCAAGAGAAATACGCACATATTTCTTCTCCAGTGCAGACGCAATTGAACGGGCTATGCTTGTCTTTCCTGTTCCCGGAGGACCTACAAGACAAATTATAGGACTCTCTCCCTTGCTTGTCAGATTTCTGACTGCCAGAAACTCAAGTATTCTCTCCTTAACATCCTTTAATCCGTAGTGATCATCATCGAGCACCTGTGCTGCATGGTCAAGATCCTTGTTGTCCACAGACATCTTGTTCCACGGAAGCTCAAGTACAGTCTCTATATAGCCTCTCTCAACTGTGCTCTCTGATGAGCTGCTGCTCATATTTCTAAAGCGCTTTATCTCTTTTTTCGTCTTTTCCTTTACGTAGTCAGGCGCATCTAACTCAGATAGCTTTTTCTCATATTCATCAGCCTCCGAGTCAGCATTCTCGCCCAGCTCCTCACGTATCACACCAAGCTGTTCACGAAGCACATACTCCTTCTGATGCTTGTCCACACGAACCTTTACTTTTTTCTGAAGCTCATTCTTTATGGAAATAACCTCCACCTGGGAGAGAAGTAATGATACTATAACCTGATATCTGTCATTGATATCCTCTGCCTCAAGCACCTGCTGCTTAAGCTCATATGACACCGGCAGATTGTTGGTTACATAATCAATGAGCTTTTCAAGATCCTCATACTGATCTATCTGTCTGATAAGCTCCTTGCTGATTTTGCCGACGACTGCCGCATATCTGTGAAAAGCCTCTCTGACTCCGAGAAGCATGGCTTCCCTGAGATCATCCGGCAGGCTGTCTGCATTACTATCACAATAACAGATTTCTGCCTCAAGATACTTCTCATTACCGGTAAAGCCAAGCAATGCTGCCCGGCTTATTCCATCTACAAGTATTCTCACAACATCATTCTGTAATCTGACAACCTGCTTTATATCAGCAACAATACCCATCTGATAGAGGTCTTCCTGAGTCGGGTCCTCACTGTCCACATTCCTTTGTGTGACAAGATAAATCTTTTGATCCTGCTCCATAGCCTCCTCGACAGCACGAAGAGAGCGCTCTCTGCTGATGTCGAAATGGGCAATCATCCCGGGCAGAATAGTAAGCCCTCTCAGCGCTACTGCAGGCATATTCATAATCTGTTCTTCCACTTATATCTCCTGTATTATTGCACAGCCATGCATAACAAACCGCTGTGCAATTTATATTATCCGATGCTGTATCTTTTGTAAAATACCGCCATGTACTTACGATGCCTCTTTTTCCTCGATATATGCCTCAGGCACGCAATCACCATCAAGCTTTAAGTTATCCTCAACGATATCCTTGTCTATTACACATCTGCTGATGCTCTTGTCTGATGGTATACGATACATAAGGTCAAGCATAACAGCCTCCATGATGGCACGAAGTCCTCTGGCTCCTGTCTTTCTCTCAAGTGCCTTGTCAGCGATGGCATTTACTGCATCGTCTGTGAACTCAAGACCTACTCCGTCAAGCTCAAAAAGCTTGGTGTACTGCTTGATAAGCGAGTTCTTAGGCTCCTTAAGTATACGGATAAGTGCATCCCTGTCGAGTGCCTCGAGAGAAACGGTAATAGGTACACGTCCGATAAACTCAGGAATCAATCCAAACTTTACAAAATCCTGTGGAAGTGCATGCTTGAACGCCTCTCCTACATTGAGCTCTGTCTTTGACTTTACATCTGAATTGAAGCCTATAGATGATGTATCCATACGGCTGTCTATAATTTTTTCCAGACCATCAAATGCTCCACCGCAGATAAAAAGTATATTAGTAGTATCAATAGGAATAAGCTCCTGCTGCGGATGCTTTCTTCCGCCCTGTGGCGGTACAGATGCCTCTGTGCCCTCAAGAATCTTTAAAAGAGCCTGCTGTACACCCTCGCCTGACACATCTCTGGTGATTGAGACATTTTCTGATTTCTTTGTAATTTTATCTATCTCATCTATATAAATGATACCATGCTCTGCACGCTCGATATCATAATCTGCCGCCTGAATAAGCTTTAATAGGATATTCTCCACATCCTCACCTACATATCCTGCCTCTGTAAGTGTTGTAGCATCAGCGATAGCAAATGGAACATTTATCACTCTGGCAAGTGTCTGCGCAAGAAGTGTCTTTCCTGAACCTGTAGGTCCAAGCATGAGAATATTACTCTTCTGAAGCTCTACATCTGATGTATCACCTGCCAGTACTCTCTTATAGTGATTGTAAACAGCAACCGAAAGCACCTTCTTTGCCTGGTCCTGTCCTATTACATAATCGTCCAAAAACGCCTTAAGCTCCTCCGGAGTAACAAGATTTATATCATCCTTAGCGCTGCTTTTGTCCTCATGGCCCTCTACGCCTTCTTCCTCAAGAATCTCGGCACATATATCTATACACTCATCGCAGATAAAAGCTCCATTAGGTCCGGAAATCAAACGATTTACCTGGTCCTGTGTCTTACCGCAAAATGAGCAGCGAATCTTTCCGTCGTTTTTTCCTGCCATTATTAACTCCTTTTATTGCATGAGGGCATCCCATATGGGGTACCCTCTTAAATTCATCTAACTTCTGATTATCTGTTTGTTATTACACTGTCTATGAGACCATACTCTGCGGCTTCCTGTGCTGACATATAGTTGTCTCGCTCTGTATCAGCTGCAATTGTCTCGTATGGCTTGCCTGTATTGGCTGCTAAAATTTCGTTTAATCTCTTCTTTGTCTTTAAAATATTTTCTGCAGCAATCTGAATCTCAGTAGCCTGACCCTTTGCACCGCCAGATGGCTGATGAATCATAATCTCTGCATTTGGAAGAGCATATCTCTTGCCCTTTGCACCGCCTGCAAGAAGGAAAGCTCCCATGCTTGCTGCAAGACCGATACAGATTGTTGAAACATCACACTTGATGTACTGCATAGTATCGTAAATAGCAAGTCCTGCTGTAACCATTCCACCCGGTGAATTGATGTAAAGGTGGATATCCTTATTCGGATCCTCGGACTCAAGGAATAAAAGCTGGGCAACAACAAGGCTGGCTGTTGTCTCATTTACTTCCTCTCCAAGGAAAATGATACGATCTTTTAATAATCTGGAGTAAATGTCGTAGTTGCGCTCTCCTCTGCTGGTCTGTTCAATGACATATGGTACTAAACTCATATAAAATACCTCCTTTATAAAAGCTCAAAAGACCGGCTCAGAAAATAGGCTTCTGAGCCAGTCCATCAAATCTTGATTCAAAAATCTTATTCTTCTGTAGACTCTTCTGCATCAGCCTTTTTCTTTGCCTTTGCACGCTCTTTAACGTTGTCCATGATAAGATCTACGGCCTTTGTGATAGCAAGGTCTTTCTTCATAGACTCCTTCTCAGCATCTCCCATGTACTCTTTAAGCTTATCAGCCTCCATGCCGTATGCCTTAGCCATCTTCTCTACCTCAGCATCGATATCTGCATCAGTAACCTCGATGTTCTCCTCCTTGGCAATCTGCTCAAGTACAAGGCTGCTCTGGATACGTGTTGTAGCCTCAGGACGAACCTGATCCTTAAGCTGGTCAATTGTCATGCCTGAGAACTGTAAGTACTGCTCCATTGTAAGACCGCTCTGTGCGATTCTCTGAGCAAACTCCTCAACCATTGTCTCACACTGAGTCTCAATCATTGCCTCTGGAAGATCCATCTTTGACTTATCGATAATCTTCTGGATAGCCTCATCCTCTTTAGTCTTCTTAGCTTCTGTCTCTTTCTTCTCTGTGAGGTTCTTTTTGATTTCCTCTTTGTACTCAGCTAATGTATCAACACCTGCTGCATCCTGTGCAAACTCATCATCAAGCTCAGGAAGCTCCTTAGCCTTGATCTCGTTGATCTTAACCTTGAATGTAGCCGGCTTTCCTGCAAGGTCTGCTGCCTGATACTTCTCAGGGAATGTTACATTGACCTCAACCTCATCGCCTGTGTTCTTTCCTACTAACTGATCCTCGAATGTATCGATGAATGTGTGTGAACCGATCTCTAATGGATGATTCTCACCTTTTCCACCCTCGAAAGCTACTCCGTCAACAAATCCCTCAAAGTCGATAACTGCTGTATCTCCCTCTGCTACAGGACGATCTGTAACTGTAACTGTTCTTGCATTTTTGTTTCTCTGGTTCTCAAGCTCAGCGTCAACCTCTTCATCAGAAACTGATGTGTCGATCTTTGTAACTGTAACGCCCATGTACTTACCAAGAGTAACCTCAGGTCTTACAGCAACCTCTGCTGTGTAGATGAAAGGCTGTCCCTTCTCAATCTGAGTAACCTCAACTGTTGGGCGTGAAACAATGTCAACACCGCTCTCGTCAACCGCACCTGCGTATGTCTGCTGCATAAGAATGTTTGCTGCATCCTCGTAGAACACACCTGCTCCATACATTTTCTCAATCATAGCTCTTGGCACTTTTCCTTTACGGAATCCAGGTACACTAATCTGTTTCTTCTGCTTCTGATATGCAGAATCCAATGCTTTCTCTAATTCCTCAGCTGCTACCTCAATAGTAAGCTTCGCCATATTATGCTCTAAATTCTCAACCTGTACACTCATGTCAATCGTTATCCTCCTTAAAAATATATATGAATGGTATGTACATCAAATGTAATGTGGGCATGCTTTATAAACTGCTAAGCCCAGTCATTGGATGATTATAACACAACAAATCCACTATTTCCAGTGTTTTTTACATTAAATTTGCTTTTGTGTATAATTCCATAAATTGTCAGCAATACCAAAACATATTTTTGTCATTTTACGGCATAATATTTCCATACACATACAGCTTGTGTATAACGTTTTAAAAGGAGGTATTGCATTATGGCAGCATCAAGTAGTAAAAAGGCTTCTGTACCGGAGGCAAAAGAGGCTATGAGCCGTTTCAAGGAAGAGGTTGCTTCAGAGCTTGGAGTCCCTTTAAAAGAGGGCTACAACGGTGACCTTACTTCTAAGCAGGCCGGTTCAATCGGTGGCGAGATGGTCAAGCAGATGATCATGAAGCAGGAGCAGCAGATGAAGTAAGCTCTGCAATAGCAGGCTTCAAATGTACGCTTCAAATGCAAGCATAAAAAGAGGCCGCGCACCATGGGGGTTGGTGTGTGACCTCTTTTGTTATAATACTAATGATATGAGGGTCAAAAAGTATTTTGCCCCTCATTTATGATTAATCTGATTGTTTGCTGAACGTCGTATTAGTATACCAGTCCCTGTCGAATATGCTCTACTGTGGCATCGTCTGTGAAGTATCTGACAAGCTCGAGTGCAAACGCAATAGCTGTTCCCATTCCACGACTTGTAATCACATTGCCATCCACAACTACAGGCTGCTCAAGCCACTGTGCACCGAGCAGCTTTTCCTCAAAACCCGGATGACAGGTAGCTTTTTTGCCCTCAAGTATATGATTCTCACCGAGCACGCTAGGCGCTGCACATATCGCTGCAACAAGCTTTCCCTCAGCGGCAAATCTCTTAATTGTCTTTACTACGGTCTCATCCGCACCAAGGTTTAATGTACCCGGCATGCCTCCCGGCAGTACGATTGCATCGTAGCTGTCAAAATCAGCCTGTGCCTTTGTGGTATCTGTCTTAAATGTCACCTGATGAGAGCTTGTCACCTCGGCTTTTTCCGTGATTGATATGGTTTCAATCTCCAGCTTTGCTCTTCTAACTATATCTACTACTGTAAGTCCTTCAATCTCCTCACAGCCGTCTGCCATAAAAATTCCTACTTTAATCATATTTTTCTCCTTTATTTTTCTTTGATAATACTATAAAAAGCTGCGGTTCGTCCTTGAATTTTTAAATACCGGTCATTATAATCATATATAAATGATATGAGGGTAAAACAAAAGTATAAACCGTAACTATAAATCTACCAGTAACCTGAAAGGATATACCATGGAAATCGAAAGAAAATACTTACTTAAACAGCTTCCTTCCAATTTAGACAGCTACGCGAGCAAAAAAATCGCCCAGGGCTATCTGTGCACCTCGCCTGTTGTCAGAGTCAGACGCTCAAATGACAGCTATTATATGACATACAAGGGAGCCGGTCTTATGGTGCGCGAGGAGTACAATCTTCCTCTCACAAAAGAAGCCTACGACCATCTTGTCCAAAAGATTGACGGTCGTCTCATCGAAAAGACACGCTATCTCATACCTCTTGACGGTGGTCTGACCGCAGAGCTTGATATATTTGAGGGTGATCTGGCTCCTCTTACACTTGTGGAGGTTGAATTCGACTCTGTCGACGCAGCAAATGAATTCACAGCGCCTGACTGGTTTGGCGAGGATGTCACTGAATCCGGCAAATATCACAACAGCTATCTGAGCCGATTGGAAAATTCATAGTACTGTCTAGTCTTTATCGTATTCTTTAAATCATCATACCGCTTTTGCAATGGGCCCTCAGGAACTACAACATCCATAACCACCGCTATGTCATCTATAAGGCGGTCGGTTATGATATCCCTCATTGAAATAAGTATATTGTACTTCTCTTCAAAGGTATCCGCATCAAGGAACTCCAGCAAACGCGGATCCGGTGCCTGGCCTTCATCTGTATCCGGTGCTGGCTCATAACATGCCTGTGTCTGAACACTCACAGCTTCAGGTGCATTAGCTGCAATCTCATTAGTGTTGGAAGAGATACTCTTTCCCGACATATCCTCCGGCTGATCCTTAAGTGTGATCTTCTCAAATCTGTATTTCTGCTTCACATCAGGATATTTCTCATGGTCCACCTCGCTTACAAACATGTCGAGTGGTCTGGCGTATATCCCAAAATCATCATATAAAGCCTGATAAATCACAAGCTTTTCCCCTGTCTCTGAATGTGTTGCCACTGTAACTATCTGATACAGCTTATTCTTAAAGTGCCTGTAAAGCTCTCCGGGCTTTGGTGTTCTGTCCATCATTTCTGCCTCTTTTCATATTATTTAAAAGTTGTTAATCATGTCTAAGCCTTCTCCAAGGAAATCTCTCTCAAACTCCAGATTACCGCTGTATCCCATGGCAATCAGATCCTCAACACTGCCAAACATGCTCTGTGTCTCAGCCTCTATAATCTTTGCACCATCGGCTGCTTTATTATGCAGTGTCTGGCAGTTTCTTGAGTGCTCCTGAGCCATCCTCTGCTGTGCCTCGCTATGTCCGTGCATAGCCTCAAGCTCTTTTTGTGTCGTATCATCCGCAAAGCGTGCGTTATTTTTCACGGCCCTCTGCACTATATCCGGATTGCTCTGCTGTGGTCTCTGCTGTGGCTGTACTCTCTGCTGCATCTGTGATCTCTGAGGCTGCTGTGCTCTCTGCTGCATCTGTGGCTGTGGTTTCTGCTGATATGTCTGGTTCAATGCATTCATACCCGACTGAACTGTATTCTGCATGCTGTTCCATATCTGCTGTATCTGCTTCTGCTGCGGTCTCGGTTTGTTTGGCTGCGTGTTTTTACTGCCTGCGCTCTTTGATTTTTTGTTAATGTAAAAAACAGCTCCTAAGATAATTGCCCAAATTATAACATCCATATTCTGCTCCTTTATCAATCTGCATTTTCTATGTCAATCCCTGAATATCCTGCACATATCGCGCAGTATGTACTCTGCTGTCTGTTCCGGCTCCCATTGCTTTGTAACACCCACAAGCAGCGGATTAAGCTCCGACAGTATCCTTGCCGTGCGCCGGTCTGTCGTGCCCTCATACTTATCGTTTATGGCCTCAGCCTGCTTCACACATGCCTCAAGCTGCTTTAATATATCCTTCCAGAACTCCTCGTAATATATCTCATGCACTCTCTTAGTCTTTTGTGTGAAATTTAGCTCTGCAAGCTCTTTGTTGCTGTGCCCCAGATAGAAATATGACAGAGCAAACAAATCAGGCTTTTTCCTTTCAAGCCCCTCATTTGTCAGGTGTATCAGATTCTCTATCTCACTCTGTAAAATGATACCGTTGTCAAAGGATGACAGATATCTCTCCCCCTGCTTTACAACAGAGTCCAGAGTCGTGTGAAAATCCGTGTCCACCTTGCTGATTAAAAATTCATCGTCAAACATGCCGCTTTTCGCTTTGCAAGCCTTTATCAGCTCTCCAAAGAGCTTCCGGTCAGCCCCTGTGAGCTCACGATACCCAATAACTTGCTGCTCAAGCTCCTTTAAATCTGAAAGCAGGCTGCTTAAGCCTGTCTTCACGCCATAATAGCGCTTTGCAACACCGGAGGAATTCTTTTTGGTTTTGACATACAGCTTAAGCCAGCTGTTGACCACTGTCATGTCGGCACCCGCCGTATCCATCGCTGTCTTAAATTTCTTTTCCGTATCACTTAGTCCTAAAATCATCACACACCCTCAAACATCATTCTAAAACCATATAATAACAATTCTACACCATTATCATATTTTTTTAAAGAGCCTTTTTTCTCTCTGAAAAGCCCACTTTAAACGCAAAAAAGGAAGCCATACAATAACTGTATGACTTCCTGTATACACTGCATGTTATTCGCATCGTCGTGCGAATGGCACGAATGGCTTTGTTATGATAGCAAAATCAGATTAACGACCGAACTGCATATCGTTGTTACCTGATTTTGTTGTGAACATCTCAAGCATGTTGATTGGATCGTTGTAATCCATAAGCCATCCCTCACGGGCGAAATCAAACTGTCCGTCCTTACGGCTGTTAAGGAATACGTTCCACTCCTGCTGCTCAACCTTTAAGTTGATACCTACCTTTGAAAGATCAGCCTGAATAGCCTCACCAATCTTTACATTTGACTCTGAGTTGTTTACAAGGTATGTGAACTCGACAGTCTGGTTTACCTGGCCTGTGCTCTCATCTAATAATCCGATAGAAGCAAGAAGCTCTTTAGCCTCCTCAAAGTTCTTATCGTAATCTGTGCCGTAGTAATCTTTGTTCTTGAACTCGCCACCGTTACCATCTGTAACACCCTCTGGGATAAATGTTGTGGCAATCTTCTGTCCGCCCTGGGCGATTGTATCGATAATGTACTGACGATCGATAAGAAGACAGATTGCTTTTCTGAATACCTTAGCCTGGTCAGCATCTAATCCAAGTTCTGAGTAGAGCTTAGAGTTAATGTTGAAGCCTACGTAGTATGTTCCAAGGTTGTCAACTGTGTAGAACTCGCTTGTCTTCTTAGCTGCCTCAATCTCGGCTGTAGGAACTGTATCGATGAAATCAAGGTCACCGTTCTGGTAAGCTGTGTAAGCTGAAACATCATCAGATGTAAGCATTACGTTCATCTCATCAACTGTTACATTGTCAGCATCCCAGTAGTTAGGATTCTTAACATATGTCATGCTTGAATCATGTTTCCACTCCTTGAGTGTGAATGCACCGTTTGTAACGAACTTGTCGCTTGCATCGTTTGCCCAGTCATCATTTCCCTCTACTGACTTCTGGTTTACAGGGAAGAAGAATGGGAATGCACATAAGTCAAGGAAGTATGGTGTAACTGCTTTAAGCTTGACTGTAAGAGTCTTTCCATCATCAGAAGCTACTACATCATCAGCAGCAAGACCCTTTGTATCATCATATCCTGCGAATACTGCGCAAAGGTAGCTGTAATCTGCAGCTGTCTTAGGATCTGCAGCTCTCCTCCAAGACCACTCGAAATCCTTTGCAGTAAGCTCATCACCATTTGACCACTTAAGACCGTCACGCATTGTGAATGTGTATGTGAGGCCATCCTCAGAAACCTCATAGCTCTCTGCACATGCAGGCTCAAGCTTGCCCTCAGCGTTGTAACGCATAAGACCCTCAAAGCTGTTTACTGCAAGACATCCGCCGTCAACAGTACTGTTTAATGCAGGATCGATATGATCAGGCTCTGATGCCATGAAGATGTTTAACTTTCCGGCATTCTTTGTGTTCTTTGCATTGTAGAAGTATTTCATACCCTCTACTGTTGAGTATACGTCTGTGACATAATCCTTGAGCATATACTGGTCATTGTAGTAGTAAAGTGGAATAACACACCATGTATCCATAAGCATATCCTCTGCCTGGTGCATCATCTCTGCACGCTTTGCAAGATCTGCTTCTGTACGGATAGATTCTACTAACTCATCATAGCTTGTCCAGTCTACGGCTGTTGATACAGCAGTACCAGAAGTGTCGTTAGTAGTTGTTTTGTTGTTGCTCTTGCTTCCACAAGCAGTCATGCCAAGTGCCATAGCTGCAACAAGAGTAAGTGCTACTAATCTCTTTTTCATCTTTCTTCCTCCTATTAATTAATATGAAAAATAAATTTATGTTAGAACCGGCACATGTGGCTTAAGCTATATGCCGGTAAAAACCTTATATTAGCGGTTGAAGCATGCAACCATATGTCCGTTTCCTCTGTCTGTAAGCTCCGGACGTGCTGCTGCACACTGTTCTGTCGCATATTTACAACGTGAACGGAACGGACAGCCGCTAGGCATGCGAAGAGGTGAAGGAACATCTCCCTCAAGCACGATTCGCTTGCTGTGTCTGGCAGTCTCAGGATCCGGGATCGGAACCGCTGAAAGCAACGACTGTGTGTACGGATGGATTGGATTGTCCATCAGCTCATCAGCATCTGCAAGCTCCATCATATGACCTAAGTACATAACAGCTATTCTATCAGAGATATGCTGCACTACAAGCAGATCATGCGCTATAAACAGATATGATAACCCTCTCTCCTTCTGCAGATCCTCAAACATGTTGACTACCTGGGCCTGAATTGAAACATCAAGTGCCGATACCGGCTCATCACATACGATAAACTTCGGATCTACTGCAAGCGCTCTTGCTATTCCGATACGCTGTCTCTGTCCACCCGAAAACTCATGTGCATAGCGTGTGGCATGGTCTGCGTTTAATCCAACTGTCTCCATGAGATCCATAATCATCTCATGGCGCTCTTTCTTGCTATTGTAGAGCTTGTGCACATCGAGAGGCTCTCCGATGATATCCTCTACCGTCATACGAGGGTTGAGTGATGAATACGGATCCTGAAATACCATCTGCATCTGCTTACGGTAAGGATGCATATTCACATCTATCTTCTTCTCACTGTCAAACAATACATTGCCGTCGAACTCAATGCGTCCTGCTGTAGGCTGGTACAGACGTAAAAGAGTACGTCCTACGGTTGTCTTTCCACAGCCTGACTCGCCAACAAGTCCAAGCGTCTCACCCGGCTTTATGGCAAATGACACATCATCGACTGCCTTTAATTCCATCTTTTTAAATCCGTCATGAACAGGGAAATACTGCTTCAAATGGTCTACCTTGAGCAGGTACTCGTTGTTATTTGTCTCATTACTCATTTGATTTTCCCTCCTCCATCATATTCTTAATATTCATCCAGCATGATGCGAGATGATCCTCTCCAACCCAGATTTCCTCCGGCTTTTCAGTTAGACATATCTTCATAGCGGCATCACAGCGAGGGCAGAATGCACAGCCCTCTGGCATGTTGAGCATATTGATTGGTGTGCCTCCGATAGGAACAAGCCTGGTTTTTGAATTGGTCTTTGTAGGGATTGAACGAAGCAGTCCCTTTGTGTACTCATGCGCCGGGCTGTAGAATATGGCATCTGCTGTTCCTCTCTCACACACACGGCCGCCGTACATAACTATGATCTCATCACACATTGAAGCAATGACACCCAGATCATGTGTAACCATGATGATTGCCATGCCGAGCTTTTCCTGCAGTGACTGCATAAGCTCAAGAATCTGTGCCTGGATAGTCACATCAAGAGCTGTTGTCGGCTCATCTGCGATAAGGATATCCGGCTCACAGGCTAATGCCATAGCTATCATGACACGCTGTCTCATACCACCGGAAAGCTCATGAGGGTACTGATTTACACGCTTCTCAGGCTCATTTACTCCTACAAGTGTGAGCATCTCTATAGCGCGCTCCTTTGCTTCCTTCTTTGTACGGTCTGTGTGAAGAAGCACTGCCTCCTCAAGCTGGTAGCCTACCGTAAATACCGGATTAAGCGATGTCATAGGATCCTGGAAAATGATTGAACAGCATTTTCCTCTGAAATCTGCCATTTTCTTTTTATTCCATTTGGTGATATCCTCACCCTTATATTTCACTGAGCCGCCTGTGATGGCACCATTCTCAGCAAGAATCTGCATGATTGAATATGCTGTAACTGACTTTCCTGAGCCTGACTCTCCTACGATTCCAAGAGTCTTTCCCGGCTCAAGCTTAAAGCTGACACCGTTTACAGCTGATACGTCTCCGTTATCGGTCTTGAAGGTAGTGTGCAGATCAGATACTTCAAGAACAAACTTATTATCTTCCATCTTACTCACTCCTTACTATTTCGATAATTTAGGGTCAAATGCATCTCTTAAGCCGTCACCGATAAGATTCAATGTAAGAACAATGATACAAATCGTAAGCGCCGGGAAAATAAGACGCAATGGGTAGCTCTGGAGTCCACCACGCGCTGTATTTGCCAACGAACCAAGTGAAGGCATAGGAGCCGAAACACCAAGTCCGATAAATGACAGATAACTCTCAGTAAAGATGGCTGATGGTATCTGAAGCGCTGTAGTAATGATGATTACTGACAGACAGTTCGGTAAAATGTGTTTTCTGATAGTGCGGGCTGATGATGTTCCGATACACTTTGCTGCGAGAATGTACTCATTCTGCTTGATGGTAAGAATCTGACCTCTTATAAGTCTTGCCATTCCTACCCAGTAAAGCAATCCAAACACTATGAAAAGTGCAATCATGTTGACACCGAGCTTTGAAAGCACTGTACCCTTTATTACAGGTGTCAGCACCTCATTTAATACAACTGCAAGTAAAATGATGAGCAGCATATCCGGCAATGAATAAATGATATCTACTATTCTCATCATAACCATATCTACCTTGCCACCGCAGAAGCCTGATACGGAACCGTAAATGATACCGATTATAAGCACAAGCAGTGATGCAAACACACCGACTCCCAGCGATACACGAGCTCCGTAAACAACACGGATAAAATAGTCTCTTCCGAGCTCATCTGTGCCAAAAATGTGCGGGAACAGCTTCTCACCTGCATCAATCTGTGCCTGCTCAGCCTCGCTGTACTGGAAAGGTCCTAAGTTCTGTGCACCCTTAACGATATCTGCATAGCCGTAAGGCACAATCTTTGGTGCCAGAAGAATAACCAAAATAAGTAAAACCAAAACTATAATAGAACCCATAGCCAATGGATTTTTGCGGAGTCTCTTAAGACCATCCTTAAAGAAGGTAGTTGACTCACCCATAACCTCCTGCTGGCGTTTCTCTTCATCTGATGCCTTGGCAAAATCCTTCATATCGAACTTGCTAAGGTCAATCTGTGTGGAGAAAGGTGCTCTCTTCATATTATCTTTCATCTTTATCTCTCCTTAATCAAGCTTAATACGTGGATCAATCACTTTGTATACAATATCTGTAATGAGGTTCGCGCCTACCATGATGACAGCAAGGAAAAGCGTTGTGGCCATAATCATTGTGTAATCACGGTTTGTGATACAGCTTACGAACTTGGAACCGAGTCCTCCGATATTGAAAATACTCTCAATAACCATTGAACCTGTGAGGATACCACCAATCATAGGTCCCACATATGTGATGACCGGAATGAGCGCATTACGAAGCGCATGTACAAATATAATCTTGTACTGATGTACACCCTTGGCCTTTGCCGTACGGATGTAATCCTGTCCGAGTGCATCAAGCATTGAAGTCTTTGTAAGTCTTGTAATATATGCCATCGGTGAAAGTGACAGTGACAGCACCGGAAGTAATATCATGTTGCTTCCTGAGCTGAAGGCCTGCACCACGCCAAGCTTTATACAGAAGAAATAAAGTAATAACGTAGCGATGACAAATGACGGCATCGACGTAATCAGTGTGACGAAGAATACTATAACTCGATCCGGCCACCTGTTTCGCATCAGCGCTGCTATCGAACCGAGCACCACTCCGAATACTATCGCAGTGAGCGCCGCTAAAAGTCCAAGCTTCGCTGAAATCGGGAAACTCTCCCCAATGATATCTGAGATCGGACGGTCTGTCTTAAGACTAACACCGAAATCTCCGTGCAGCACGCCTGCCATGTAGTTCTTGTACTGGACTATAAGTGGCTGATCCAGTCCGTAGCGTGCCTCAAGCTCTTTCATTACCGCCGGACTCTTTGCCTTCTCCGAATTGAATGGACCACCCGGAATTGCATTCATGGCAAAGAATGTAATAAGACTGATAATGAAGATTGTAAAAATAGCGAGAATAACTCTCTTTACAATGTACTTACCCATATTTTTCTCTCCCTCTTGGATTTGTATCGATAATGCATTATTTTTATTTTTTAAAGCATTATCACTGCACCACGTCAAAGTATTTTGTCTAATACGCAAAAAAGTGCGAATGACGTCATTGTCATTACACACTCCCTAATCTTGCTGTCTGATACAACTGTCGTTCTGACGCGAACAATTCTTTTTTATTATACACAGAAATCATGCTTTGTCAATTGGATATATTTTCCTATATAATTTTCATTTCTGCATAAAAATTAGTTATTTTTTTATAATACTCATTAATAAGGGTAATTTATGCAGTTTATAAGAATTATTTATACATTTTTATTCATTTTTATTTTTGCATTAAAATATTAATTTTCAGTGCATGATTACTTTGAATTGTTAAGTACCGGCGTTATTCTGGCATTAAATGGGTATTTGGTGTATAATTACTTATCATTATATATCAAGGAGCCACCTATGCTTACATACGACGATGCACTCAATCTCAACTACTATAAAAAAACAACCTTTACCGGCTGGATGAACGGCATGCGCTTTCTCATAAAGCGTGAGGAGCCAGTCATAAAGGAAGCCACCGAGGATACTCCCGAGGAAAAGGGTGAGCCAATCTTTCATGCATGGATATGGCCGGGGCCGTATATTTTTGACCTGACTGACGACAGCAAAAAAACGGACAATACCTTTCCATTTACAGATGACGGGAAAAAACAGTGTGTAGACTGGATTAATGAGGTCATCAGTGCACACTCAAACGAATATCCGAAAATAAAACAGATGTAGAAAACCCGCTTTCGTAATGTGATAAATAATATTGACACACCTGAAACAAAATGATATACTGTCAAAGTGTTTGCGGGCATGGCGGAATTCTTGACAATTGAACTGCTAACGTTCAATTGTAGGCAGATGCGCTACTGTACGCGGCATATATATGCGGGCATGGCGGAATTGGCAGACGCGCTAGATTTAGGTTCTAGTGGGAGACCGTGCAGGTTCAAGTCCTGTTGCCCG
>OKTJ01000228.1_pt1 | contig 46806 bp, 54 predicted proteins | sample 1606201 | NCBI WGS metagenome assembly OKTJ01 (sample SAMEA3879536, study PRJEB24766) | human gut metagenome | biome: human-associated habitat; feature: feces | place: USA | collected 1985/1987 | reverse complement strand
CTACTAACAGACGAATATGTACACCTCTGTCTGCCGCATCATGCAGTGCTCCTAAAATCAATTTTCCACTTTCATCGGATTGAAATGCAAAAGTAGAAAGAATAATTTCCTTTTTTGCATTCTTGATCAAACGCACTCTTTGTAAAAGCGCTTCTGGATTCTTTTCTATGATTACTGCCCGTTCTGTATTTTCACTGCATTCGTTCCATGACCCATTTTTTGTTTCTTTTTTGGTTGTATTGGACACTTCCGGCTGCTTTTTATATGCAACGCAGATTCCGAGCAATTCATAAAAAGCCACACATAAAAAAATTGCCAGTATAACAAGAAGGATTTTACATATTTTATGCTTTTTCATTGTACATCACCTGATTCCTTTTTATTTCATACTTATACAATACAAAGTCAATCTCAATTTAACCTCAACAAAATTTATTTTTCATAAAAAAATATGACAGGCTTCTTTTTAAAGAAACAGTCATATTTTTATTCTAATATATGAAGGAGCTTTTCTTACTCCGTTGTATTAATCACTATTTTATTTCTTCCATAAGCTGTCGGATTTTTCTCAATGTACACCGTGTAACTGCCAGGTCATCTTCTTGTATATTCGATATGATTTTTTCATAAGCTTCTATCATTTTTTCTTTCTGACAATTACTTAATTCAATTGCCTTGTTCGTCAAAACAAGGTACGTTCTTTCTTTTTTTTCATCTAATTTCCAGATAATATATCCTTTATTTTCAAGACTTTTTACCATCTTAGATGTTTCTGGAATCGATAATTTCATGTATTCTGCCACTTCTGAAAGATATACTCCTTCATGACAGTCTGATTTTTCAACACATTCCTTTATACTATAAAGGAACAAATAATCTGTTCTTTCGACAAATTCAAATATACTTTCAACATTGATGCTCTTTAAAAAAAACTCCTCTGCACTGGTTCCTGCTCCCATATTATCGTTCCTCTCTTTCTATATATTCTTTTTTGCTGACTAGACTCTTATATGCCGGGCGAATGATCTTATCTGTAGTTATCAATTCTTCCAGGCGATGTGCACTCCAACCAGCAATTCTTGCTATCGCAAATAATGGCGTGTACAATTCTCTTGGAATATTCAACATGTCATACACAAAACCACTATAGAAATCTATATTAGGACTTACTCCTTTGAATATCTGACGCTGCTTTGCAATCAACTTAGGTGCAATCTTCTCAATATTGTTATAAAGGGTCATATCTTTCTCACGTCCTTTATCCCTTGCGAGTTGTTCTACAAAGCCTTTGAACACCCTTTCTCTCGGATCGGAAATAGAATATACAGCATGTCCCATTCCATAAATAAGTCCTTTCTGATCAAACGCCTCTTTCTTCAAAATCTTACTCAGATATGATGCAATTTCCTCTTCGTCTTCATAATCTTTCACATGACTTTTAATATCATCCATCATATTCATTACCATCAGATTTGCACCGCCATGTTTTTTTCCTTTTAAGGATGACATTGCTGCTGAAATAACAGAATAAGTATCTGAACCTGAAGATGTTACTACCCGTGTAGTGAATGTAGAATTGTTACCACCACCATGTTCCATATGTAACAATAATGCTATATCCAGTACTCTTGCTTCCAGTTCTGTGAATTTTGTATCTGGTCTTAATAGGCGCAGGAAATTTTCAGCAATAGATAAATCTTTTTCAGGTCTATGAATATACATACTTTCGTTTTTTTCATAATGACAATAAGCATGGTATGCATATACTGCTAACATAGGAAATGCTGCGATCAACTGCATACTCTGCCTTAGCACATTCGGAATTTCAAGACTTTCTTTCTCCTTATCGTAAGAGCCCAATGTAAGAATACTTCGAGTCATAGAACCCATAATATCTGATGTAGGTGCTTTCATAATGACATCTCTGGTAAAGTTAGTCGGTAGTTCCATACAATCAGATAGTCTTCCCTGAAATTCCATTAACTGTGTATCAGTTGGCAATTCTCCGAATAAAAGAAGATATGCTCCTTCTTCAAAGACAAACCTTTTTCCTTTACTTCCTGTTACTAAATCTTTTATATTATAACCACGATAAGATAACTCGCCATCACATGGACTCTTTACTCCATCATGATATTCAAAAGCTTTTATATCAGAAATATTTGTAAGCCCCGTCAACACACCTTGGCCTTTTTCATCTCGTAAGCCTCTTTTTACACCATACTCTGAATACAGATTCTTACTAATGCTATCATTTTGTTCACAAAAAATTGCTTGCTGTTTCATATAATTTTCCAAATTGCTCATTTGAATCGCTCCTTTCATTCTGTTACGAACTTACATACTATACTCAGATATTCTTGTTTCCAGAGCATTCAGCATTGTCTGTTCTTTTTCTTATTCTTATTCATTAGCAATACAATACAATGGAAAACTCAATTTAACCTCAACAAGGTTTGTTTTTTCATCCATGCAAAATCTTCTTTGTACAACAGACTGTTAGATATAGCAAAAACGGCCTTTCAAAAACAGTTAACTTCTAAATCAACTGTTTTTTGAAAGGTCGTTTCATCAGATTCTTATAGCAATCCAGCAAATAATCTCATAAATAATTGTCCCAGTCGCAAATATGCACTTCGTCCGGTTTGATATTGGTCTGTCACATCACGACATTCTCCCATCGTTCTTATCAGATCATTTTTTATTTCCACAACTGCCTGACAATCTGCCATAAAACAGCCGTTTTCAAAATGGTGATATAAACTTCGATAATCCAGATTAATTGTTCCACAAGTTGCCATACAGTCATCTGCCACACTCATTTTTGCATGACAGAAACCAGGAGTCCACTCATAAACACGAACACCATGTTTAACTAATCCATGATAAAAAGAACGAGTTATATTATAAATGAATTTTTTATCAGGGATACCAGGTGTGATAATTCTTACGTCTACCCCTCGCTTAGCAGCCAGACATAACGCATGCGTCATTTCATCTGTTATGATTAGATATGGAGTCATAAACCAACAATATTTTTCAGCTTTATTTATCATACTGATATAAACTTCTTCTCCTACTTGCTCATTATCCATAGGGCTGTCTGCATAAGGTTGAACAAACCCAGTTTGCTGTGCCGCATAATCATAGTGGAAAAGGTATTTACTAAAATCAGAATCATTAGCATCCTTATCACTTACTGCATTCCACATTTCCAAAAATGTCACCGTAAGCGACTGAACAGCATCTCCTTCTAAACGAATACCTGTATCTTTCCACTGTCCATACGGGTGTGTGTAATTAAAATATTCGTTTGCTAGATTATATCCACCTGTAAATCCGACTTTTCCATCAATAACTGTTATTTTTCTATGATCACGATTGTTCAAAAACAGATTTAAACCTGGCATAAACGGATTGAATACACGGCAATGAATTCCTATTGCCTCCATCTTTTTCACAAAATCTGTGTTAATAAAGCCTATAGAACCCATATCATCGTAGAATACTCTAACTTCCACACCTGCTTTTACTCGCTCTTCCAGAACATCTTGAATCTTATGCCATGCTTCAGCGTCTTCTATCGCATGATATTCCATAAAGATAAACTTCTGTGCTTTCTCCAAATCCTTAAGCTGTGCCTCTAATCCTTTCACTGCTTCATCAAAATACACAATATCCGTATTCTGATAGATTGGATACTGCGAATTTCTTTGTATGTAACTTGCTATATTTCCTGCTTTCGGAATTGTTTCTTTTATTCTGCTCAAACACTCCTGACTGTCCGGAAGCATTGGTAACAATTTGCTATCAATTTCTGCATATCGCTCACGCATTTTATGTGTGCCACCATTCAAACCAATCAACAAATACAGGCCTACACCCATAATTGGGAAAATTAGAATTAAGATGACCCAAGGCATTTTCATAGAGGATGTCTTATTTGATGCGTACAATCCCAAAACCAAGATCCCACTCAAAATCCTTGTAAATAAATTTATGATTTCTGCATATTCATTCAAGCGTGTTACGATAGTAATAATAAAAATCACTTCCAGAAGAATGCAGATTATGGAAAAACACAGCCGTTTTACCCCATTTTTTGTTTTTGCTTTGCCCTCTAAAGTATCTTGTTTCATATATATTCCACCTTCCTACTTGCTCAGTTTTCTCCCTAAATTTCGTGGAACATACCAATTTTGTCTTTTATTCTCTGCATTTCATTATCTGCTTCAATGATAGCTCTTGCAGAATGAAGTAATTCTTCACTTATCTCATCATAGCCAGGCATTTCTTCAATTCCTTTTTTATAGCGAAGTTGATGTTCCAATGTTGCCCAGAAATCCATACCATTGGTTCGAATCTGTAATTCTACACGCATAGGTGTTTTACCCTTAGCAAAAAATACTGGTATTTCAACAATCATATGATAGCTTCGATAACCATTCGATTTTGGATTTTTTATATAATCTTTTATTTCAATAACTTTAATATCATCCTGTTGGGTAATCAAATCTGATATCATATAAATATCGTCAATAAACGCACAAACTATTCGAACGCCTGCTACATCATTGAGATATGTCTGTATTCTCGTCTGAGTTGCTTTGTACATTGGACAGCTCCGGTTTGCGGGTATGCAGCCGCCGTTCGATTGATTCGTGTAGAAGCTGAGATACAAGAGCCATTAACGGAATAAAGAAGATCATGCCAAGGACACCGAACAGTTTACCGCCCAGCAAAACCGCCAACAACGTCCAGAACGGGGATAGCCCTACACTGTTTCCCACGACGTGCGGATAGATGAACTGATTTTCAACAAACTGAGTTGCCTGATAGACGATCAAGCATAGGAGCGCCTTGTTCGGAGCCGCCAATAAAGTAAATAAAATGCCGAAAGCGCAGGAGAGAAATCCTCCAATATAAGGAACGAATGCAAAGGCGGCAGTTAAAACGGCTGTTAGCCCCGCATATGGAATCCCTGCAACAGAAAACGAAAGAAAGATCAATGTTCCAAGAATCATAACCTCGACACACTGACCAGAAAGAAACTTCGCATAGGTGTCATGTGCAAGTTTCGAAATATGGCAAATTCTATCTGCAACGGATTCCTTACAGTAGGCATACAGTGCCCGTTTGCTTTGACTGCTCAATTCACGCCATCCAATTAGCACATAGAATGTGATCACAAGTGAAATTGCAACATCAGCAATCGCAGATACCGTAGAGCCAGCAACATTGGCAACTGAGGAAATCACTGTGTTCATTTCGCTCGAAATGCTTTGCAGAATAGATTTCCAATCGAGCGCAGCAAAATGTGCCGACAGTTTCTCTGTGTCAATGCCGTATCTTTGCAATAAGCCGACCCAGTCAGGCCATTTTTCTTGAACAAGAGCAGCAATGCTTTTTACAGATGCAGTGAGCTGTGGAATCGCAATTACACACAGAAGAGCAATAATCGCAATAACACATATCAGCGTCAGTAACAGGCTTATCATGTCTATTTGCCGATCTGTAGCTTTAGTCAGCTTTCGTCGAAGCCTCTTTGCCAGTCCGCGCACGGGTACACTCAGAACAAAGGCCAGCAAAAGGCCTGATAAAATCGGAGCGAGCAAGCCAATACACGATTTTAGAAAGTTGGCAACATAGTTTAGATTGTTGAATGCCGCAAATAAGATCACCCCAAACGTGATTAGTAGAAGCGGCTTTTTGTAGGATTTATCCATGATTACATCCTCGTAAGAAATCGGTTTGTTTTATTATTGGGGAGTATCTTATAGGCAATCCACCAACCAAAGAAACAGACTGGCAATGCAGCGAGAACATCCATGATAGAATGCTGTTTCATAAAAACGGTGGAGAGACTGATACACACGGCGATTGATGTAGCAGCGATTTTCCATCCGACGCTTTGGAGCGCCTTGCAATCCCATAACCCAAACATCGCGGCAACAGAGCCTATTACATGAAGTGAGGGGCAAACATTTGTATTGGTATCGAAACTATAGAATAATTCAATAAAGCGTGTAAGTAGATTATTGCGTACAAATGCTTCTGGCCGCAAATTTTGGCAGGTTGGAAAGAACAGGTAAATCAAAACCGTGATCGTATAGGTGACTATCACAAAATACATCATACGCCGAAATGCAGGTACATCGACGAAAAAAGTATAAACCAACGTACCGATTAGAAAGACAAACCAAAATAGATACGGAATCAACGCCCATTCACAAAATGGTATTATATCATCGAGTCCACAATAGACGGGATAGTAATTTCGTTGCGGTTGCAACCGCTCAAGAAACAAAAACAGCAAGCCGAAAATTGGCCAGTAAAGCAATAGCCTGACGTGAGAAAATTCAGGTGTATTAAGTTTATGGATGCGGAACTCACGGTAATTAACTTCCGGCTTTATATGATTACTTTGCATGACTGTATATCCATTCATAGATTTTATCGGCTGCCGTACATTCCGTCTGCGACCGCATTGCCGCGCGCATTTTAGAAAGAAGCACTGGGGCATTTAGCGTTTTTATTGTGGTGTCTGCGATTGCTTTTGGCGTATTGGCTGTGACGGCCATTCCATTACGCAGAAAAAAATTCAGATTATGTGTCTCGCAGCCAGCCACTGCATCGATAAGCACCATTGGTAACTCTGCCGCCATTGCCTCAGATGTACTTAGACCTCCGGGCTTTGTCAGGAATAGGTCTGAGGCTTGCATGAGCTGCGGCACATTATTGACGGTTCCCAGAACATGAACTTGAGAATACTTTTCTGTTCTTTTTTGGAGTTTTTTGCGTAAATCATCATTTGTGCCGCATACAACACTAAGTTCTTGTTCTGTTGTGAGGTAAGGGCAGAGATACGATATAATCTCCTCCATTGGACCGCAGCCCATGCTACCGCACATCATTAAAATATGCTGATGAGCAGGAGAGATTCCGGCGTTGGCTTTTCCTGCTTCTTGTGACACACGCTGGTAGAATTGCTGCCGCACAGGGATTCCACTGGCGATCAGCTTTTGAGGTTGAAGTCCACATTGTTCAAACTCACCTAACAGCGAAGTGGACGGAATGAAATACCAGTCCAGCGCAGAATCCGCTGTGCAGGGAGCGCAGGTATAGTCTGTAGAAATGTGGCTCGTTACAAGCTGTAAGCATGGGTGCTGTCGGCGCATTTCTGTCAACGCCAAGGCTGGGAATACATGAGTACAGATAATATTATCGTAGCCTGCAGAGCGGATGTATTGATACATCCGCTCTGCGCCGGAGGAAAGTAGCTTATAGATCGGCGTTCCCTCACAAAAAATATCTTCGTGAGATTCCGCACGCTGATACCCAGCATCAAAAAGCCTTGGAGCATGGCGGTAAATTCGGGTATGCCAATTAGAAATAAACGTGGATGCTTTTTCTGAAATAAACTGCAAAGAATCTGTAATATTGCAGATTTCTCCGCAAGAGTGGTAGGCTTCCTGAACTGCTTGCGCACAGGAGTTATGCCCTGCGCCAGTGTTGCAGCTTAGAATTAGTGTTTGCATTTGAATCTCCTATTTTTTCCTTTGCTGCATAGCAAACAGCTTTTGCAGGCGTGGGCGATTATAGCGCTGGACAACAATAAACGGCAAATTACCCAGCACAATGTAGATAATCGTTATACATACCCCGCCAACACCGGACCATATTTTCAGCAGTCCAAGACCGGCGATAGACAACAGAATATGTGTCCACTCTGCCACGCAAGTTTCTTCTATCATGCGCGGCAAGTTCTCATAGTTTTCCTTTGTCAGTTTCTTTTCCGGCATGATTTTAACGAATATGCGGCTCATATCGGGGATCTTTGCCTGCCATTTCCGAACATGAAGCCGCTTCCATAGTTTTTGCTCTGCCGGGTGGCAGACCCAAGGAAAACGATCGGCGTGAAACCAATGCTTCGGGATCAAGCGCCCCACTACAAAGGAGAGAACCCCTAACGCCGCGATATATAGCAGACACATAAGAAAATGCTTCATAAAAACCTCAACATAGCGGTGCGAAAATACGAAGGACACCATCTACGACCCAGCGGCGCGAATAATGTTTCATATCATAGGGCTTTACCTCTTTACATTTTGCCTGTGTAGCGATGAAATCGTCCTTTATTGCTGCAATAATACTGGAACGATAAAAGAACGAATTGTTTTCAAAGTGGAGAAAGAGACTGCGGTAGTCCAGATTGACAGTTCCTATCGTCGCAACTTTGTCGTCTGATACAAAGCTCTTTGCATGAACGAAGCCGGGAGTATACTCATAAATCTTGATGCCGCCAGTCAGCAACACCTGATAAAAGCTCCGAGACATACGGAAAATCAGCTTCTTATCAGGGATGCCGGGCATAATGATCCGCACGTCTACACCACGTTGAGCAGCGGAAATCATTGCATCCATCAAGTCATCGCCAAGCATAAGATACGGTGTAAAAAACCATGCGTAATCCGTGCTTTGAGAAAGCAAGTCAATAAAGAGCTGATTACTGGTAGCTTCATGGTTAAGGGGCGAATCGTAGTAACTAAGCACATAACCATCAAATGTGTGCGGCGGCGCAGGATACCTTTTGGGATATGTGGGCATTGCAAGCTGTCCTGCTTCTTTTTCCAGCGAAAATGCGTTCCAAAAGGTCAAGAACATATGGGTAAAATTTTTTACTGGCTCACCAGTAATCCGAAAGCCTGTGTCCTTCCAGTGTCCATAGGGATGTTCCAAATTGATATACCGATCTGATAAGTTGATACCTCCGCTATAAGCAACTTCGTTGTCAATAATCAGCATTTTGCGATGATCGCGATAGTTTGCAGTTCCTTTTAAGGCAAGGAAAGGATTAAAAGGAATACATGGAATGCCTTTCTTTTTCAGTTCACGGACATTACTGAAATTGAACGAAGAAATACTGCCAAGATCATCGTATATCACACGTACATCAACGCCCTGCTCCATTTTTACTTCCAGTTCGTTCACGATTGCGTCCCACATATGCCCCGGCTCAATAATGAAGTATTCTACGTAAATCGAGTTTCTTGCATTTTTCAAATCGGCAAGCATATCAGGGAACATATTATCGCCCAACGGATAGTAACGAACCTGCTCAACTGCACACATCGGATATTGCGTTTTTTCTTCCAGCCACCGCACTGTTTGCCCCATGCGTTTTTCGCCGTCAAAGGGCGCTTCTTTTATTGGAAGAGGCTGCGGATTGCAACTCTTTTGAACTTGCTGCAAGCGCCTTTTTAGAGGGCGGGCCGTCCGTTTATTTCCAAAGAGCAGATATAGTAACGCTCCTACCAAAGGTAGTGACAGAATAACCAGCAGCCAAAGCAATTTATAAGCGGTTTCATCTCTCTTTATAATAATAAATACCACCAAGAAAAACGCTGCAACGGAAAGCAGTGACACAATAATCGGTGCGTAAGGGGTCAGCCATTTCATCAACAGCAAAAGCCAGAGCGATTGTAAAGCCACCGCTGGAATAATTGTTAGAATGCGTCGAATGATTTTCCCCATATGTTTACCCCCCTCTATGTTATTTCTCCTCCGAAGATGCTTCCCAATCGCAAACTATTTGTGCCATTTCCTGTGGGGTTTCTTTATAGCCTCGTAATACCCACGCATTCATAAGCCCAAACAATCCATATGTAATAAATTGGATAAAGTAGTGCGTTTTGGCATCGGCATTAGCGACAATGGATGCCGCTTCTTGTAAATAGAAGTTTAGAATCACATATTGGCGATCAGCTGAGTAGAGCAGATCACAAATAGGACGAGTGGAAAGGCAAAATTCAAAAAACAGCCTGATGCCGTCATAACTACCAGTGGCGAAGTTGGTAGCACCGTGTTCGTCGGAAAAGCGCTTCCACAGACATGTGATTTTGAAAGACAGAACTTCATCTTTACTTTTGAAATAACGGAAATAAGTGGAGCGACCTACATCTGCCTTGGCAGTCATCTCCTCAATACTGATTTTTTCAATGGGTTTTTCTTTCATTAGTTCCAGCAACGCTGTACCCATACATTCTTTCAGATAGTCTGTTGTAGCCGTTGTCCTTCGCATAAGAAACGTCTCCTTTAATTGCGTATCATTGAAACAAGGATTGTCATTTGTTCCACTTTCGCTCGGACTATTGACAACGCCTGCTTCTGTGATATTCATAGCATCTATGATACTATCGTTTCATTTATACTATCATTTGCTATTTGCCCTGTCAAGCTAAAATGCGAGTACGATGAGCAGAAAGGAAAACTATGGGTACGATTTTTTCCCGTGTAAAACTCAGCGGAAAGCATGTGGCCGCCCTCTTGGCGCTGATGCTGCTCTCCGCTGTGACAGCCATGCTGCTGCCTACTGCCCTGGCCAGTATGATTGACATCGGAGTGGCCGGAGAAAACCGAAACACCATCCTAATCATTGCGGCGGTGATGGCAACCCTGGCCATTCTGCGGCTCTGTGTTTATTAAATCTGAGCTATTCACAGTAAAGTTGGACATTTGTATTCAGCGGGAGAAAATAACCTTGACAAATCTCGTCTCAGAAGGCCATGCTTTTGCAGTATGCCAGGGAGCATCACTTCCCCAACCCAACCTTTTTCGTGGATGACGGTGTAAGCGGTGTGACCTATGACCGTCCCGGCTTTCAGGCCATGCTGGCCGAAATCGAGGCGGGACGGGTGGCCGTGGCGATCGCCAAAGACCTTTCCAGACTGGGCCGCAACTCCGCGCTGAACGGGCTTTACACCAACTTCACCTTTCCGCAGAACGGTGTTCGTTTCATCGCCATCAACGACAACTACGACACCATTGACCCTAACCGTGTGGACAACGATTTTGCGGGCATCAAAAACTGGTTCAACGAGTTCTATGCCCGGGACACCAGCCGCAAGATCAGAGCCGTCCAGAAAGCCAAGGGTGAGCGAGGCGTACCCCTGACCACCAATGTGCCCTATGGCTATGTAAAAGACCTGGAGAACCCCCGCCGCTGGGTGGTTGACCCGGTAGCCGCTGATGTGGTGAAACGCATCTTCGACCTGTGTATGAAGGGCCGTGGTCCCATGCAGATCGCCAACCAACTGAAAGCGGACAAGGTGCTAACGCCCAGCGCATACAGGGCCTTGCAGGGCATCAAGACCCCAAACAAGAAACCGGAGGACCCCTGCGACTGGCACAGCAGTACCGTTGTGGCGATTCTGGAACGGCGGGAGTACACGGGCTGTACGGTGAACTTCAAGACCTATACCAACTCCATCTGGGACAAGAAGCAGCGGGACAATCCCCTTGAGAAGCAAGCCATCTTCCCCAATACACATGAGGCCATCATCGAGGAAGCCGTGTTTGAGAAGGTACAGCAGGTGCGCCAGCAGCGGCATCGCAATACCCGTACAGGCCGAAGCAGCATCTTTTCCGGGCTGGTGTACTGTGCCGACTGCGGTGAGAAGCTGTATTAAGGGGCGACGAACAATTACCGACCGGAGGGCGCGTTCTTTGACTGTTCTCTCCATTAGAAGCACAAGGACAAGTGCGGTACTCATTACATCCGGGAAACCGTACTCAGCCACATAGTCCTGAAACACATTCAGGCTGTGACGGGCTACATTCTGCGGCATGAGGCACATTTCCGTGCAGTGATGGAGGAACAACTCCGGCTGGAAAGCAGTGAGCAGATCCGCATCCGAAGGAAACGGCTGTTCATCCGGATTTACGAGGACAACGCCTGCGGACGGCTGAGTGATGAGCGCTTCGATATGCTGAGCCTGACCTATGAAACGGAGCAGAAGCAGTTGGAGACCGAGTGCGTAACTTTGCGACAGGAAATTGAAGTACAGGAACGACAGAACGAAAACGTTGAGAAGTTCATTCAGACGGCGCACAAGTATGTGGGCATCGATAAGCTGGACGGCTACGCTCTGCGGGAACTGGTGTCCGCCATCTATGTGGACGCACCGGACAAATCCAGCGGGAAGCGTGTGCAGCACATTCACATCCAGTACGATGGGCTGGGCTTCATCCCGCTGAATGAGCTGATGAAAGAGGAAACGGCGTGACCGAAGTCACGCCGCACCCTTTGAAAACTCAAGGTTTTCACCATTTTTTCATTTTACTGTTTTACGACCACCCGGCCAATGATGTGACCATTATGAAAGAGGGGCACCCAGAAGCGGGTACCCCTCTATTTTGGTGGGTCAGGTTGGAATTGAACCAACGATGTTTCAGATGTCACGGTTTTACAGACCGCTGCGATCGCCAACTACGCGCACTGACCCATATGGCGGAGAGCGCAGAACTCGAATCTGATATCACTTCTGATACGATCCGCTTAGCGGGCGGTCCCCGGGCCTTCCGGGTTCACTCTCCAAATATGGCTGGGGTGGCTGGACTTGAACCAACAAATGCCGGTGTCAGAGACCGGTGCCTTGACCATTTGGCGACACCCCAGTATATTGGCAGGGATAGGGCGACTCGAACACCCACGGGCGGTTTTGGGGACCGCTGTTCTTCCGGTTAAACTATACCCCTGTATGATGATGGTGATGCCTGCGGGATTTGAACCCAGCATTACAAGCTTGAGAGGCTTGCGTCCTAACCAATTAGACGAAGGCACCAGATGGAGATACGGGTCGGATTCGAACCGACGATTAACAGCTTTGCAGGCTGTCCTCTTCAACCTCTTGAGTACCGTATCATGGCTGGGATAGTTGGATTCAAACCAACAGTGGCCGGCATCAAAGGCCGGTGCCTTAGCCGCTTAGCAATATCCCAGTATTTTGGAGATCCGCGCCGGACTCGAACCGGTCATTGCAGCCGTGAAAGGGCTGTGTCCTAACCATTTAGACGAGCGGACCGTATGGCGAGAAGCAGAGCTTCTCGCATTTAAGCGACGGCGTCGTCGGTAATGAGAATGTCGTCAATGCGGACATGCAGCAGCGCCGCAAGAACGATTAGATTATCTACCGTTGGCAACGCAGCTCCATTCTGCCATTTGTAAATAGCTTGCGGGGAATTGAAGCCGAACACCATTTGCAGGTCATGCACGGTGAGGCCTGCTGCTTTCCGTAGCCGCACAATATTTGCGCCAGTACGCATTAAGTCGATCGTCGGGAACCCCATTTCGAAGGACACCTCCTCTCCAAATCATTTGAACTCATGGGCATGAAAAAGCCGCTTGTCTATACACAAGACAAGCGGCTTCAATGATTCAGGAAAGGAGTTACCGGCAAATCGCTCTGCCAGTCTAACAGGTACTCATTCCAATCAAATTCTTCTGCTTATCTTGATATGGGCATGCTTCGCTGAAGCTATATTCCTCACACTGGAAGATAGCCTGCCATTCGCTCATATAGAAGATAGCGGAAGAAATGGTCTTCATGGTGCTGCGTCCTTTCTGTAAAGTAGTTGTTCTTGGTTTCTGACTGTACTATACCACAAGCCTCAGCATTTGTCATTCAACTTGTGGTTAAAAGACTGGAATTTTTGCGCGCAATCTAACTATGAGGAGATGTAAGTCCCGCACCAGTCTAATACCTGCTTGAATTCTTCTGCCGTTTTAATTGTTCCATACTCATCACAGATTGTGTAGTCCGGGTGTGACTGGAGCCAACGCATGACTGAGTCAAGGTCATGGAAGCCATTCTCAGTGCGCCATGAAAAATGGCCCGCTCTTGCCGTTCCGATTACAATGGATGTCCCTTCTGGTTCCTCAACAGAGAATAGCGCACGGTCAGAAAGCTTGTCTATGAGATCCTCTTTGATCTCCTGCAAGTCAGCAGATACAGAGGCCTCACGCATCATTCGGAGACATTCTGCTCGGATTGCTGATACCTTTTTCTGGAATTCGGCGACTTCTTCGGTGATCCGTGTATTAACAACAGAATATTGTGTGCTCACAGCTCATCCTCCTGAACTCCTTCCGGCGCGGCATACTCCACCAGATAGTCATAGAGCGCACCAGGTTCTGTCAAGTCCACGCGGATTTCTTTACCGTCCTCATCATCCCACCAGACTGTGTATCCGGCATCCGGCGCTTCATATAGCCACCATCCGATGTAGTCATATTGATCTTGCATTGTGTATTTCAGCAGCTCCCGGAGCGCAATCAGGTACTGATTCTCCGAATCAAACACAGGGAACCCATCGCAGATCTTTGATAGCGCGGTATTAAACTCGTCAATGCGAGCTTCTTGCTTTTGAATCTTCTCTAGCGTGCTGAGGAATAGCTCTTTCGGTAACATAGGCCTTATTCCTTTCTTGCGTTCTGTGCGGAGAGAATTTCCTTGAGTGTTCTTGGCTCATAATTCATGTACGGCATCATGCAGCCGACATTGATGGCGCGAATGGACTTTCCTTGTTGAACATTCAGCTTCTTATTCTCGTTGAGCTCTTTGACGCATTTCTGGAAGAATGCCTCTTCCACGGTATTGTGAGTATGGGCGTAGAGAAGAATCGATCCGCGATGCTGCCCATTCCACATCAGAATGGGATAGTGCATCAAACAGAGCTTATACGATTGTCCGTCGAAACTTTCACTGATCTCGCGATAATCGGTGATGTCAGCGAAGAGCTTTTGATACCGATAATCAGACAGATCATCATGATTCCCTCGGAACAAAATCTTCTGACCTTTAAGCTGCGCGACCAATGCGATGAGTGCTTCGTTTCTACCCCGCATGGCCATATCCCCAAGAATATAAACGGTATCGCCGTTGGTGATCTTGGCGTTCCAATGCTCAAGGATATAGTGGTTCATTTCAGCCACGGTGGCGAACGGTCTCCCGTCATAGTTCACACCCTCACCCGTCTGATTCCGGTTGAAGAGATGGAGGTCTCCAATGAAGTAGTTCATGTGATAGACCTCCTCATGAAATCCGGTAGATCACACGGACTTGCGAAGCCGCACGATCTCCATAGGACTGACCTGCCTCATAGGGAAGCGCTTCGTTGAAGCATTCTACCTGAAATCGCAGGCGATCTACCATCGAGCGGATCTTCTCTGCATTATCAAAGACATCATTCCAACGATATAGGACATACTCGCTGCGAGCCGTATAGGGAAGCTCAAGCACCTCATGAACAGTTAAATAGTCACAGATGTCATCGATCTCATGGGACTCATATGCGGCAATCTGATTCCGCGTCACATAGTATTCGTTTTGGTATGGCGCCTTCAGGAGTTTCTCGAAATCCGCAAGATTACCGGCAACATAGAATTGCTCCAGTCGAACGCTATCTTCACACTCTGCAGGGATACTGGATAGGAGGAGATTCTGTGTACTTTCCGCTAGATCATCAAAACCGATCCTCCATGCGCCATCGATCAGGCTTTCCAATTGGCCAACAAAGCTGCGGGAGAAGGTTGCAAGGTATTGATGCCGCAGCTTTCCGTCAAAATCCTTTGTATGTAGGTCGATGTTGTACCATTTGTCTTTATACTTGGCCTCGACCATAAAGTCGTAATATGTGCTCATGTAAAACCCTCTTATTTCTCCTCCTGAGCCTCATCCATCAGCCCCAGAGCTTCGACAATTTCGGCCTGCCGCTGCATCCGTCGGATCATTTCTTTCTCTGCAGAAAGGAAAATCTGATGTGGCAGCATCGTATAATCCTGAAACATGAAACGGATCTTGTCAATCTCCTTGTCCGTATGATAGTGACCGCAGAACCAGCGCTCGTAGTGCAGCCTTGACTCAATCGTACCAAGCCATTGCTCAGTGCTCTTATCCACACTCGACTGGTCGATCATGGATAGGAATACTTCCGCCGGCTCGTACCTGAGCGGGCAGGTGTGCGACAGCACAACATCAATCTTCCAATCACGCTCAGATAGCACACGCTCAACTTTCTCCTTGATTTCATCGGACGGCTGCTCGTCTTCGAACCAGTTATAGCCTCTTGCCAATCGGTAGTATTTATCGACGCTATACGCACCGCCGATGACAATACAGGAATGGCCAAAGAAATCATAGATCTCTCCGTCAATGGCAAATACGAGGTTTGGATACTCGGGCTGAACCCATACCTTCCCACCGTGGTACTCTTTCACCTGATAGCCCAACTCTTCAGATGGGCGCATTTCATGGTTGCCGTGAATGCAGAAGAAAGTGATCGGAATCTTCGTCAGATTATCTTTGCCTCGGTTGTCTCTCCGATCTCCGTAGTAGTTCAATCCGACGTCACCCAAGATAATGAAAGTGCTTTCGGGTTGGACCTGCTGCCTCTCACAGAAAGAGATGATCCGCTCAAACTGACCATGTGTATCACCTGTTAGATAGATCTGGTTTTTCGGATGCAGCAGCTCACGCATATAAGCGTCTACTTCTTCCATGGAGTATGAAGGGCCGCCCTCTGATTCTTCCAGCATGGCAATCAGTTCTTTCTCCGCTTCTTCTCGCGTCATCATTTTTCACTCCTTTATTAGATTCTGGGGATACACTCCCCAACGGTATTTACGGATAGAAGGAGTGGAAAACAACAATTATCCCATTTGAAGTTGTACTTCTTGGCTTGTCCCTTCAATCCGTTTCATTAGGGCATTATCATGTCGCATAATGTAATCGAATGTATCTTTCAGGGAGAGAAACAGACGAGGCTGTACATGATATTTCTTTGTGTTCTCTTGCTGAGAAACGAGGTTTATGTGTTCCAATCGGACTGGCCGCATGTCCATATCAATTTTCCACTTGCCCACCATCGTCTGCATCTCGAAATATCGATTGTCGTGGTGAAACGGCAGACAATGTTCCGTACAGAGTTGCACCAATGTTTCGACACTTTCTCCCGCACGCTTTTTGTTGGTGATAGGGATCGAATAGACGACATCTTGCTTCGGACTTGGCTTACAATGCCGGCATGGGCAGTAGCCGGCACGGACAGCGTCCTGATAACGAGGAAAGCCGACCAGTTGGCTGAGCCCTGTGATTTGCGGGCAGTTTCTGCGGTGGAATGTCCGATACCCCCTACTTGCCCAGAATGCCAGCCCTGGCTGCGAGAGTGCCATAATGTTGCTTTTCTCGGCATCGGAAAGTGAGCCTCTCTTGAATGCAGCTTCACGCTCCTGTTTAGCACGATTAAAGCGTCCGATGGCACTTTGCTCGTCCTTGCTCAAAGAACGCTCCTGAGGGGATTGCGGCTTCTTTGGAAGAACCGGAAAAGCAATCGTCTTGCGCTCAATCGGCTCCGGATTGCAGTGCTTACAAGGCCGTCGCCCGCTTTTAAGGCAGGTGTCGTAGGAAACGGTTCCCTGAATATCATAGGCCAGCAGTACATGACTGCACTTTCTAGTGTGAAAGATCTTGGACTGCTTGGAGTAGACATAGTTATATTCAGAGCGAGCGATAGAGTCCTGATTGCGGTCCCACAGCGCATCTAAGAATTCATCCCTACAGCAGCTACAAGGCTTGTACTTGCGACGAATTGGAAGCTTGAATGTGAGGAATGCTGGGAGATAGCGATCATCCGGTAGTAGCTCACAGTCGGATTTATGAAGGAGCTTGGCCTGGGGATCATAGAGCAGCTTATACGCAGAAGAACCTTTCTGTGCCATTGCGTCTTTGCCCCATCTTTTCGGTGGCTCAAGTAAATACTTCTGCTCAAAGCCAATGTCCTGCGCAAGCAGTTGCATGGTTGCTACATCGTTGACGGAGCAGTGCGCTGGAGAAGGTGTGACGATATTGCGCGCCGCACAGATCTTATAAGGGCTACCAACAGACGTCTCCTGTCCTGCTAAGTAACCGTAAATGTAATCACAGAGCAACACGACGTGCTGAGTCATATCAGGAACACCGGATACCTTGGAGAACATATTGAACAGATCGCTTGCTTCCTGATGCCACCAGCATACCGTATCCTCTGGTTGCAGCCAAAGGCGGAAAGCGTCCAATCCAGCATAAAGGCTTTCTCCATCGAGGAACTGCTCCCTGCTCCAGCCGGAAAAAGCCATATGCCCCCATTGCTGCAAGGAGAAGTCTCTCGGGCGAAATAGCACGGAAAAAGTATCAACTGTATTCCATTGCGCATCTACACGGGCAGCGGCCAACTGTGTTGGCCAATGATTACCATGCTGATTCGAGATCCATTCCATATCAACGAGCACATACATCTTCGACACCTCCGTTAGTTCTTTCTTCAAATTCTACTGTAATCATACAAAAAGAGGTGTCCGAAAGAACGGACACCTCGCTGCCTTCAGTATTTTACTCGAAGCGAAAGACACACCAATCTATGGAATAGATCATTCCCGTAGATCGGTGTGCCTTTTCATGTTATTAGTGTGAAATCGTTGAGAACCTATTGAATCGATCCCTTTGTATTGTGCTACTGCCGTTGAACTACGCTACCTATCAATATGCTGCTGTTCCGTTTGGTCATAGGACTTCGTATATCCCAAGTGATATTCCAACAACAAGGTGTGAGGAATCATGTCAAAGGCATTAACGCCATCAACAGCAGTAAGAACTTTGACCGCAGCACGATAACCGCAGTAGAAGCTGTGGCAGGCCGCCCAATGAACGCGCTGCTCCCACGCACACTCGATCGAGGTCAAATGCTCTCGTCGCTCTTCATCACCATCAATCTCGAGCTGTTCGATAAGCTTCTGGTTTTCGTCATGCATCTGCAAAAACAGAGTATGGCGCTGCATACCGGGCATCTCAAAGAGAGCCTGCATGAGATGCTTTTCAAATCCATCGACAACAAGATCTTGATTGGAAAAGTGCTGGACGAACCCAGAATACAGGCCGGCGTTGAAAGCATACCGGGATGCATACCGCAGTTTTGCCTCGTAATTGGTTTTGATCTGGCTTAGGATCTCGTTCTCGGACTGCTCCAATGTGGTGGTGAAATAGTACTCAGCCGCTGTGTAGTCCTTTTCCTCTTCGGAAAAATCTGTTTGCGCCAGTACCTTGTATGTATCGAACAAATACTTTTGAAAAGCAGGGGCAAATGCGCGTTCTTTCATTTCCTCTAATGCGTTTTGTACTGTCATGTCTTCATCCCTCCGTACAGATTTGATATAATCGTATCAAGTAAGTACATATTACATGAGTGAAAGCGCGAAAACAGTCGGATTAAGGGAGAATGAAAAATAAAATTGCACCTGCCAGATCGACAGGTGCATTGCTCAAATGTGTTTTTTGATGATCGGGATCGAATTTAATGCCAACTCAACAATGGCATCTTCTTGCTCCTTCGTTAGTCCAGAGTTTTCAAGTTCCTTGCGAACTCTATGCTCCAGAGGAGAATCCGTCTTCCCAGCTAAGTAGTCGAGTGAAACGTCTAGAATATCCGAGATGCGCTCAATGAGCTGGAAACTTGGTGATCTGACTCCATTTTCTATGTGTCGAAGTGAGTCTACAGCAATACCAATCTTCTCAGCGAGCTGTTCACCAGTTAGGCGGCGGAACTGCCGTGCAGTCCGAATCCGGCTGCCCATGATTTGCAATCTCGTACTCATTTGATCTTCTCCTACCTATTCTGTACTTTCTCACAGTATAGAGGGATGGCAGAAAATCAGAAATGAGCATTATGGTATTTACCGTACTGAAATGGTACGTAAACGAATGACCTCCGGTACGACACATACCGAAGGCCATTCGCTTTAAGTCACATTTACAAACTGAGCCTCAATCACTCTACTCGGCGGCACAGAAGCAAACTTGTTTGTTTTTGCCCATGTGTTGTCCCCCACAGGCATCAAGGTGCCAGATGCCGCCAGCTCGTAGGTGCGCAGCATATCTTCAACCGACAGATTAGGAGTACGGGTGCGCGGAGGGGCTGCACGGGTCAGATCGAACAGGATCGCATACTGCTCAGGCCAAGGTACACCGTAGAAGCGGCGAGGCGTCTTGCCGCTATCCCAACCGAGTTTTGTGCGGATGATGTGCATCAGCATTCGGTTACTCACAGTTGTCCACTTTTTCTGCCCTTTCAGATCCTCTGCGGTTCTTCCAGACATAAAGGGAACGGCGCATGGATCGTCTTTATCACACGCCTGAATAGCCAGAGTAGTGCCTTCGGAACTGATCAGGAGCCGAACATTTTCGGGGTATCCAAGTTCTGCCGCACTCAGATTATTAAAGCGAATAGACGATTGCGCAATGCGCGCCTCTGCTGCGCTGAATGTCCGCAGCGTCGGGTTCACAACACGAAAGTCAGAAAGGCAAGCGTTCATATATCGACATCCTCCTTGAACTGAATTGGATGGAGTTCGGCTAAAACTCCTTCGCCCGTAATATCTTCCAAAATTACAGCCTCACGATCTGGCATAGAAACTCTGTTTTTTACCTCTCGCCAATCCTCTTTGGAAACCAGCGGCGTGTGAGCGTCCCTCACTCGAAACCGCTCAGCCTGACCTAAGTTGCGCACACGCTTATGAGCGAACAGATCTACGCAAATGCTCTTTTGCATGATGATATCGCCACAGTAGCGGTCATTGCCAAGAATATAGGTGACAGACGATACCGTCCAATGCGATTTCCCGGCTGGAGAGGGAATCCCTTCTGAAGTTAAAATCTTCGCGATTTCGTATGGCGTTTTCCCTCCAAGGTAGAATGCAAAGATCCGAATAACTACGCCGGCCTCATCTTCATCCACGATCAGCTTGTTGTCTTCAAGCTGATAGCCATAGGGCTTGACTAATTTCGGAATTCCCTTTGCAAAGCGCTGGCGGATGCCCCATGCTACGCTGATGGACTTATTGACGCTCTCGTCCTGCGCAAATGCCGCAAGAACGGTGAGAAGCAATTCGCCATTTTGAGAGAGTGTGTTGATGTTCTCCGTCTCGAAGTAGATAGAGACAGGCGGAGACAGGGACCTTAGCATACGGGCATATTTGATGCAGTCAACGACATTACGAGCAAATCGAGAGACAGACTTCGTGATGATCATGTCGATCTTTCCAGCTTGGCAATCTTCAATCATCTGATTGAATTCCTTGCGGTTTTTCACGGAAGTCGCCGAAATTCCCTCATCGGCATAGATCCGAACCAGCACCCAGTTTGGATGCTTTGCAATACACTCGGAGTAGTATTGCTGTTGAATTTCAAAACTCTCCGCTTGCATTTCAGACATGGTACTGACACGGCAATATGGAGCTACCCTCAGCTCAACATCTTCGGAGTTCTGAGGCTGCATGTCCTCGCGAGCTGGCATCCGTTCTACTGCTTGCCCCTCTTGGAAAGCGTCACGAATTCTTTGCTTTCGATCCTCATTTTTTGTTTCGCGAGCCAAATGCAGGACCTCCTTCTGTGCGATATCTAGAGTAGAAGGCATAAACAGGCGGAATCAGTTCAGCACGACCGGAAGGTGTGTAGACCGAAAGCCCGGCACTTGCGAATTTGCGGCCAACTTCGAGAATGGCCTCTCCACGGGCCAAACGTGACAAATTCTTTACCAGCACACATTCGTAAAGGCCATGCCGCCTATCCCGAGCCAGCGTCTTGATGCTTTGCCGGTTCCCATCAGTGCCATACTCAAAAACAGGGAGCTCTGCTACGACCTCCAAGCCGAGGCCTTTTGCGGTTGTGCGGAGTCCGGCCAGCTGTGCTTGCATGAGGCTGTTATTTACCTCCGAAGCTGGCCCTCCAATTCTTGCGTATATAATGCAGCGTTTCATCGTGCTTTTTCCTCCGACTCAAACTTATGCACCAACCGATAAAATGTCGATGCGCTGACGCCCAACTGCCTATAGCACTCGACAGCCGTGATTTCTCCCTGCTTCCACTTGGGGTAATAGATACCCCAATCCTTTACAGAACACTTTGGCCGCCCAAATTTGACACCCTTTAGATGCGCGGCGGCAATACCTTCCGCCTGTGCCTTCGACTTGGTATCAACTTCCAGCTGAGCGCCGAAAGATAGTACGGCGAGGACAATATCCGTGATTACACTACCGAGCAGATCTTTGTATCGGGTCGTATCCAAAATGGGCGTGTCCAGGACAACGATGTCCACACCAAGCGTTTTGGTAAGATATTCCCACTCGGTGCGAAGTCCAGAGTAATTACGGCCAAAACGATCAATGCTTTTAACGACCAAGATATCACCATTACGCAAAATGCTATTTCGTAGCGACATGTAGTTTGTTCGCTCAAAACTACGGCCGCTCTGCTTGTCCACATAGATATCACGCTCTTCAATGCCGTACTCGAGCAATTCAAGGACCTGACGATCCTCATTTTGCTCAGCTGTGGATACACGAGCATATCCAAATTTCTTATTGCTCATGGCATTACTCCTTAGACCGGAACATACCCATGACACCACCGAGATCCGCAAGATCATCAGCCGCCAGCGTTGGACTCTCCGACTTTGGGGACGTGGGTTGTGATACAGCTTGGAGTTCTCCATTTGTGACCATATCGCGAACGACATCCTTGACGATGCTCACCACCCAGTCGCGGCCAAACTCGTTGGCCGCTTCTGGGCAGCTTGTGTAGTGCAGGATCGCATTGACGACCAATTCGGACATGCTGCGTGGTCGTTGCCGTAAAATATCGAGTGCGCGCCGGTGCCGAAAGTCCATTTCATTGAACTGGAGCACAACACGAGACTTACTATTACTGCCCATTCGACGCTACCTCACTCTGATAGAGGAGTTCATAGCCGTGTGCATTGGCATGAATATCTTCGATGAAAATGGGGAATGCTACTTTATTTCCCCTCTCAATCATTCCTCTCAGGAGAAGAGAGCCACCACCAGCAAACACGCATTTGCTGGTCGTTACATCGATTCCACGCTCACGCAGGAAGTTATAGAACTCCGAAAGGAACTCTCCAGTCATGCTGCGAATCAGCTGTTGCACTTCACCAGGAAGGACAGTAGGCTGATTGCGAATGACCTCATCAATATCGCAGTCCTCCAAGATCCGGGCATAGAGCGCATTGCATTTGCTTGTAATGCTGTTGTAGAGGGTGATGACCCCCTTTTCAAAACTTTCGACCACCGCCAGGTCAGGACGTCCGTTACGCAGCTTGAGAACGTCAATGGTAAAGCCGCCGATGTCGATGATGTAGGCAACAGAATAGGTCTTGAGCGTACTGTACTGTGTTACAGCAGCCGCAAATGCCTGAGGATAGCTGAGGACTTTGCTGATGCGGATCGAGTAGTATTTTCCATTGTACTCGAAGTCAATGGCCTCACGGCGCCGCAGAAAGTACTGCTCAAAGCGACTGTGGAGCTGTTCATAGTGCGCCGGGGGCAATCCAATCAGTAGTGTGATGTCAATCGGATCCAGCGTTTCAGCTGCCTTGCGCCGCTCCAGTTCCTTAGCGATAGCGAAGAGCGTCAGGACATAGAACCGCTCGTCTTCGGTTTTGTCGCGCAGATAAGAAATGCGCTGTTCTGTCAGCGTATAGTAGCGCCCGTTCCAGCAGATATAGTCCGTTTTGAAGCCTTGCAGCCCCTCAGACGAAATCAGGCCGGAGGTAAAAAGCGTGTTCGGGGTCTTGATCGATTTATTGCCGTGATCGACAGAGATAATCATGGATTGGAACCTCCTCATTTCGTTTAACAAAGTGCGTGTAATGTCGCACTCGAAGCATCTAAAAGAAATTACGCATAGTGTTCTCATAGAACAACAACTACACTAAATGTTTTCCATTTAGGCATTTATGCCCAGTCTTTCAGAAGATCGTGGAGCTTTTTGAGCGCACCGTTGACAGATTTCAGCGCTGCGTTCATATGGCACCCTTCCTGACGGGCAATCTCACGGATCGTCATATTCTCCATCAGCATGTGGATCCTGCGCTGCTGGATCGGGGTGAGTTGCGCGATCGCTGCATACAGCGCAGCGACCTGCTCATCCCACAGCAACGTATCTTCCATCGGGTTCTGCTCATAAGACTTCGGCATTTCGAAAAGGTCCTCGATTGGTGTCCAATCACGGTGATATACTTCTTTGCGATGGACGCGCTGCGTTTCATTCTGAAGAGCGCGCCATTCTTCATACAGCTCATCGCTGACAGGAATTTCCTGATAAATGCCATAGTAGTCTTTGATTCTGATAGTTTTCATTTTTACCTCCAAGTCGTTTCGTTTGCGGATGCGGACGAACGACTTGAAGGCGGGCCACGAGCCCGATTGCCAGCGCCGGACATGGATCATGCTCCCAGTCAAGGCAACAAAAAAGCCGGCCACTCTCATTTTCGAGAATGGTCGGCTCTTTGTTCCGGTATTGGCTGGCGCACAAGGGTATGAAAAAAGCCCCTCGGATCATAGACCCGAGAGGCTATAGGTGCTCCAGCATAATCCATTATACCTGCTGAGTCTCTACACTACAATTTCGTTTGGCTCTCAATTTCCTCCCGATTTTCTATCATGTTTTCTCTCATCTGACTGCCACATTGTCTCTCATTTGTCTCTCACGAGACTTCCACCTGAGCGGTGACGCTACCGCTTTGCTGCAGGTGCTCCCTGATGATCAGATCGGGGATTACGACACACCAGAGGTTTGCTGCATAGGCACGGATAGCGGGCTTGATGTGCCGATAGTATGTAGATGAGGAGATTCCGAGGTTGAGATATGCTTCCTCATTTGAAGTGCAGTAGACATCAAAGTAGCGGGCCTGCAGGATGCTATAGTAGGTACCGCCGTTTGGCGGGGTGCCCTTCACCAATACCAAGGCCTCTTCCATAACGGAAAGCAGCTCCATGCAGTGTCCCATCTCCGCCAAACGGTCCGAAATGTGTTTGCGGTCGGTGTCGCGATCATAGTCGATGGCTAAATTGATGAAGTCTGAGATGGATTGCCGCCGGCTCTCATAGCACTCTTCCTCAAATTCGTCGATTCTTGCGGCTGTCCGTCTAACGGTGGGCCCATAGATTTGGAGCAATGCCATCGTCTTTTCAATATCTTCCTCGGTCAGCGTGCTGGTAATGTCAAATGTTTTCAGGTAGTTTTGGAATTTGCTCATGATCCGTCCTTTCTGCCAGACCTGATTACTCAAAGAAGTTGAACGAGCCAATCACTTTGGCGTAGGCCTTGGACTTGCTATGGAGAATGCGCTTATCGCCATCCTCCTTGATTTTGCGGTCTTTCAGATAGAGATAAATTGCAAAAGCTCCGTCTTCTTTCACGATGATGAGCTCTCCATCATTAATGGCGGCGCCACGCTGGCAGAGAAGGAGACTGCCGGTGGAGATGCCATACTCATGGTAGCGATGGCCGTCTGCCATAATGCAGAAGCACTTCTTATTTTCCACGTTGGCGAAGCCCGTGATAAGGATATCGCCCTTGTTGTTGCCCGAGACCGTATGCTTGTCCCGGAATTCCTCAACTTTGGTTATCAAAATCAGTCCCTCCTTAGTGGTACATAACAGAGGGCATCTTGTATTCAACCTCCCGATGGGCAGGCATCTTCAGCCCCGTGGTGAGTGCGGCGAAATTGATGGCATGGAGGCCATAGCGGCGACGGATGTCTTCCATGGTGCGCTCCAGGATGAGGCGCTTGTTGTGCTTGGTAAAGTCTGACCAGAGATTGAGCTGGATCGGCGTGTCAGACGGGATAAGGTCGATTGCGCTGATGGTCAGAGACCGGATATTGTTGTTCCAGGTATGCTTCTTGCAGAACAGCTCAAAGCCTGCCGCTGCAATTTCCGTGTAGCTCTGCGTTGGAAATGTCAGTTTTCCTTGGTATTCCCGTTGCGAGAGGGTGTTGTCGCGGACGCTGATGCGGACCCGTGTGGCAGCCAGCTTATTCTTCCGGAGCTTCAGCCCAACTTCCTGAGAAAGCTCCATGAAAACATGGCGCACTTCATCTTTCGAGAGCAAGTCATCCGTGCAGGTAATGCCGTGACCAACGCTTTTGATGGGGATTTCGTAGTCGCATGGCATAACGCGCGATTGATCCAGTCCATTGGCAAACACCCACAGCTTTTCACCATTGACGCCAAGCCGGCGAATTAGCATTGCCCGATCCGCTTGAGCCAGATCTCCGATGGTGCGGATCCCGTAGAGCCGAAGCTTTTCCGTCGTTGCTCGCCCCACATAGAGCAGGTCTGAAACGGGGAGCGGCCAGATTTGATCTTTGAAGGATTCCCACGTTATGACAGTTACGGCATCTGGCTTCTTCATGTCTGAGCCAAGTTTCGCAAAAATCTTATTGAAGCTGACGCCAATGGAAACGGTGAGTCCGACTTCTTCTTTCACAGTAGTCCGAATCTCGTTGGCGATTTCAAGCGGAGTTTTCTGCTGGAGAAGCGGAGACCCAGTCAGTTCAATCCAGCTCTCATCAATGCCAAATGACTCGACTTCCGGAGAGTATCGCAAATAGATAGAGCGGACAATTTTGGAGAATTTCAGATATTGTTCCATATGCGGTTCTACAATCGTCAGTTGCGGACATTTTTGCTTTGCCTCCCAAATCACTTCACCTGTCTTCACCCCACATTGCTTTGCCAATTGGTTCTTCGCAAGAACGATCCCATGTCGATCCTCTGTGCTGCCGCAAACCGCAATGTACTTTCCACGCAATTCCGGATGCAGCATACATTCAATACTCGCATAGCAGTTGTTGAGGTCACTATGCAATACAACTCGGCCTTCCATATTCGGCATACCTCCTGTCCATAACCTTCAAGAAATAGTTCCATCAAGTTCCTAAAAGTTCCTATTGACAAGTTCCAATTCGCAGAATATAATGAGCCTAAAGTTCCAACCGAGTTCTATTAAGTTCCAATAAGTTCTAATAACAAAATAGCAGGTCAGAAAATGGTTTGTCAATAGAACTTTCAAAAACTTTCCAAACCTGCGAGAGGAGACGGTTATGAAGACGACTGGTGAAAAGATTCGAGAGAGCCGCACGCATCTGGGCCTTACGCAAACAGAGCTGGCCGATAAGATTGGTGTCACGCTGCGCACGATTACCAAATACGAAAAACAAGGTGTAATGCCTCGCGGTGTAAATCTTCAGAGGTTGGCAGAGGTGCTAGGTGTTTCCACGGCATATCTAAGCAACGATGAGATCGTAGATCCCAACTATGGACTTGAAGAGGCACCATACATCGAGAGCGCAAGAGCAGCCTATGGCCGTAAAGGGGCAACTGATGTAGAGCAGCTGCTGACACAAACGCGTGCTCTCTTTGCTGGTGGAGATGTCCCTGAGCAGGATAAGGAGCTTTTCTTCCAAGCAGTCACTGAGGCGTATTTTGCTAATAAGCAGCGAGCCAGCGAGAAGTTCACCCGTAAAGACTACAAAAAGTAAGCAGGAATATTCTGAGTGTACGGATTTTTGGACAACCCTTGTGGTACTGTCAGGCTGTATAATAGAAAACTACTTTCTGAAGTGAGGCGAGTGGATTGCTGACGATGACGATTAGGCAGGAAGTAAGTCGATTGAAAATGAAATATCAGACAGATGACCCGTATGAGATCTGCGAGTATTTGGATATCCAGGTGATGGAACGTCCAATGGGAAAGAGTCCCCGTTCCTGCAAGGGTTTTTTCCTGGTTTCTTCTCGGTGCAAACTGATTGTAATCAACAGTGATTTGCCCGACAGCATTCAACGGATCATCATTGCGCACGAGCTGGGGCATGCAGTCCTCCACAGCGATTCTGCCATTAACACCTTCCATGAGTTTGCGATGTTTGAGGATACAAATCGAATGGAGTATGAGGCAAATGTGTTTGCTGCGGAGTTCATGCTCAGCGATGACACCGTCTTAGAAGCGCTGGAGATGCAAATGGACTTTTATCAGACAGCGAAGTGTTTGTATGTGCCACCTGAGTTACTGGACTTCAAGCTCCGGATTCTACAATGCCAAGGTGTAAGAATCATAGCTCCGTATATCGCGCATGGGGATTTCCTCAAGCGAGATCTGGAGCAGCCGTTGAGTTAAGTATGCTGTCAGGTGAGGCTTATAAGGTCTATGTGAGCGTTTTTGTAGAGCATCGTTCGGATGGGACAATGCTGCCTAGGGAAATCATCTGGGAGGATGGCCAGAAATATGAAATAGACCGCGTGATCGATATTCGCCCAGCCTATGCTGCAAAAGCCGGCGGGCAAGGCGATCGTTACACCATCCAAGTCAATGGTGCAAGAACATATCTCTATTTTGAACGATCCACCAATCTAACGGGTAATACGATAGGCCGTTGGTTTGTGGAACGAAAGGTGCCATTGAGGGATCTACTTTAGAGCCCATGACATTGGAGAAACTTGTGAGGAGGGAAAAAATGTATAGCGCTGCATTACAGAGGTACTATAACGAGCACGAGCATTTGCCATACACCTTTTATGCTCAGCCAAAACGCTTCACCCAGTATGCGATAGAAAAGAGAGGCGAGCTTTTGGCAACAGCGTATAACTATATCGAGCCGGATGCGAAAGGCACAAGAGACTTCGTTGAATATTCTTCTGCCGACTTTACTGTAACGGATTTCCATTCTGCTGACCGAGTCTGCGTGGTTATGAGGCTTCCGGAACCTACAATGCCATTGCACTGTAAGATGATCGGCTGCTCCGTCAAGTTCGATGGCAGTTGCCCCGTATGGCGTACAGTCGAGTTGACGGAGCAGGGTAGCTTTCTCCTATGTGGCTGGAATGCGGATCATACGCATATGGTAATTAGTGAGGTGGGTGCAGAAACGGAAGAATGTGTTCGGCGGCTGGCAGAGGAATTGAGCTTTCCAATTATGATTGATATAAAATCATTCAAGCTGTAACCCCAATTATGTGTGACAAACATGAAAAGGAGGAGACGCATCAGATGCGTCTCCTCCCTTTTGTAGTGGCGGAGCACTACGAACTCGTCTATTTACTTGCTGAACGCTCTCCACAGGAACGTGACGATCTGCGCGCGGGTGCAGTCATTGCCCGGCGCAAAGGCCGTCTCGCTCACGCCCGTGGTCACGCCGTTCATGTAGCACCACGCCACCGATTCATACGCCCATTCGGGCACATCGGTGAACGGCAGGTGGAACATCCACGCGCCCGTGAAGCCCTTACCCTGCGCCTGAGCGCAGCGGTAGATCATGGCCGCAGCCTGCGCGCGGGTGCAGACGCCGTTCGTGCCGAAGGTCGTCTCCGTCAGGCCGGTGACGATGCCGCAGCTCGCCGCCCAACGGACCGCCTCGGCATAATATGCGCCCTCGTCCACATCCGTGAACGGCATCCGGTAATTCACCACAGGGGAACCCGCCGCGCGCCAGAGAAAGGTCATGATCTGCGCGCGGGTGCAGGGCTGGTTTGGTGCAAAGAGGCTGTTACCAACGCCGCCGGTGATGCCGTTCTCTGCCGCCCACTTGACGGCCTCATAGTAATAAGCGTCATTGGGTACGTCATAGAAGAAGTTGAGAACGCTGTTGTCCTCCATGAAGGTCGCCTTGATCTCCACCTTGCTCGTAGGCATGGTGAATGTGTATTTGCCGCCGCCCTTGTCGGTGAGCTTCAGATCATTGCCGTTCTTGTCGGTGACGGAAATGGTTTCCAGCACATAGCCGCTGTCAGGCTTTACCGTAATCGTTACGGTGCTGCCCGCTGAGGCACTCTTCGGGCTGACGGTCACGCTGCCGTTCTCCGCAGCCGGCGCGCTGACGGCATAGGTCGGGTCGCTGTCGTCATAGCTCGGGGCGGGCGGGTTCGCCGTCCACTTGGCGTAGAGCGTCGTATCCGTCGTTACGGTGTCATTGGCAAAATCCCACGGGGTCTGCAACGTGCTGTCCTTGTACCAGCCGCCGAAGGTGTAGCCAGACTTGACGGGCGTATCCGGTGCGCTGGCCTTGTCGTTCACCACCTGCATGGCGTATTGGCTGCTTCCATTCATGAAGGTCACTGTGCAGCCTTTAGTGATATAGCTTCCCTTCAATTTGTCGTAGAACGTGCCGCCGGAAATATAAGCGAGAGTCCCGTCGCTGATTTTTTCGACTGTGACCGGCCCGTAGAAGCTGCCGCCGGTGATTTCACCCTCAGCATTTCCGACAGTCACCGGGCAGTAATAGCTTCCGCCGGAGATCGTAACACCGGTGGCATCCACCCGGCTGGCGTTTTTCACAGTCAAGTTCGCATTGAGAAAGGTAATGTGGCCAATGGTCAGCGTACAACCTTTCATATCCAGGGTATAATCCTCTGTGATGGTAATGTCGTCCAGTATCAGGTCGCCGCCGATGCTCGCCGCCTTTTTCAGGTTTTCCATGTCGGAGACGGAAAGCCTGCCGTTGTTGACCAGTGCGCCGTTCACCGTCAGCGCAGCATCCTTTCCCAACGACAGCAGGCCGGAAATTGTGTTTTCGCCAGCGGGCTGGGTCGTTACGGTACCGCCCTGATTGATTGTCAGAAAAGATTGATCGCCTACCTCGCAACCCGCGCCCACGGTCAGGCTGCCGTTGACCACTATGCCTTTGTGAGGATTGAGACTCACGACACCTTCCAGACCATCCAGCGTCAGCGCCCCGTTTTTCGCGATGGTCAGAGGAAGATTGAGATGTAGGGGATTGCGGCTACTATTTACCAGCGTGATCGGCCGGTTAATGGTCAGCTCTTTGACATTTTCCGTTGCATTGACCGTGATATCCTTCTTCAGCTTGATCGTCGTGACGTTCGGGTCCGCCAGCGCCGCCAAGAAATCCGCATCATTGAAAACTTCCCTCTCCCGTGAGATCGTACCGCTGCCCGTCACACCGCCGTTAAACTTCCCGCCGGTGATGGTACCGTTGTTGATGACCGCTCCGTTGAATGTACCTTTTTCGATGGTACTGCCGGCGGTAACGGTTACTTTGCCATTGAACACAGTCCCGCCGGAGCCTGTAATGGTACAGGGACCGTTTTTGTCATCTCCCAGCACGACGTCACCGTCAACCGAGCCACCGTTGGCGTAAAGTTTCCCATAGTTAGGATTATTCTTAACGCCGGTGATGTATAGTCCGCTTCCGTTTACCGCATTACATTGGAAAATTTTCGCGTTGCCCTCCAAGGTCATCTGCTTCATGCGAGTAGTGCTCACGCCGCCGCCATAGGCTTCGTCAGGGGCAACAGGATTGACAGCCGTGCAATTTTGAATTACGGCGTTGTCGGACAGGGTGAGTGAGGTATTGTTTGTGGCATAGACGCCCCCGCCTTTGGATGTAATGGAAGAGATTGCATGGCAGTCCTCAATTTTGGCCTGACCGGACATCTCAAAGCTGCTGCTACTGTTGACGTATACGCCGCCGCCGTAAACCTCTTGGGTCGCGCTTTCGGCAATGCAATTCCGAATAGCAGCGCTGTCCGACATCTGGAGCGTGCCGTAAATTCGCACACCACCGCCGCTGCCGCCGCACCGACAGTCGCGGATGAGCGCGGTTCCGCTCATGTTGAAAACAGACCCCTCCGTGCGGGCGTACACGCCTCCTCCGCCGCCGTAGGCAACGCAGCCGATGATGCTGCCGCCGGTCATCGAGAACTGGCCATGTTCGCCGTTCAGCTCTGAATCAATACATACGCCGCCGCCATCCGTCGCGGAGCAGCCAACAATATTGCCGCCGGTCATGGTCAGCTGGCCGCCGGGTTCGATATAGACAGCGCCGCCGTAGTAGTTGTAGTAGCCCCCGGAGCCGTGACTAAAGTGGATCGGATATCCTGTGCCGCCGGTGATGACGCCGCCGTAGACGGTTTTCGTACCATTGGCTGCATCCAGTACCCACAGGCCGTTCGCATCGGGCGTGAACTTGTGTTCAGCGGTGGTGCCGCTGTCCTTGATGGTCAGGTGCGCGCGTGAGTTGACGCAGATGCTTTTGGGTATCGTCAACACATGGCCGTTCAGGTCGATGGTGAGGTTGAAGCCAACGTCCATAACGCTGGGAAAGTTGATGTCATTCAGCAGCTTGATGCTGCCGCCTGTACTCAGTACACTATAAATGTCCGTAATCGTCGTCGTCTCTTCGGCGCCGACGTTCCGCGGCGTCATCTGGAGGGTAGATTCCTTTTGGATGTTGTAATCCGCCAGCGTGCGGCCATCCTCCAGCTCCTTGCCAGCAAAAATGAGCCGTTGCTGGTCGGGCGGGATGCCTTCCTTATCCGCAATTTTCTGCTTCACATTATCAATGCCGTAGGGGGGTTCCACCTCCAGCGTGATGGTCTTGCCGGTCATCATATTGACAAAGAGCTGCATGGCGCTTGCGCTCACGCTTAAGGCAAAACACAGCGTCAGCGCTATTAGGACGCCGAATAATCGTTTCTTCATCGTGATCCCTCCATGATAAAAGTCATTTGGTTCCTCCTTTGGAGGAACCAAGGGGATATCCCCTTGCCTAAATTTGTTTTTCCGTCAGGGCTTCAAAGCCCTTTTCCGCCTGTTGGACGGTCTTTTGGATGATGTTCAAAGCCATTGTGTGAAGGTCCATCTGCAAGACGGCCGCTGTGATCGCCGCCCGCTTCTCCTTCGGCACGTCATAGAGCTTGAGCGAGCAGTCCAGAAAGCGGGAGATCTTGGCCGCCATCGTGAAATACACGTCGCAGGGAACCGACATGAAGCCCCGCATGATACTGCCTGACGCGATCTCCATCTCGTAGAAGTCCTTAGGCTGCGCCTCCGGAAGATAGGGCCCAAAAATAACTTGCAGCCGTTTCGTTGTGCTTTTGTACAGATACGCCGCGATGGAGGGCAGGGAGTATGCCATCACATACAGCTCCCGCAGCGGCTCGGTCAGTTCGGCGATGTGGAGCTGGAGGGCCGTTTCCACGGCGTACAGGAGTACCGGATCTTGTTCCCCGCTGTGCTGTCCCGCAAGAGCGAATTGCCCGCTGAACATCCGCTTTACCAACTCCAGCAGCAGCGCCTCCTTACTGGGAAAAACATGGAAGAACGAACTCTGCCCAATGCCTGCCGCCTTTGCGATCTCGCCGGTGGTGGTTTTTGTGTAGCCCTTTTCCAGGAACAACGCCACCGCCGCCCGTAATACCTTTTGCTGCGTTACCAGACCGTTTAACAGTTTTCCTCTTGGCAAAATAATCAGCTCCTAACATCATGCTTGCGATTGCACTTTTATAATAACATACCCAAGTTTATGGTGCAAGCAAAAGCTCATTGTGATTGCGTTTTCAGAATAATGTGCAAAGCTCGCTGACATTATATGGCAAGAATGCCGGTGCGAATTGAGTTCAAGGAGGGTCGATGTAATACTTGTGAGTTGATTTTTGCCCAGAAAGCAGAAATGGGTATTCTGGCGAATGGATGGATCTAATGGTATCCTGTCTCCGTACTTATTAGATTTCATCTCCGATGCGGAGCTTCATAAGCTGTGAGCCAATTCATATTGGCACTTCTGGGCGAACAATATGTTTCGCCTCTCATTTTGCGCTTTGATTTGAATTTCAGATCAAGGTGCTCTTTTTTTGTCCAAATGCCGCTTTAGCGGGTTTGAGAAATAATTATTTGAAAGGTGGAACAAGCAAATGACAGAAAGCAAAGTATTCACGGACAACTTCAGTCGTAGCTTTACGGAGCCTGGGGATTTTTTTCAATTCCTGAGTGACCGGAAAGCCCGCAGCAAATGGATGACCGCTCCATCCAGAGAACTACAGTTCGAACCGGTGGAACGAGGCTCCACGCTTGGGAATCTGTACATGCAGATCTATGACCACAATGGTGCCGCTGAGATTCTCGAAGACACAATGGAGAATACCAGCCTCCTGCTGAAGGTGGATGGTAAGGACTATCCGGTTCGTTCCTGCGCGATCAAAACAGTTCTCGAGCGAGCCCGCATCTCTGGGCATGCACTCAACAAAGTTTCCAAGACGGTATTCGCTGAGATCCTCAACTACTGCATGGGCGTCGCCTCCGGTGACAGCCTGATCAAAATCGCGGATGAGAAAGTATCGGCAGTACATGGTGGTGATCCGAAAGACTATACCGTCATGGAGATGCTGCCACTATTCAAAGCAACGAGCGACTTTCTCAACCGTGAGTATCCCGGAAACACTTTCATGACAGCCCACTTCGATCACTCCATTGCGACAGCAATCTGGCGTCTGGATGGGCAGGCAGACAAGCTTCTCGATACATATCATAGGGAGATTGCTGCCAAAGGCTTGCAAACTGAGAAAATGGTTCCTGCGCTGCGCTTTTCCACCTCCGATGTGGGCATGAGCGGCGCAAATCTCTATCCGATCTTTCTGGTTGGTGCCGAGAGCCGTATTGTTCCATTGGGATACTCCATTCGCACCGAACACAAGAATGGCGTGGATATGCAGTATTTTGAGGAACAGCTCGGATTGGTCTATGCGCAATTTGAAAAGGCGCTGGACAAGCAAGTGCAGCTTATGAACATCGAGATCCGCTATCCTGTCACAACACTCATGCGTGTTCTGAAAAGAATCAAGGCCCCGAAGAAAGCCTCCTATGAAGCTATGGACTATTTCGTAGCAATTCATGGAGACAGTCCTTGCACGGCCTATGAACTCTTCATGCAGATGAGTGATGTAATCTTCTCTGCGCAGTGTGACGGTGCCTCTGGGTTGAGGATTGCTCAGCTGGAGGAGATTATATCTCGTGCCTTGAATGTGAACTGGCATGAGTATGATCATCCCGGTGACTTTAAGTGGTAAGAGGTGGTGATCTCACATGAAGAATATAACCTTCGAAGGCATCAGCACCTTACAACGTCTACACCTTTGCTGGCAGATCAGAAAGCAGATTGGAAAGATACATCAACCTATCAAAGTTGAATTCCATCAGCCGATTTGCCGCAAGCAGTATTCTTCCCTCTGGTACGGCGGCCTGGTGGTATCTATCAAGGTGCGCGGGTGTGTTTTTGCCATTCACGCCTGCGGAGATATCTACGCCACACTTTACGATAAGAGTGATGGTACAGAATTACTCTATGTCAAAGATAAGAGTAACTCTGGACGTTTTGGCGTTGATGTTTTGCCATATCTGAAGACGGACCATGCCTTATATGCTGCCATGGGTGATACGCATAAACGGTATCGACTCGATATGGAACACAATAACTGGTGGGAGTGCTTTGTCTATACGCCAGAGGGCGAATTCCATGACATGATGTGGGCATTAGATAGTGACCACATCTTCGAGGGAGTTGAGGTAGTACTCTCCGCTATGGATTCAGTCATAAAAGATATCACCGAAAACAAGGAGCGGATTGAATATGGAAAAGACTCGGCATTTTATTGTTGATACGCCAGTAGGACAACTCGCGATTTACGCTAAGCACGATAAGACTGACTGTGCAGCAGACTATCCAGGCGTTTTCATCGACTATGTACGCAAGGATGGCGCTACAGCGATCCTGGCTTGCGTAGAATACGATCCAAACAAGGAAGCACTTCAGACTGTTGTCTACGGCAACTGTGCATCTGACGAGCCGACTGAGATCGTCGAGCACTACAATACTGATTTTGAAGAGTAAGGAGGATAGATTATGCCTAATTGGGCGTTTGGGTATGTAAATGTCACCGGTACACGGGATGGCATTAAGTCGTTCATTGAACGGTTTGTCAGCGAAGACGATCCTTCAACCATTCCAGGCAAGCGTTTCTTTGCACGGAGCTTCATCCAGTCGAAAAGACAGGCATTCATTGATGAGGCTATGAAAGAATTCTCCGAGCCTGCCGTCGATGCCAAAGCAAGTTACTCGTTTGTCGCGTTGTTCGCATGGTCAGCATACAGTTGCTTGATCGGTGGATATCCTCAGAATTCTCCTAGTGAGTGCCTGACTCTCTCAGAGGCCTGCGCAGAAGATGGCGTTTCTGTCATGATCCAGACCTCAGAGCCGGGAATATGTTTTGAGGAACACATTACCTGCGATGACACAGGGACGGTAGAGCACACCGAAAAAGATCTACTTGCTTATAAGTGTCGGCATTGCGGGGAGATAACAAGCTTTGCCTCGTTCGAGGATCCTGATGATCAGGAATGCCCAGAATGTGGCAATTGTGGGTTTGATCGCTGCGAGGAGGTGTAGGCTATGGGGCTGAACCTGAACTACACGCCAAACAGATTGGTGGACATCACAACTCTAACAGAGGATCAATGGCTCAGTTGGAGGCGAAAAGGAATTGGCGGCAGCGATGTAGCTGTCGCCCTTAATTCCTCCCCATATCGCACGGCACGAGACCTTTATTATGACAAAATTGGGGTCGTCATGTCAGATGATGGGCCGGACAAAAGCATCACATTCCAGATTGGGCATTTGCTCGAAGATGTGGTAGCTCAAATCTTCGCAAAGAAGACCGGACTATCTGTGTATGAAGACCACTGGATGTACCAACACCCGTTTTTCCCCTTCCTGATTGCCGATGTGGATCGTTTTGTAACCCTGCCGGATGGACGTAAGGCCATCTTAGAGTGCAAAACGGCGCACTATGACATGCAATTCAAGTGGGCGAACGGAGCAGTCCCTCGCCACTATGAATTGCAGGTTCGGCACTACATGTCGGTGATGAATATCGATGTTGCATTCATTGCCTGCCTGTTCTCAAATAATGAGAATGACTTTGTATGGCAAAAGATTGAGCGTGACCTCGAGGAAGAAGAGAACACGATCATGGAGCTGTCGGCATTCTGGAATAATCACGTCATGGCTCGTGTGGAGCCGCCCCTGGTCGAAAAGCCAGATGCGGTTCTGGAGTCGCTCCGTCGCTATTTCGGTCCTGCTGACAAGTCCGAACCGACCGTGGATCTTGACCGCAAGTTTGTGGTGAACCTCAAGGAGATCCTGGCACTCAAAGAGGAAAAGAGATCTTTAGATGCTCAGGTAAAAGCGCTTGAGACTCGCATCAAATCCCTCTATGCTCCCATCGTCGAAGAGATGGGTACCGCATGCAAAGGAACCTGTGAACAGGGCGGCGAGTGTTTCAAAGTATCCTACAATCCTCTGTATCGGGAAGGAATATCGAAAGATCGTTTATCTGCTCTACGAGCTCAGTATCCTGATATCTATGATGAGTTTGTGGATCAGACGGAATCAAGAATCTTTAAGGTGGTCAAATCGGCCATCGCATAAGGAGTGATCAAATGCTATGTCGATATGAAAGAACCATCTTTAAGTCCGATAAGGGCTTCTGCATTTTTGCCTACAGTACTTCTGATGAGTCTGTTCCAAAGGAAGCCCGTAATCGGTCTTACTACCATGACGACAAGATTCATTTCACGGCAATCGGCTATCATCTGATTGCTACAGATGCCGTGGAAGTGGAACTGGATGGAGCGTGGGAGAATTCCAAACACGGTTTACAGCTGTCGGTTTCAATGTGTAAGGAAGTCGTGCCGAGAGATCAAGCCGGCATCCTTGCTTACCTGAGCAGCGGTATCATCAAAGGAATTGGCCCTGAGACCGCAAAGGCCATTGTCGCTCGCTTTGGCGATAAGACGATGGAGGTTTTGGAGAAAGAGCCGGACAAGCTGCTTAGCGTCAAGGGGATTGCCCAGAAAAAACTCAAGGCTATCATCAAATCCTACGGGGAAACGAAAGCCTTGAGTGATCTCATGATATACTTGTCGCCTTTCGGTGTTTCGATGAAAAAGGTTGCGATGATCCGAGAAGAGTTCGGAGATAACAGCCTGAGAATCGTGAAGACGGATCCATTCCAACTCTGTAAGATCAAAGGCTTTGGCTTCATGACAGTCGATTCCGTTGCCCGTAAAACAAAAGTCAGCTTAAAGCACCCTTTGCGATACTCCGGTGCGATCAACTATGTGCTGGATGAGGCACGCGTATCTGGACATCTTTTTCTATCCGTTGATGAGACGGTTGGCCAGTGCTATGAGCTTCTCAATATGGGCTGCGATGATGAAGTGGTTTCCGAAGAGGAAATCCGCCAGGCAATCTCAAATGAACGTGTGGAATCCCGTATCTATGTTGAGGGAAGCCGTGTATACCTGAGTTACGAGCGCATGTGCGAAGTTAAATCAGCGAAGCGCATTGTGTCCATGATACTTCAGGAGGGCTTTACAAAGATTGACGATCTGGACAGCAAAATCGACAATGCGGAGAGAACCTTGCATCAAAGGCTGGCTCCTTCGCAACGCAATGCTGTGAAGCTGTGCCTCTCGCATCCGATCTCCATCATGACCGGAGGACCCGGCAGCGGAAAGACCACAACGCTACGATTCATACTGGATATCTACAAAGCTGCGTTCCCTGCGAATGAAGTCCTGCTGGCTGCGCCTACTGGCCGTGCCAGTCGGCGCATGGCAGAACAGACGGGTATGTACGCGTCTACACTTCACTCGGCGCTTGGCCTTGTGACGGATGAGGACAGTCCGCTGAACGACAAAGAGTTACTATCAGCAGACTTGGTAGTTGTTGATGAGTTTTCCATGGTGGACATGCGCCTTGCGTATATCCTTCTTGACCGCATCAAGTCAGGCGCTCAGCTGATTATTGTCGGTGACGCTGACCAGCTCCCATCTGTTGGCGCTGGAAACGTGCTGCGAGAGATGATTCGAAGTGAAAAGGTTCCTACGGCAGTCTTAGAGACTGTTTTCCGTCAGGCATCTAATAGCCGTATCATCACCAACGCCTATGCGATCAACCACAACGACACACATCTTCAGTTCGGGGATGACTTTCAGTTTTTGAAAGTCCAGAACTCGGAAGAGGCTGCGCAGTTGGTCATCAAGAACTATCTGCGGGAAGTTTCTTTGCATGGTATTGAGGATGTGCAGATTCTCTCACCTCTCCGCAAGCGAGGTGCGGTTGCAGCAAATGCGTTGAATGAGACCATTCGGGACCTTGTCAACCCGCCGAACAACTTGAAGAAAGAGGTTAAGTGCGGCAGTCGAGTATTTCGAGTTGGTGACCGCATTATGCAGACGGCAAATCGAATCAATGTGTCAAATGGCGATGTCGGCGTCATAACCGACATGAAGAAAGAGGATGATGAGACGATCACATGCGTGAGGCTTTTGGACGGAAGAACACTACAGTACACGCAGGAAATGCTGGAGGATTTGGAGTTCTCCTACTGTACGACCATTCATAAGAGCCAAGGACAAGAGTATCCCGTCATCATTGTTCCTCTTTTGAAAGAGCACTATATCATGCTGCGGCGGAATTTGCTCTATACTGCTGTGACCAGAGCCAAGGCAAAGGTCATCCTGATTGGGCAAAAGCAGGCAGTCTTTGTTGCGATCCATAAATGTGATGTGGGTCAAAGGAATACGGTGCTCGCAGATCGAATCGTGGCTTATTATAACCGCGAGCTGAGTCGGCGAGTAGCGTGATTATTTGAGAAACGGGGTGGTCAAAAGCTGCCTCGTTTCTACATTTATTGTGAAAGGACAATTACCATGAGTGAATCGAACTCTAATGTGATCCCTGCCATCAACGCTGTCGATGGTTTTAACCCCGCTGATTTCGTGCGTACTACCGTGGGTGAGGAAGGCGAAAACGATCTCTACCTTGATGTCAAATATCGCCTTCTTTGGTTCCGCCTGCACCATCCGAATGGAAAGATCGACCCGGAGCTTATCCGAGTTGATGAGAAGAATGCAATCGTATGCTGCAGGATCTATGCCGATAAGGCTGACCCAGCTGACCAGTTCATTGGGAAGGCGTATTCTCAGCGTTTCTCAACGGAAGACCGCTTTGGCGATCGCTTCTTGGAGATCGCCGAAACAGTTGCAAAGGGACGTGCGTTGGCGGATGCGGGGTATGGTACGCAGTTCTGTATGAATGGTGAGACTTTGGCCAGTATCATCGCGGATGCCCCAATCAAGATGCCTCCTGATGAAGATGCAGGACACCCTGGTAGTGTCGTGGCGAGTTTTACCGCTCAACCGACAGCGGATCCTCCAGTCTTCTCTCAGACGGCGACGGCGCCTAAATCTACCCAGCCTGCTCAGCAGCAGGTTCAGCCTCCTGTGCAGCAGTCTCATGCTCCTGCTCCGGAGCCCCCCAAAACGCTGGATGAGTACTTGCGTGTCATGACCATTGAACAGGCCAAGGCCGTAAAGGTTGATTTTGGCCGCTTTAGTGGCTGGTCTCTTGGCGAAATCGCTATGAAGAGCCCAGGTGACCTCGCGTGGTATGTGAAGAACTATTCCGGCCATAATCTCGCACTGAAAGCAGGGGCTACAAAACTTTTGGAAACGGTAGGCCAGATGGCCAGCTGATTCTTCCCCTAGCTAAGTGAGGTGGTTTAGATGGGCAGAATACCTGATCTGCCATGTGATATTGAGCAAGTGGTTGATCTTCTTGGTATCGAAGTCATACGAGATACCGGGACTCAACTGCATTGCAGGTGTCCATTCTGTGCAGATCGGAAAGCTCATATGAATGTCAAGATCCGCGATAATGTGTTTCGGTGTAATCGCTGTGGTAAAGGTGGGGGCATCCTCCATCTTTATGCGGAGTACTGTGATGTCAACCTCCATACGGCTTACGAAGAACTCTGTAAGATTTTCGGGCCAGATGGGAGCGAACCAGTACACAAATATAAGCGGAAGCCTCGCCCCATAGAGACAGTAGAACTTCCGATTGCCTCGGCTGAGGTACGGGATAATACGTATTCCAACCTTCTCTCATTATTGACTCTATGCCCAACACATCAATCTGCTTTGAAAGAGCGCGGGCTAAAATCAGAGGAGATGGAGCGGCTATGCTATCGAACGACGCCCACAACACGTTTGAAACGGATTGTTACAGAGCTGTTGGAGCGTGGCTGCATTCTTGATGGGGTTCCCGGATTTTACTGCCAGAAGGACTCTGGCCAATGGGTATTGGATATCCGAGGCTCGGGAATCATGCTACCAGACCGAAACCTGCTCGGTCAAATTGAAGCCATTCAGGTTCGGCTCGATAAGGTCTACAACCAGAAATTCTATAACCTGACGAGTGTTGACCAGTACTACGGGACACAGTCGAAGTGCTGCCCGCATTATGTCGGCGTTCATGAAGGCGATGAAGTGGTTTGCCTTACAGAGGGAGTTATGAAATCCGACCTTGCCTACAGCTTTGCGCAGGGTTCACCTTATGAGTGTGGCTTCGTAGGCCTTACAGGCATACCGAGCTATTCTCAGTACGAACGAGCCCTTGAAGAACTAGACTCCATTGGCGTGAAGAGGATCAACGTCATGGTTGATTCGGATTATCAGGTCAAAGAGGAAGTTCGGAAAGCGCGCGACCGATATATTGAGATGGGTGCAGCTGCCGGTTTTGAAATGGCACCGATTACCTGGACGCAAAAGCAAAAGGGCGTGGATGACCTTTACAAGCACCTTTTCCGAGACAAATGATTTGAGAGCTGCAGCGAGTTGCTGCAGCTCTCTCCATTAATTTGCAAAGTCATATATGGAGGATGACACATGAGCGTTGAAATATATATTTGTGATCTTAAACCTGAGGTTCAGGAGCAGGTTCTATCTGAGCTCAATTTGAGTTCTGATAAGGATGGAAACTATGACCTATTTCCACTTTTTGTTGTTGAAAAGTCGGAGCCGTAAAACACTCGGAGATTTGAGGGTAACGAACGAGAGCTACAGCAATTTGCTACAGCTCACACATAATTTGCTGAAAGGAACAATGGATATGGAAGTGTTTTTTATTATGCCGACCACGCCGGAAGGAAAGGCGAAACTCAGCAAGGAACTGGCCAAGTTCCGTGCGGAACAAGCACTAAAGATGGTGCAGAAGTTGCCCTGTCCCACGGAACAAAAGTTGGAGCTTATCGATGCAGTAGTTGAACATTTACGTTCTAAGCAATAGTATCAACTTGTTTATCCGATTTGCTATAAACAAGTTTAAGCCGCCGCCCTGAGTGAAATCAGGGTGGCGGCTTTTTGCAATACAGCTTGACGTATGACAAGTAATGAAGTACGATAATGGGGAGTGAGAATGTACATATGCAGCTTATGAAGGAAAAACAGGAGTTGACCCATTTGTCATGGTCTGTCCACCGTAATTCTATCGAAATTGGTGGGTCTTTTTTGAAGGCGTATGGGAAATGATTTGGAAAAGGTGGAGCGCATATGAAGATTTTTGCAATTCGAGATGAATCGACGCAGGAGCAGAAGGATCTGGCGTACCTCCTGTATTACAAGCAGGAAAAGCAGTTCTATATTGAGCTGCCTGAAAATGCGGATGCATGGGAAACGCCGCTGTTGCTGGACTCCTTTGTGAAGCGTAGGGAAACCACAGTCAATTCCTATTGGAGCAAGATCTGGGTTCAGCAGCGGATCGTTCCGATCGACCGCCAGAACATCGGTGAGATTCTGCGCGATAATCATCTGAAGGAATATGATGAGTACGAGCTTCTGATGCTGGCAATGGGGCGATGCGCACAGGATGATTACTACCTTGTTCCCATTAACGAGAAGGAGCTTCCGGAAGAAATTACGCGGCGGTTCTCAAAGAGAATTGAAGATGTGCTGCCGCTGGAGAACCATTGCCTGCTGGTATTTTTCCGGGATGGCGTAGTGAAGAAGTGCGATTTGCAGAAGCATTTTGAAAAGACGAAGACATTTCAAGTTCTTCTCAAGAAGCCGGACTATTTTCAGTATGTACAGATGCAGACGGGCGGATATGGCGTTGCATGGGATGTGAACATGACCGTCTCGGATGCGATGCTCTACCGGATCGGCAAAAGCGTTCCGCTGACTATTGAGGATTTCCGGAACTTTGCCACGCACAGAGTTATCAATGCAGCGGAGGCGGCGGAGATATTGGGCTGCTCTCGGCAGAATATCATTGACCTGACGAAACGCGGGAAGCTTCATCCAATCAAAGCATCGGAGAAGAGCACGCTGTATCTCAAAAGTGAAGTCCTGAAACGAAACTGGCAGTGAGAATGCGTTATACCCCTTTATACCCTTTTGAAAAGGGTATAAAGGGGTATAACGTTCTTTAGAGAACTTTTCAAAATTTCTCATTTACACCTTTTCAAATGGGTTCCAATCCGTTACAATATATCTAACAACCTAACAATGCAATCGAGGTGTTGCTATGAAAACAACAGACAAGCCGCAGGCGAAGCAATACGTCATCTATTCCCGCAAATCCAAATTTACCGGGAAAGGCGAAAGTATTGAGAACCAGATTGAGCTGTGCCGCCAATATATTGCAATGCACTTTGGCGAAGACGAGGCGGAGCATGCGCTTGTATATGAGGACGAGGGATTTTCCGGCGGCAATCTGGAGCGTCCGCAGTTCAAGCAGATGATGAAGGATTCCCAGAAGATTGAGTTCGCTGCTATTGTCGTCTATCGCCTCGACCGTATCAGCCGTAATATTGGAGACTTTGCAAAGCTCATCGAGGATCTGGGTGACCGGCACATTGACTTCATTTCCATCCGAGAACAGTTCGACACGTCCTCTCCAATGGGGCGTGCAATGATGTATATCGCGTCAGTGTTCTCTCAGCTGGAGCGAGAAACCATAGCCGAGCGTATCCGCGACAACATGCATGAGCTGTCCAAGACCGGACGCTGGCTGGGCGGGACGACACCAACTGGCTACGCTTCGGAAAGCTTGTCCAGCGTAACAGTAGATGGCAAGGTTAAAAAAGCTTGTAAGCTCAAACCTATTCCGGAGGAGATTCAGCTGGTAAAGACAATTTTTTCTGTGTTCACGGAAAGTGGCTCCCTCAGTAAAACTGACCAGTACTTATTAGAGCACCGCTGTGTCACAAAGCGCGGCAAGCAGTTCACACGCTTTGCCATCCGGGGTATTCTGACAAATCCGGTTTATATGATTGCTGACGATACGGCGTATCAGTATCTCAAGGAGAACAACGTAGACCTTTTTGCTGAGCCATCGGAGTTTGACGGTGAGCACGGTATTATGGCCTACAACCGCACGCTCCAACGCCCTGGCAAAGCTACTCAGATTCGCCCGATGGAAGATTGGATTGTGGCAGTGGGGAAACATCCCGGCATTATCTCCGGTGCAAACTGGGTACGAGTACAGTCTATGCTGGACGTGAACAAATCCAAGAGCTATCGCAAACCACGCAGCAACGTGGCGCTTTTGTCCGGCCTTCTGCGTTGTGGCGAGTGCGGTGACTATATGCGCCCGAAACTGACTGGTCGCACTAATGCTAATGGGGAGTTGATTTACACCTATATGTGCTCCACCAAAGAGCGCAGTCATGGTACTGTCTGTAGTATGAAAAACTGCAACGGCAACACTCTAGATGCTAAGATTGTTGAGGAAATACGTAAGGTTGCCACCGACAAAAAAGACTTTGGCCAGTTACTGTCAAAAACCAAGAAAGTAATCAATGACAACAAAGCAAGTTATGAAGCTGAGTTGACTTTATTAGTGAAGAACCATGCTGAAACAGAAGCCCGCATCAAACGACTGGTGGAATCTCTGTCCGTTGCCAGCGAGACCTCGGCCAAATACGTCATGGAGCAGATCGATGAGCTGCACCGGCAGAGCGAACAGGAGCAGACAAGAATTGCTGAATTGGAAAAGCTTGCTAGGCAGAGTAATGCTCTGAGCCAAAATCTATTTTTCTATAGAGATATGATTGAGTCATTCGCCGACACGGTGGATTCGACTACTATTGAAGAACGGCGCCGCCTGCTGCGTACTATCGTCAAAAAAGTGGTTTGGGACGGCAAAAACGTCTATGTATACCTCTTTGCGGAGGATGGAGAGCTGAATTTGCCGCCCATAGGGCAGCTTATGTGTCCGTCAGGAGAGGATAGCGAATGAGATTTTAATGTATTTCCGGTCTCAGAAAAAATTGCAGGGAGAAGTATCCCTGTCGGAGACCATCGAATCAGATCGGGAGGGCAATGCCCTACAGCTAATGGACGTCATCGGTGTAGATGACACCATGCTGGAGGACCTCTATGACCGGGACAGCGCCCTCCGCCTGCGGCGGTTGGTGAAGGAGTGCCTGACCCAGCGGGAATCAGAGGTCATCCGTCTGCGGTACGGTCTTGGCGGCACCGTCCCCCTGACCCAACGGGAGATCGCCTCCACATTCGGCATTTCCCGGAGCTATGTATCCCGCCGGAACTAATGTAAGTGATGCCCGGAAAGCCTTGGAAATACAGGCTTGTCCGGGCATCGGTCATGTTAGAGTAGCGCCGCCGTTATTGTAAACGGTAGAAAATTAGGAATAATAAGCGGCCATTCATCAACTACAAAAAGACGTTTTATGCATGTGTATAGTTGGTAAGTTATTCAAAAATGTTACGAATTAGATTTTCAGCAAACTTGGCACTAGTATACGCTGCATATGGTTGAGCAGAATCATTTTTTTCAGCGTTAGCTAAATCACTAATTGACTTTACTATTATTGCAGGTGTTTCCGTAGTGCTAGTAGTTTGTGCTGCATAGCAAACACCATAGGATTCCATATCTAACCCGATGGTCTTACGCCCGTGCGCTTTTACTTGCTGTTGTACAATTTCTTGACTTGCGACAACTGCTACACCGCAGGCTATGGGTCCAAAATGAACCCTTGGACTATTCTGGACAGGAGGCACTAAAGTGTATTCACTTTTTATGGAGTCAAGGAGTTCATCGTATTTATTTGATGTAAGACTATTTTGCAGAAACTGAGGTATAGATATATGTTTTGGATCAGGGGAAAGAATCACTTTTGTTGCGTCATTTTCGCTGATTTCTTCATATTTTCCACTACTGTAGTTCCAAATATCAGTTCCGACCATTATGTCTCCAAACTGAAAATCTTTATCTAGGCCAGCTGCAATTCCTGTCATGATGATATATCGGGGTTCAAAATGTATAATAAGTCGATACAAAATAACTGATTAAGATTCCGATAAAGGCTGCATAAACAACAGCAAAAATTGCAAGCATTTCATTTAGAGAAATATAAACGATATATTCCTCATATCCAGTAAGCGTTAAAAAGGCAAGTGTTCCAATGCTGAAAATCAAAGATACCATTACCGGCAAACCAAATTTAAAGATCATTTGTTGACGAATATACCGCCCACAATCTGATTTATTTACTCCCAGCTTTGATATAATTTGAAATCGCTTTTTCTGTTCAATCGTATCTGTAAGTTGCTGTACGGACAAAATTGTGAAGCAGATTATAATAAGCACCAACGCAGCATATGTCCCTACCAGCCGCAATAACAAAGCATTAGAGATTCCCTCATTATCTTGCAGAGTTCCTAATCGTACATAAAGCTGGTTTTCTGAAAAAACTCCAAGGTTAAATTGATACTTCCACATTTCCTGATCGAATCTTTCAGCGAAATCATATGCCAGCGGCTTTTCTGTATTGCCCGCATAAAAGGAAGTTGCCATCAAAAGATTATTGCATATTTCATCAGGTATGATGTACACAGCCTGCATACGGCTTGTAAATAACACCATTCCTGTTGGGTCTTGATAATCCGCACCAGATTTTTTGTGTAATGTTGAATTTCCAGCATGAATAGAGGACACTTCTTGATTAAACTGTGTAATTGTTTCTGGCAAGGTATCAAAACTCCATGCAATTCCATATTCATCTGAATCAAGTGTAATTTCAGGCAGATCAGACAAAGCACGCATTTGATTATAACTGTCAACAGAGATTGCAAGCAAAGGCGCATTTTTAACAGTTTTAAATGTCTTATGTGCCATAGCTCAAACTCCTTTGCATGGACAATACTGAATCAGTTGAACCACAAGATACGCAATACTGATAACTGTTGGAATCCCATAAAACCACTTCAGGGTCTTGGAAAAGGCGGTTTCCCATATCGCTGTACCTTTCAAGGATTCTTTCGATTCAAACTCCTTGAAGTTCAGCTCATACAGCAGTTCACGGCTTCCCTTCTCCCTTTCCTGAAGTACCCATCCATAAATTTTGCGGTAGTTTCTCTCTGCCGCCAGGAAAAAGCTGTCCAAGTACCAGAACATAACAGAAACCGCCAGCATAACAAC
>OKTJ01000120.1_pt1 | contig 65606 bp, 50 predicted proteins | sample 1606201 | NCBI WGS metagenome assembly OKTJ01 (sample SAMEA3879536, study PRJEB24766) | human gut metagenome | biome: human-associated habitat; feature: feces | place: USA | collected 1985/1987 | reverse complement strand
CGATAATCACTTTAAATCCTTTTTCCTCCGCACTCTTTGCATATTCAAAAAATACATCCGGCTCGCGGTGTGCGGAAATGATCGTCATCTCATAGCTGACGCCCAGCTGGTCTAAGATGTCTGCTGCCTTTGCCATGATCGGCATATCTGAATCACTGCCCATTACAATTCCTACTTGTGCCATTTTAAATATCCTCCTATATGTGAAAAAATTTATGGTTCCATTGCATCCAGCGGCTCATTTAACGGTTCCGTTCCCGGAACGACAAACCGCCCGTTTCTTATAATATCTGTCGTCGTGCCATCTGCACGTACTACTGTAATCGCTCCTAACTCATCATACGGAATCGTAATATCGGTATGACAGTTAAAATATGCTTTTGAAATATCTTCTTTGCGCCGGATCGAAATTTCATTGTCCCTTGCGATGATCGCTTTTCCATCCGGATTGTATGTCATGTTGTCCTCATCGTACGTGTAACAGGTGTCTCCGACCGCAAAATGCGGACCTGTCTTTTCCGCAATCAGAATCGGAAGCTTATCCGCGATCTGATATTTCCGTGCCATCCGGTATGCGGTGGTATTTGTTCCGATTGCAAACTCTCCCATCGGAAGTGTTTTGTGATGGAACAGAATATTGTCCTCTATATACTTATGGTTTTCATCCTCAGAATCAAAATTTGTACAGGAATAAGCTGTAATTCTTCCGTTTTCAAAATCCAGTTCCAGATTCTTGAAAAGGAATTCCCCCAGATAGACCTGTGTGACGTGCAGCTTTCCTTCTGTTTTCTGCAATACCGGAGATGTGAACACTTCCCCGACCGGAATATTGACATCTGCCACACAGTTTTCAAATGCGGTCTCTTTGGCAGGATCGGAAAGCGGATGAATCTTTACATACAGATCCGTGCGGTTTCCGTTACAGCCTTTGATGTGCACACGGTCCGCCGTATCCAGCACATCAATGATCTTCTGCTGCATATTGCGGTAAAGCATATAATCAAGCGTATTGATATGCACCGTTTCCGCAAAGATTTCTTCGTATTTTTCTCCGATGGACGGAACCGGGTAAGCAATAATCGTAAAACTGCGTTCCTCCCCGTGAATGTAATGATTGATCAGCTGGCTCTTCTCGCTGCGCTCATACACATCGATTTCCCTCTGTTTGTCGGTATAGGTAACGCGCTCCTCTTTCTGCTCCGGCGAAAACGGCTTTGTCCCGAAAATTTCGATCACTGCCGGTCCTCCGTAATTTGGAGCAATCGCTTTGTGTTTTTCCCAGACAGTACGGTCAACTTCGAGTCCCCGCTCGATGAGTGCCTTATCCAGCCACAGCCCGCGGTCCTCTTTGTGATCGTAAGTAAACTGCTTGTTCAGGGAAATAGAGTACGGACGCAGCACCGGCTGCAATCCGATCTTTTTAAAATTGTGTACGGCGGCGCGTACCATCCGCTCGAATCCCAGCGGATAACGGATCTCCACTACCGACTTTTTAGAAATATCTTTTCCGGTTGTTTCAAATCCGATCCGGTATCCTTCGGTAAATGTATCCGCCATTGCCTGCATCTGCTGCTTTGTCAAGGAATGCAGAAAATGTGCGGACTCCGTCTCATCTTTTCCGATATACAGACCATAACGGTACAGATATGCCGGATGATCCAGCTCCGCTTCCATCACGATCTGGGTGAAATAATCATATTCCGGATCGATCAGTCTGCAGATCGCATCCGCATTAAAAATTTCTGTGTAATCATGCATAAAAGAATACATGCATTTTCTGATCTCGTGCACATCCAGATTCTGTGCATCCTCAAAACAGTTGTAAATTTCCACAAACAGTTCCGCATAAATACACAGATAACGGATATTTCCTTCCATACAGCTGGTATAAATTCCATGCAGTCTGGCATCCAATGCCGAGAGCAGCGGTCCGTATTCCCAGCCCATCTTACTGACGGCATATGCCGGGTTTGCATAACTGTCCGCATAATCTTCCTGCACATCTAGATACAGACGGCGATTGATCTTTTCCCCTTCCAGCGTGGAAATTTCTGCCAGTTTTCCACTCAGGGACGCTTCTGCTAATTTATACAAAACCAGAAACAGTTCCGACATTTCAAAGAAATATCCCCGGTACAGTTCTTCCACACTGGAGGCTTCCTCCTCGCTGACCGCCTCAATACGCTCCATCACAAGTTCCAGCCGTTCCCAGTATTCCTCGTTATTTTTGTGATTGATCTCTCTAAAGCTCATAGTTTGTTTCCTTCTTATAATTTTTAGCTCAAAAATCCCCAGATATAGGTTCCGATCCAGCATACCATATCCAAAAGGGTCAGTCCCAGTCCCAGTCTCGGAAACAACTGGAAGGAATCTTCTTCCCGCAGACTTTTGGCTGCGATGACGAGAACAACAAATGTTGCGATCATCGCAACGACTCCTGCGCTCCCATAATAAGCAGACAGCGAACCGCCTCCCTGAAAAGCAAGCTTCAGGAACACAAGATACCATACCAGAAGAGCAAGTGCTAATACCGTGGCCAGTATTCCCTGTCTGGAATGTTTTTTCTCGGTAAACTTATAGCCACGTCTTCTCCGGTTTCTCATATGCGTCTCTCTTTCCTACAACCTTTTTGCTTATTTGCATCCATACTGCTCATAATAGGCATCAATTGCTTTTTTGATCGTGTCATCAATTACAATTCTGCCCTGACATTCCCGATTATATAAGTGTTCTACCACTTCTTCCATGGTAACAATTGCTTTTCCTTCAAAACCATATTTCTCATGAATTTCATCGAGTGCGCTCTTTACGCCGCCCTGTCCGACTTCCATGCGGTTTAAGCTGACCATAAGACCAACGATCTCAACGTTTGCAGCCCCACGTACTTTTGGAACAGTTTCTTCCATAGACTTGCCGGATGTCGTCACATCCATCGTTCTGTAAATGAACCGGTGATCATCACCACGCGGTCTCCATCTTTTAAGCTGCTTCCTAAAAATCCGCCTTTGTCTGCCCCGTGATCCTTGGCTTCCTTGCGGTCACTGCAGTAACGGATCTCTTTTCCGTACAATTCACTGAATGCAATTGCGGTAACAACAGCCAGTGGGATTCCCTTGTATGCCGGTCCGAATAACACATCAAAATCATCCCCGTAACTGGCGTGGATCGCCTTTGCATAATACTCTCCGAGTTTCTTTAACTGGGAACCTGTCACGTATGCACCTGCATTCATAAAAAATGGCGATTTTCTTCCACTCTTCAGTGTAAAATCGCCAAATTTGAGAACATCACTCTCTACCATAAACTCAATGAACTCACTCTTGTAACTTTCCATTGTATACTTTCCTCCTGTATCAAAAGGCATTCTGCCCTTGTTATTTCGCAGTTTTCTATTAAATTTTAGCATACTTCCGGTGGGTTTTCAATGCGCGAATCATAAAAAGAAACAGCATCCCCACCCCTGCGAGGCGATCCGCCCCGCAAAGTTTCGGATGCTGTTCTTAAATACGGATCCGGCTGTTATTTAACGGTTACTTTTACTGTGTTGCGAGGAACTGACCAGCAATACCACAGATCTGCGTAACTCTAATCAGGCAATTTCAGATTCCGTACAGACAATTTCCGCAGTTTCTGAAGAACTGACCGCCCATGCATCCGAAACAATGGATGCAGAGACCGTAAACACACAGATTCTGGAAAACATTGCTGCCAAAATGAAATCCCTGGTACAATATATTCAAAAACAGTAAGCAGTTACCATATCTTTATTCCGAAACGGCACCGATTAGTTCTTTGATATCGCTCACATGATATTTTTCCATGTAGCGCTCAATGCCTTCTACAATTTCCATGGTCACTGCCGGATTCCGGAAATTGGCGGTGCCGACAGATACAGCTGTCGCACCTGCCAATATCATTTCAATCGCATCTGCGGCATTCATAATCCCACCCATACCAATAATCGGAATCTTTACCGCCTGTGCCGTCTGGTAAACCATACGCACCGCTACCGGATGAATTGCCGGACCGGACATCCCACCGGTCTTATTTGCAAGGACAAATTTTCTGCGGTTGATGTCAATCTTCATTCCCGTGATGGTATTAATCAAAGACAGGGCATCGGCACCGCCGGCTTCTGCCGCCCGTGCCATCTCCGTGATGTCTGTGACATTCGGACTCAGTTTCATGATCACCGGCTGTTTTGCATACTTTTTCATTTCCTTTGTGATTGCTTCTACCGCTTTCGGATCCTGTCCAAAAGCAATTCCACCCTCTTTTACGTTCGGGCAGGAAATATTGATTTCCAGCATGTCCACCGGCTCTTCTGCCAGCCGTTTTACCACTTCCACATATTCCTCTGTCGAGTGTCCGCATACGTTTACAATAATTTTAGTATCATATTTTTTCAGGAATGGAATATCTCTCTCACAGAACAGATCAATTCCCGGATTCTGCAATCCCACGGCGTTAAGCATCCCGCCATAGACTTCTGCCACACGCGGAGTCGGATTTCCCGGCCACGGTACATTTGCCACACCTTTGGTAACCACCGCACCAAGCCGGTTTAAGTCTGTAAATTCACTGTATTCTGCTCCGGAGCCAAAGGTTCCGGATGCCGTCATTACCGGGTTTTTTAAGGTAACACCACATAATTCCACACTTGTATTCATTACAGATCCACCTCCTCAGCCAGAAATACCGGCCCTTCTTTACAGATTCTCTTGTTTTTCACATTGGAATGTGCATCTTTTTCTTTGGAATCGCACACACATGCCAGACATGCACCGATTCCGCATGCCATCCGTTCTTCCATGGAAATATAACAGGTCATGCCCTGCTCTGCTGCATATGCTTTCAACGCCCGCAGCATCGGTGTCGGTCCGCACGCATATATTACATCTGCATTTAATTTATATTCTTTGATGGCATCCAGCACATTTCCCTTTGCACCGACACTTCCATCTTCCGTTGCCACGTAACAGTCTCCCTGTTCTTTAAATTCATCCAGAAGAAACGTCTGTGCATCCCGGTATCCCATCACACTGACAAATTCACAGGTGCCTGCAGTTTTGATCGTTTTTGCCAGCTCAAGCATCGGAGGAATTCCGATTCCACCACCGATCAGGAAAGCTTTCTTTCCCGGCTCCACGGTAAATCCGTTTCCAAGCGGTCCCAGTACCCGGATCGTATCGCCCGCTTTTAACCGAGAGAATTCTTCCGTTCCGGTTCCTTCTCCCGTTACCCGGTATACCAGCCGAAGTGTTCCTGCCTCTGCATCAATCCCACACAGGCTGATCGGACGTGGCAGCAGTTTGCTGGCATCATTACTGTACAATGATACAAACTGTCCTGCCTTTGCATGTCCTGCAATATGCTTCGTCTGGATTGTCATGTCATAGATATCTTTTCCGATGCACTGCTGCCTCAGCACCGTAACATTTTCCTGAAATTTTTCACTCATAAAATCCAACTGTCTCCCTTTTGTAAAATCACGACTTTATTTTTATCTCTGTGCAAGCGCTCCGGATATATCTGCGATCATATCCTTGACTGCCAGACGGGAGGCATCTGCAAAGTTCTCCGGTGTCATTCCCTGCTCTTTATACTTATCCTGTTTGTAAGCACAGATAATACCACGGGAAGAGTTTACAATTGCTCCCAATCCATCCTCGTTAAAGAAATGTACCAGATCCTTGCCCTGTCCTCCCTGTGCGCCATATCCCGGTACGAGAATAAACGACTTCGGCATCACTTTACGAAGAATTTCCCCCTGCTCCGGATACGTTGCTCCGACAACTGCTCCAACATAGCTGTAGGAATCTCCCATACATTCGCTTCCCCACTCTGCTACCTTTTCACCAACCAGTTCATACAGCGGACGACCGTCGATCAGACGATCCTGGAACTCTCCGCTGGATGGATTGGAGGTCTTTACGAGAATAAAGATTCCTTTCTTTTCTTCTTTGCATACATCCACAAACGGCTTGATACCATCGGTTCCCAGATATGGATTTACTGTAGCAAAATCCTCATTAAAACCGGTATATGTTTTGCTTCCGATCTGTACTTTTCCGAGATGTCCGGTCGCATAGGCTGCGGATGTGGAACCGATATCCCCACGCTTTACATCTCCGATCACAACCAGATCTTTCTCGTGGCAGTAATCTACCGTCTTCTGGAATGCCGCTACACCGGCCACACCAAACTGCTCATACATCGCGATCTGCGGCTTCACTGCAGGAATCAGGTCGTATGTTGCATCGACAATAGCTTTATTGTACTGCCAGATGGCTTCTGCTGCTCCCTCTAACGTCTCACCGAACTGAGCGAACGCTGCTTTTTGTATGTGCTCCGGCACATAAGAAAGCATCGGATCGAGTCCCACAACGATAGGTGCGTTGGTCTTTTTAATTTTTTCTACTAATTTGTTGATCATGTGATTGATTTCCCTTCTTAATTTATTACTTATTTAATTCATTAAATACAACTTCGCCGTCACAGATCGTGCACTTTACACGTCCCGTAACTTCTTTCCCGTCAAACGGTGTATTTCTTCCCTTGGAAGCAAATGTGTTTTTGTCAATGCGGTAGGTTTCCTCTGGATCAAAGATCACGACATCTGCCGCTTTTCCCGGCTGGATATCTCCCTTATCAATACCGACAATCTGTGCCGGATGGTAACTCATACACGCTGCCATCTGCATCGGCGTCAGATATCCACCGAGTACCAGTTCATTATGTGTAAGACATGCGGCGGTTTCCAGTCCGACAATTCCAAACGGTGCTTCCTGCATCGAACGGTTTTTATCTTCAAATGTGTGTGGCGCATGGTCTGTGGAAATCACTTCCATAATGCCATCCCGCAGTCCCTCACGCAGTGCTTTCACGTCTTCCTTTGTGCGGAGTGGCGGATTCATCTTGTAATTGGTATCCGCTTCTTTCATATCGTCTGTGGACAGCGTAAAGTGATGCGGACACACTTCTGCCGACACCCGGACACCTTCTTCCTTTGCCACTTTTACCATGAGCACGGAATCCTTTGTGGAACAATGACACAGATGAAGCTGTGCCCCGGTATCTTTTGCCAGAATAATATCTCTTGCAACAATCACATCCTCCACGGAATTGGTAATTCCCGGAAGTCCCAGTTCTTTTGCTTTTGCATCGGCATTCATGACACCTCCGCGTACCATATGGATATCTTCGCAATGGGCAAGTACCGGAATGCCCAGACGCGCTGCTTCAAGCATACCGTCCCGATACAAAGCGGCATCCATGACAGATTTTCCGTCCTCGCTGATTGCCGGACTTCCTGCCTTAACCATTCCTTCAATATCCGCAAGCTCTTTTCCCTGCTGTCCCTTTGTCACCGCACCAACCTGCAGGACATGAATACAGTTCCCGGATTTTGCTTTGTTGTGCACATAATTGACAATATCCGGATTGTCTGCTACCGGCTTTGTATTCGGCATGGTCAGCACTGTCGTATATCCACCATGCGCAGCGGCCTGCATCCCGGTATAAATATCCTCTTTCTGTTCAAATCCCGGATCGCGGAAATGTACATGCATATCAATAAATCCCGGCATCACATAACATCCGTCCGCATTGATCACACGTTCGGCTTCTTTTTCCGGAAGTTCTTTTCCAATCTTTTTTATCTTCTGATCTTCGATCAGGACATCTGCCACCTCATCCATCTGTGTTGCCGGATTGATGACATGTCCCCCTTTGATTAAAATGGTCATTCTTTTTCCTTTCTTTTAACGTTTCACAGCAACAGATCCCGAAAAATTCCCACAGATCCGAATACCCTGCGTTGTCTTATAAGCGCGTACTTTATAATATACCGACTTCTTTGAGGTTGTCTTAATTTTGTACTTTGTGGACGTTGTAGCTGCAATCTTTTTATAAGTTCCGTTCTTGCTGGATGCCTGATAAATTTCATACCCTTTCGCACCTGCCGTTTTGCCCCAGGAAATACGCACTGCATTTTTTGCACAGCGGACTGCTTTTATATTCTCTACCGCACCGATACTTGTCCCTGCATTATCCGCATATGCCTTGATACAGATGTTTCCGATTCTTCCACCGTAACTGGTGCTTACATCCGCCACATCTTCCCAGCTGCCACCGCGATAGAGGAAACTCTGATTATAATCACAATATACCCGGCTGGTTAAACTGCTGTCACTGACTGCATATTCCATATCGAGTCCGACACCGCTTTTCTGCAGTTCTACCACAACCGCATAGTAAGTTCCCTGAGGTACGGATACCGCTTTATTCAGCCTGATGGTATGGGTTCCGGCATACGTTGTTGTACCGGACACCTTTGCTGCAAGTATGCCACTCTTAGGATTATGCAGGTTTGTCAGATTCGTATATACACGGATCGTATATGGAACATTCGCATCTTTGGAAAGGGAAATTGAAACTGCTTTCACCAGTTCATTATCTGCCTTTTTTGCCCTGAAAATATTCGCTGAAGTCGAAATTCCACGCAGTTTTCCCACATCTGCCCCACCATCATACTGATAATTATAATCATAATTATCCGCAGACTCAAAATCAAAAATCCATGCAGCATCCTCGATGGATTTATCATAATAAGAAAGCCAGAAATAACTGTTGATATTGTTTTCTGTCTTATCCGACCAGCTGTTCCTGCAAAGCCATGCTCCGTCTCCTGCCGGTTTATTTTTAAACGAAGATGCCGGAAAATTATCATCCCAGCCCACAATATTCACTGCATGGTTCGATGCAACACTGCTTGTCGGGCAGTAATAGGTTGCCACATTCTCTCCTGTTTCTGCATAGACTGCAGATCCCACATAGTTGGCCGTTCCGTCCATATACAGTCCCAGCCCGGCAGATCCGTGCTGCATAATCTCACATTTCACCTGGGTAGCATTTTTGTGAATATTAATAATATATACATTCTGCAGATGTGCCACATCCTGATCAAAAGCGTAACTTTTTGCCAGTGTCGTGGTGGTCGGTGCCAGAGCGTACGGTACACGGTTCTCGTCCGTCACCCCTTCCCACTGCAGAAGCGTCCGGCTCGCGAAATCCAAATTTCCGCCCATAGTCAGATAATTTTTATGGTTCATAATATTTAAAGAGTCGCCAAATGTTCCACCCAGCGGGTCTTCTATATTATTATAAGTAAAATAGGCAAGCTGCAATTCACTCAGATCAATACTTTTGTCTGCCGTCTGATTGTCTGCAATCAGATCAAACTCCGCAAGTCCGATTGCGGAAAATGCCCAGCACGTATCATATTTTCCCTGATCACGCACGCCAGGATAGCGGATCGTAAGTTCCGACAACTTGTTCATATAGGCGGACGGCACTGCTTCTGCCTTTTTCAGCCTGGATTTTGTTTCTTGTACCACCGGAACATTTTCACTTTTGGGTGACTCTGTGTATCCGCCGGTTTTCTGGGCATAAACCCGTTCCTGCATTCCCGGAACAGCAGTTATGACAACTGCTGCAGAAAGCAAAAATGCTGCAAGCCTTCTGGTTTTATTTTTCATTTTCTACCTCTTTCTTATCGTCAGTTTTCTTCTTTCCATTATAAATCAGTTTTCTTCTTTCCATTATAAATATGAACCAGCTGCACTGTCAAACATTTTGCGCAAAAAAGGCACTGATTATCAGTGCCTCTCTTCCCGTTTATTTTGCCGCAATGACATCTGCCATATCATAATGTCCTGCAGGCTTTCCTTTTAAAAATTTTGCTGCTTCCACAGCGCCCTTTGCAAATACCGCCTTGGAGTATGCCGTATGCTTGAATTCAATCACCTCATCCTGTCCGGCGAAAATCACTTCATGCTCTCCGACAATATTGCCGCCACGAACAGAAGAGAGTCCAATTTCGTATTTATCCCTCTTCTTGCGCTTCTGGCTTCTGTCATAGGTATAGGTATATGCCTCATCCAGTGCCTCATTCATGGAATCAGCCAGTGCCAGTGCCGTGCCGCTCGGTGCATCCAGCTTCTGGTTATGATGTTTCTCTACAATCTCCATATCAAATCCTGCCGGCGCAAATACCTGCGCAGCTTTTTTGAGCAGTTCCATCAGAGTATTGATTCCGAGAGACATATTTGCGGATTTTAAAATTGCAACTTTTTCGTATGCTTTTTCCACATCGGCAAGCTGCTGTTCGGAAAGTCCTGTCGTACAAAGCACGATCGGAATCTGTTTTTCCACACCATATGCAAGCAGCGCATCCACTGCTTTTGCATTGGAAAAATCAATGATTACATCCGCATCCACCGTACACTCTTTCAGACTGGCAAATACCGGATAATCATTTTTGATTCCATCATAAGTATCAATTCCTGCAACAATCTCAATGTCCTCATCCTGCGCACAGATTCCTGTGATACACTGTCCCATCTTCCCGTTGCAGCCATTCATGATCGCTCTTGTCATTTTCTTTTGTGCCTCCCTGATCTATGCTAAAATTCCATAATTTTTCATTACTTCTGCAAGTTTCTTTGCATTAGCCTCGCTCATCTCACAGAGTGGGGAACGAAGAGGTCCTACTTCCATACCCATCAGGTTTAATGCCTTCTTAACCGGAATCGGATTTACTTCGGAAAACAGTGCATCTACCAGTGGAAGCGCCTCCAGCTGCAGTTTTCTTGCTGTCTTAATATCACCCTTGAAGAAGCTTTCACACATTGCGTGTACTTTGCCCGGTGCCACATTGCTCCATACCGAAATCACACCGACTGCACCGATTGACATAAGCGGTACAACAAGACCGTCTTCACCGGAATAAAGATCCAGTTTTCCGTCGGTAAGTGCCATCGTCTTGGAAGCCTGTGCCAGATTTCCGGTTGCTTCCTTTAATCCTACGAGATTACTCTTGGTGCGGACCAGCTCGGCAACCGTCTCCGGAAGAAGATTACATCCGGTACGTCCCGGCACATTATACATAATGATCGGACACTTGGTGCTGTCTGCGATCTGTGAATAATGGCTGATCAGGCCTGCCTGTGTTGCCTTGTTATAATATGGTGTAACGATCAGAAGTCCGTCTGCTCCTGCCTCTTCTGCCTCCTGTGAAAGCTGGATGGCTGTACGTGTGCAGTTTGAACCGGTACCTGCCACAACCGGAACACGATGTTTTGTAAACTCGATGGCTGCCTTGATCACATCACGGTGTTCTTCCATCGTAAGTGTTGCGCTTTCTCCTGTCGTACCTGCAATTACGATGGCATCTGTACCACCGTCAATCTGCTGGTTGATCAGTTCCTCAAGTTTATCATAATTAACTTCCTCATTGTTCTTCATTGGTGTCACGATTGCGACTCCGGCTCCCTTAAAAATTGCCACTGTTTTATTCTCCTTTCTAAATAAAAAAACCAGCTCAAAACGAGCTGGTCAATCTAACCTTTTTTAGATCTGATAGCTCTCCATCCACGCTCATACGCTTCTGACAGTCATACGATTATTCACCGCATGCCCAAAAACCAGACTGCAGTCATCCGGTTCTTTCGGCGCTTTCCCCTTTTACCTGCATTCGACTGTGTCTGCCACATCCAACAGGCTACTCATGAATTACGCGACCTCTATCCCATGTATTTCTTTCATTCTACCACCACCGGCATAGTCTGTCAATCTATTTCTCCGGTGCGATATTATAAACCTCGTCTGCTGCCTCACGGATTTTTTCATCCAGAACGCGTCCTGTGCAGACCAGAGTCATTTCTTCCGGCTTTGCGGCAAACAGCTCACAGATTTCTTCAGGGCTTATCACCTTTTCGTCCACAATTCCAAGTACCTCGTCTAAGATTAGCATATCGCAGGCACCTGTCGTAACGACTTTCTTTCCGTAATTGAATCCATTGCGCAGATTCATACTTTCTTCCTGTTTTGCCTCCTCGGAAAGTGCCTCAAAACACTCATCCGATTTTGCAAAACGGAATATTTTTATTTCCGGCTCCAGCCGGCTTAAAAATGTCAGTTCGTTTTCATTTTTTCCCTTCAAGAACTGAATGATAATGACGCTTTTTCCCTCGCTGGCAATACGAATTGCATTCCCGATTGCCGCGGTCGATTTACCATGTCCCTCTCCATAATAAACCTGAATCACTCCTCTGTCCATTTCAGCCTCCATGATATCTCTTAACCAAATGAAATCCTATGTAAGATAACACAAAAGCGTCAAATAATCAAGTCTACTCCAGGAATTCAATCTTGCTGACGGATACCTCGTAAGCAACCCTCTGCTCCACCTGTGTCTCACTGACTTTCTTTACATACTCGCGGCTCTGGATTCTTCCCCAGATCTGCACATGTGATCCGACCTCGAATCCGGATGCAAATCTTGCATTTCTGCCCCAGCAGATGCAGGGAATATAGTCCGATTTGCCATATGACCGGTTGACTGCGACCAGAAGATCCGCGATCTCCCTTCCCAGAGGTGTTTTTCTGTATACCGATTCCTTACAGATAAATCCATCCAGAAAAATCTGGTTGGCTGCATTTTCTTCCTCAAACTGCTCAACCAGTTCAAACTCCCTCGCAAAAACCGATAACACCAGACGGTTTTTATGCTCCTCATGCCGGTTGAATGAACGGAACTGTCCTGTAATATAGACGCATTTTCCCTCCGCACTCTCCTGCACATTGACCAGACGCTCCGATACCATCACCGGAATATAATCGACGAAACTGGACAGGCGATGGACAGATACTTCCACCATATAAAATCCTTCCCCATATACCTCGTGACTATACGAAAAGTCCGATACAATTTCTCCCATAATAGTGACCTGATTGTTTTCACACATTTTATCTGCCATGAATACTCCTTCCTTTTGTGGAAATTTTTGATAGGCTTCTGTTTTACCATTTAATGGTTGGTAGAAATCATCAAACCTTGTCGATAAGGCCGGCGAAAACTATCTAAAACGCTTAAATCGCCGGTGTACGCTGAAAAAAGCTTGCGAAATCAGCTTTTTATGATAAAATAGGATAGGTTATTTATGTAAAGTTAAACAATATTAAAAAGAAGGTTAAATTTATGGTAACAACAAGAGACGACATTCGTAATATCGCAATCATCGCCCATGTCGATCATGGTAAAACCACATTGGTCGATGAGCTGTTAAAACAAAGCGGTGTGTTCCGTGCCAATCAGGAAGTACAGGAACGTGTCATGGATTCCAACGATATCGAGCGTGAGCGTGGTATCACTATCCTGTCCAAAAATACCGCTGTATTTTATAAGGATACAAAAATCAACATTATCGATACGCCTGGCCATGCCGATTTCGGTGGTGAGGTAGAGCGTGTTCTTAAGATGGTAAATGGTGTAGTCCTCGTCGTAGACGCATTCGAGGGAACCATGCCGCAGACCAAATTCGTACTGATGAAAGCACTTGCTTTAAATCTCCCGGTTATTGTCTGCATCAACAAGATCGACCGTCCGGAAGCGCGCCCTGCAGAAGTGATTGATGAGGTGTTAGAGCTTTTCATGGATCTGGATGCTTCCGATGAGCAGCTTGACTGTCCGTTCATCTACGCTTCCGCAAGAGACGGATACGCTATGTACAATCTCGACGATGAAAAGAAGGACATGACTCCTCTTTTCGAGACGATCGTAAACTATATCCCGGCCCCGACCGGAGATCCGGATGCCAACACACAGGTTTTAATCAGTACCATCGATTACAACGAATACGTTGGACGTATCGGTATCGGTAAAGTCGACAACGGTTCCCTGAAAGTCAACCAGGAAGCAGTCGTTGTCAACCATCACGATCCGGACAAACTTGAGAAAGTCCGCATCAGCAAACTGTATGAGTTCGATGGTTTAAATAAAGTAGATGTCAGTGAAGCAAAGATCGGTTCCATCGTAGCCATCTCCGGTATTGCGGACATTCACATTGGAGATACCATCTGTTCTCCGGAAAATCCGGTAGCTATTCCGTTCCAGAAGATTTCTGAGCCGACTATCTCCATGAATTTCATCGTAAACGACAGTCCTCTCGCCGGTCAGGAAGGAAAATATGTCACTTCCCGTCATATCCGCGACAGACTGTTCCGTGAGTTAAATACCGATGTTTCTCTCCGTGTCGAAGAAACCGACAGCCCGGACAGCTTAAAAGTATCCGGCCGTGGTGAGCTGCATCTGTCCGTCCTGATCGAGAATATGCGCCGTGAAGGATATGAATTTGCAGTCAGCAAAGCCGAGGTTCTCTATCACTACGATGAGAATGGCAAAAAACTTGAGCCAATGGAACTTGCTTACGTGGATGTACCGGATGAATTTACCGGCGCCGTCATCTCCAAACTGCAGCAGCGGAAAGGTGAACTTTTAAATATGGGTTCCATTGCCGGCGGTTATACCCGTCTGGAGTTCAAGATTCCTTCCCGTGGTCTGATCGGATATCGTGGGGAGTTCATGACCGACACCAAAGGAAACGGTATCATCAATACCATGTTTGACGGATATGAGCCATTCCGCGGTGAGATTGCTTACCGTTCTACCGGTTCCCTGATTGCATTTGAGACCGGTGAATCCGTAACTTACGGTCTGTTCTCCGCACAGGAGCGTGGTACGCTCTTTATCGGACCTGGCGAAAAAGTATATTCCGGTATGATCATCGGACAGAGTTCCAAAGCCGAAGATATTGAGTTAAATGTCTGCAAGAAAAAGCATCTGACCAATACACGTTCCTCTTCTGCAGATGAGGCACTGACTCTGGTTCCGCCTCGCAAATTAAGCTTAGAGCAGGCTCTTGACTTCATTGATACCGACGAGCTTCTTGAGGTAACTCCGGAAAGCCTGCGTATCCGCAAGAGAATTCTGGATCCTACGATGCGCAAGCGTGCTTCCATCGCCAAGAAAAATGCCATGAAATAAATAACAGGCAAAAACATACACTTACAATTACTCCACCTCCATGGTGGAGTAATTTTTTACAGGAGACGTTCCATGGATTTGAAGAATTTTACAAAACATTTGATTTATCAGAGTGCAAATACACAGATCCCGGATAACTTCAGCCGGTTTCAGATTCTGCATCCGGAATATTCGGCTCATGAAAGCGTTGTCAAAACCTATCCGCTTCCGGAAAATGAACATCTGTTTTCCCTGCTGTGGGATATTCATGACGGACATATGCTTTCTGCAACGATTCTGCCCTCCCAGCCCTCGTTCCTTTATGAAAAAGAGTTTACACCCGGCATGCGCACGCAGATGCACTCACACGAATATCTGGAATTGTTTTATATCATTGACGGAGAATACCGGCAGAAAATTCTGGGCAATGAATTTACTTTTCACCGGGGTGAAGTCTGCCTGATCGACAAAAACTGTCTGCATCAGGAAATCATGGAAGGAACTTCTGCCACACTTCTGTTTCTTGGCATTACCAATGTGATGTTTCAGGACATTATGAAACGGCAGATTACAACAGAGCGTATCAGCTCGTTCCTGAAGATGGCACTGATGGAACAGAAATCGCTCCAGCAATATCTGCATTTTCTCCCTCAGGCAGAGGAGGCAGTCTCACAGATGGATGAAACCATGACATCACTTCTTTTGGAATTACAGCGTCATGATGAGGCTTCTCCGATCATCTGTCGGGGACTTCTCCTGCGCATTTTTCGTATTTTAAATACACAATATGAATTTTCGCTGTCAAAAAAACTGCGACAGAAAATGAACTGGATTTTATATGAAGAAATTTCTGATTATATGAAGCAGCATATGAAAAACATTTCCATACGAATGCTCTGTGAAGAATTCCATTTTCAGGAAGATTATTTCAACCGGTTACTGAAAAACCGGACCGGAATGACTTATACGGAATATCTGCAGCATCTGCGTCTGCAGAAAGCCGAAGAACTGTTGCTGCACACCAGACTGACAATCGATGCGATTGCTGCCGAAGTCGGCTACAAAAACAAAGGATATTTCTACAAAATATTTACGGAACGGCACCGGATGACTCCGGCACAGTTCCGCAAAGAATCCTGTTGATATTTTATTTTATAAATCCCATTTCCAGTCACGGATCTCCGGCATATCAACACCATACTCATGAATGTACTGCTTGTGTTCTACAAGCTTGTCATTCATTTTCTGTGTCAGATAAGCGCCACGATTTCCTAACTGTGGAAGATGCTCAATTACGCTCTTTACCAGATGGAAACGGTCAATCTCATTCTGTACACGCATATCGAATGGTGTTGTGATGGTTCCTTCCTCCTGATATCCGTATACATGAATATTTCTGTTGGTACGACGATAGGTCAGCTCGTGGATCAGTGTATGATACCCATGGAATGCAAAGATGATTGGCTTATCTTTGGTGAACAGTGCATCGTACTCTGCATCTGTCAGACCATGCGGATGCTTGGTGCTTGGCTCAAGTTTCATCAGATCGACAACATTGATCACGCGAATCTTAATCTCCGGCATTGCCTTTCTTAAAATCGTAACTGCTGCTAATGTCTCCAGTGTCGGAGTATCTCCACAGCATGCCATAACCACATCTGGCTCCTGTCCCTGGTCGTTACTTGCCCACTCCCAGATGCCGATACCCTGTGTACAATGCTTTACTGCCTGTTCCATGGTCAGCCACTGCTGTCTCGGATGCTTGGATGTAACAAGCACATTCACATAATCGCGGCTTCTGATGCAGTGATCAAAGCAGGACAGCAGACAGTTGGTATCCGGTGGCAGATAAAGACGTACCACATCTGCCTTCTTATTTGCAATATGATCTAAAAATCCCGGGTCCTGATGGGTAAATCCATTGTGATCCTGCTGCCATACATTGGATGTAAGAATCAGGTTCAGGGAAGCAATGGACTGTCTCCACGGAAGCTGATTACATACCTTTAACCACTTTGCATGCTGTGCACACATAGAATCTACCACACGGATAAATGCTTCATAACTTGCAAAGAATCCATGCCGTCCTGTCAGAAGATATCCCTCTAACCATCCCTCACACATATGCTCACTTAACATAGAATCCATAACACGGCCATCTGTAGCAAGGAATTCATCGGAATCCAGTTTTTCATTGTTCCAGTCACGGTTTGTCTCCTCAAAGACTTTCATCAGACGGTTTGACATTGTCTCGTCCGGTCCGAAAATACGGAAGTTCTTGGAATCCTCATTCAGTTTGAAGATATCACGGACAAATCCGCCAAGTTCTACCATATCCTGTGCCTCAACGCTTCCCGGCGCCGGAACATCAAGTGCATAATCACGGAAATCTGGAAGTCTTAAGTCACGTAAGAGCTTACCACCGTTTGCATGTGGGTTAGAACCGATTCTGCGGTCTCCGGTCGGTGCAAGTGCTTTCAGTTCCGGAATCAGTTTTCCATTCTCATCAAACAATTCTTCCGGATGGTAGCTGAGTAACCACTCTTTTAACATTTCCAGATGCTCCGGTTTGTCCATCATGATCGGAACCTGATGCGCACGGAAAGATCCCTCGATCTGCTTTCCGTCTACAACCTTTGGTCCTGTCCATCCCTTTGGAGTACGAAGTACAATCATTGGCCACTTTGGTCTTGTGGTATCGTGGTTTTCTCTTGCATTCTTCTGGATCGCCTTGATTTCGTCCATAACGGTATCAAGTGTCTCTGCCATCTTGCGGTGCATGGTCATTGGATCATCGCCCTCTACAAAATATGGTTTCCATCCGCATCCATCAAAGAAATGCTCAAGTTCTTCATGAGAAATACGTGCAAGAATGGTTGGATTACTGATCTTATATCCATTCATATGAAGGATTGGAAGAACCGCTCCATCGCTCTCCGGATTTAAGAACTTATTACACTGCCATGAAGTTGCAAGAGGTCCGGTCTCGGACTCACCGTCTCCCACGATACAGGCAGCAATCAGATCCGGGTTATCAAATACCGCACCAAACGAATGTGCCAGGGAATATCCCAGCTCACCACCTTCGTTGATGGAACCCGGAGTTTCCGGAGCTACATGGCTGGAGATTCCTCCCGGGAAAGAGAACTGCTTACACAGTTTCTTCAGTCCATCCATATCTTCTCCGATATTTGGATATACCTCGCTATAGGTACCTTCCAGATAAGTATTGGCAACAAAGAAGTTTCCGCCGTGTCCCGGACCGGAAATTAAAATCATATCCTGATCATACTTTTTGATCACACGGTTTAAATGTACATAGACAAAGTTCTGTCCCGGTACGGTTCCCCAGTGACCAACAATCTTTTTCTTTACCTGATCTCTGGTAAGCGGCTCTCGAAGAAGTGGATTATCCAGCAGATATAACTGTGCGGCACCAAGGTAATTGGCTGCGCGCCAGTAGGCATCCATCTTCTTCAGGTAATCTTCGGTTAACGGCTGTTTTTCAACAACATCTGACATCCTGACTGTCCTCCTGTAAAATCATATTATCATTAGATGCCTATATTTTAGGAAATCCATCCATATTCCACAATTTCCTATTCCCATTAATTTCCCAAAAAGTTACCTGTTCCGACTTGTATTTCCTGTTGTTTACTTATTTTTTCATTTATTTCCATTAAAACCATAGCCAAAAGAAAGGATTATAAAATTTCACACACAGCGATTACAGTTTTCCGTATACCTCCATAGGGACATATGCCCGAATGGAAATTCCTTCCGGCACATACTCTTCTGAGACAAGTTCTCCCTTATTTCGTACAAGCTGCAATACACCTGCCTGCGCATAGGGAATCACGCGTTCAATATAAATTTTATCTTCTCTTAACATTTCCTGCAGCACATCTTTTACTGCATCCAGTCCGGCATTTTCCGTTGCGGAAATCTGAAGAACATGATCCGCACGAAAATCCTGCAGTGGGTCATCATCGGTTCTGATATCGATCTTATTAAAAAGCGTCAGAATTTTTTTATTTTTAACGCCAAGATGATCAAGTGTCTCATAGACGATATACATCTGCTTGTCGCGCTGCGGATTGGAAGCATCCACTACATGAATAATATAGTCCGCATATTTGGCTTCTTCCAGTGTACTTTTAAATGCCTCAATCAGATGGTGTGGCAGCTTGCGGATAAATCCTACCGTATCCGTGAACAGCACCTGCTGTCCGGCGGGAAGCATAGCATTTCTCGTTGCCGGATCAAGCGTTGCAAATAATTTATCTTCTTCCAAAACACCTGCGCCCGTCAGTTTATTTAACAGCGTCGACTTTCCGGCATTTGTATATCCGACAATTGCCACAACCGGAACTGCATTGCGCTCTCTTTTTGCTCTGGCAATTTCGCGGTGTTTGACCACTTCTTTTAATTCCCGGTTGAGCTGTGCAATCCTGTCATTGATCAGACGGCGGTCAATCTCAAGCTTTTTTTCTCCCGGTCCACGGGTACCGATTCCACCACCCAGACGGGACATGGATCTGCCAAGTCCGGTTAATCTGCTCAGGCGGTACTTCAGCTGAGCAAGTTCCACCTGAATTTTTCCCTCACTGGTTGTTGCACGGGCTGCAAAAATATCCAGTATGATAAGCGTCCGGTCCATCACCTTGGTATTTAACATCGTCTCCAGATTTTTTAACTGCGCAGGGGACAATTCATCATCACAGACAATTCCCGTTGCCCCCGTGTGCTCTAAAAGTTCTGCAATCTCTGCTACTTTTCCGGTTCCCACATAGGTTCCCGGATGGATCAGCTCCCGTTTCTGGATCAGCGTACCGGCAACCGATGCCCCCGCAGTCTTTACCAGTTCGGCAAGCTCAGCGAGCGAATCCTCTGCATCGTCTCCATCCTGCTCACTTACACCCACCAGAATAACTCTCTCTTTAAAATCTTCTAAAACAATTGGTTCACCCATTATCTAGTCTCCAAAAATGTATTCTCGTGTTTTGCTTCCTCATCATCCGGATAAGCCTTTAAATATTCCTTCATCATCTTTTTCGCGGAATCAAAGTCGCCACTGTACTCATATGCCGCAATGGCACTTTTCATGAGATTCTGCTTATTCGGCACTTTCTCCAGTTCCAGACCGGAATTAAAATAAGTCAGTGCATTCTTATAATTTCCATCCTGCATCTCCTGCATGCCAAGTTCATACAAATCATAGGATGTAGCCACTCCACTCTTTATATACTCCGCGATACATTTCTTTGCCTTGTCCGAATCTCCATTGGCATCATATGCAAGTCCCAGATAATACGATGCCAGCATCTGCTTATGTTCTTTTGCTTTTTCCAGATAACTGATGGCATCTTTGTTTTCACCGAGCAGATAACTGATTCTTCCTTTATACAGTTCGTCTTCCGGTTTATCCCCTTTGATCTCCATCGCAGCAGACAGATATTTCTGTCCCTCATCCTTTTTCTCGTGCCGGCTTAAAGACTCATAGATTCCAATGTAGATTTCATAATTTTTTTTGCCTTGCTGCACAGCACTCTCAAAATCTGCCCTGCCCTTTTTTTCTTCTCCCATATCCATATAAAGATCTCCACGCAGATAGTATGCGCGTGCATCTTTATTATATTTGATAATGGCATTATACGTTGCAAGTGCATCTTTTGTCTTTCCGTCCAGTGCCTGTGCTTTTGCCTTGTAAAAACAGATATCCAGTTCTTTCTCCCCGATATGTCCGATCGACTCTCCAAGCGCATTCTGAAATGCCTTGACCGCATCTTCATACTTTCCGCTCTCCATGCAGGTAATTCCATACTGCCGGTAGGCATCCTGTTCCTTTGTATCTTTCGTTCCGCATCCAATCACAGACAGCGCAAACACTGTTGCAAGCAGCACGGAAATGATTCGCTTCTTCATGTTCTATTCTCTCTTTCTGAAAACTACTTTTAGCATGCCACCGCTATATTTACCCAGTTGTCACCGATCCGCGGTCCATGCTCCCGGTAATAAGTACCACCGTAGGTAAATTCGTCCGGTTCCACTGCATAGGGAAGTCTGATCCAACACTTGGCAAATGAACCATCCGTGCCATACTCCGGGGATCTTCATTCCTATATCTTACGGTATTTTCCGTACTTTTGCAATCATTTCAGAAAAAATGGGAACCGGACATCCGGTTCCCAGAAACAGCACTTATTCGCGCTGTGCTTTCCGCGCTTTTTTAAACTGATACATTTTTTCATCCGCATTATTGATACATTCATTGAGACTTTTTTCCCCGCAGAGAACTACCTCATATCCGATACTCGCTTCCACATCAAATTCAGCATGAAGACTTTTTGATATTTCATCCAATGCTTTTAAAAACGCTGCCTTTAAACTTTCAGCCTGCGCTTTTTCACATCCCGGAAGCAGTACAACAAACTCATCTCCACCGTACCGCATGGAAACGGCTTCCGGCGGAAATACTTTACGAATCCCATCTGCTATCCCACGAATTTCCAGATTCCCCATATCATGCCCAAACGTATCATTGATATATTTCAGATGATCCGCGTCAATGAACATAACCGTCACCGGTTTTTTTTGCAATCTGCATTTTTCATACAAAGGCTCTGCAAACTCCTGGTATGCCATACGGTTATACAACCCTGTAAGAGAATCCAGCACATACAACCGGGATAATTTTTCGTTTGCTTTTCGAAGCCTGAGTTTGCGATACAGATATTCCAGGGATTCCAGATACGTATTCATTGTTTCAAACAAGAACTGATTTTCAAGCATATAATCGCAGTCTGCCAGAACAACATACCCTACTTCCCGCTCCCGGAAATGCAGTGGTGCATACACATACAATGAATATTCCTGCTCCATTCCCTTTTCACAGATCACGTGCATGGTATCCGGATATCCATCTGTAATATAAGAAGCCTCACCCATGGAATCGCTCAATGATTCCTCCACCAGATCCTGATTCATCCAGATACGCACGCCTTTACAACGCAGACCACAGACACATTTTGTAAAATACTGTGCCATCTGCTTATAATCTTCACACTCGATAAGATTGTGCTTTAATTCCATAATCTCATTGTGAAGATCAATTTCCCTCACTTCCTGAAAAATCCGGTCTTCAATATATTCACTCCTGCTTCTTACCTGTTCTGGTTTACAGCCACAACTATCCTGAAACAACATTTGTACAGGAACCGTTTTACAGTCAGCTGTTGTATTCTGCCCCCAGATCTGTACCAAAAGATCCATGGCTGCCTCAGCAATGACTTCTCTCTCGTATGACACCGTCGTAATCCGCGGTCTGTAATAAGATGCTTTATCAAAATTATCAAATCCTGTCACACAAAAATCAGCCGGAATTTTAAATCCTTCCTGCTGTGCCTGATGGCAGAGCCCCACCGCAATATTCTCATTTGCGCAGACAAAGGCATCCGGCAGCAGATGTTTTTCCTGAAAATGTATGAATGCACGGACACCGCTCTCCACTTCATAGCTTTCATTCCAGATTCTGTCATTTTCAAGCGGAATTCCATATCTTTGCAGGACATCTTCATAAGCCTGCCAACGCAAAAGATTTTCCTGGCTGTCTGCCGGTCCTCCCACATAGTTTAATGTTTTGCAGGAATGAGCCACTATCAGATGCTCCACCATCTGTTCCATTGTTGCGTAATTGTCCAGTCCTGCATGATACAATCCCGGAATTTTTTCAAGCAGCGATACTGCCGGTACCCCGGACTCCTGAATAATCCGTATGATCTGCTGCCTCTTTTTCTGATTCAGCATATTCGTAACTTCCAGAATAATACCATCAAACTGTGACAAATCCGGCAGATGGATGATATTGTATTCTCCTGCATTGAATTTTTCATCCCTGCTGAAATTTCCGAAACTGTGAAATACCGAAATTTCTATATCCAGCTCATGTTCTTTGATGTAATTCCTGCATCCCCGGATCCAGACATATGTAATATGTCTGCGCCATCCGTCTGCAATAATTGCAATTTTTCGTTTCATACCTTCTCCATCTGTGTCCTTTATTAAATAAAGTGTTCTGCTTCTTCACTGAGTACATCAGCTATTTTTTTATTATGCATGATTTGGCTGGAAATGTGTGAAATTTCTTCGGAAAGCGTGGCTGTATTTTTTGCAGCAAGATTAATACCTTCAGAGCCTTCTTCTACCGCCCTCTGAATCTGTGAAATATATTCCATTACTGACTCGGTGCGCTGTTTTAAATCTGCCGCCATCTGATGAAACTTCTCAACCACTTCATTAATATAGACTGCATCATCATTATACTGTGCCCCAGCGCACACAAAATTGTCATAATCCGGAAGTATATTCTGTTCCATATAAGTTACCAGCGCGTTAGCATTTTTTATCAATTCCTGCACGGTTCCAATCACGGTACTATTGATGGACTGGATATTAACCGCTGCGTCCCTGCTGGATTCCGATAATTTACCAATTTCAGAGGCAACTACTGCAAAACCACGTCCTGCTTCCCCTGCACGTGCTGCCTCAATGGATGCATTTAATGCAAGCAGATTGGTCTGATCTGCAATATTTAAAATATCATTAGTAAGTTCACTGACTTTTTCTACTTTTTTACTTTCCTGAATTGTTGTCTGCAGTTTTCCGATAATATCAGTGACAATTTCTCCCGTATTTTTTTTATTTAAAATTGCATCATTTTTGAGTTTATCCGCGTTCTGATCCATCGTATCTGAATAGGATAAAAGACCATCCGATTTTTCCGAAAGTTCTTTCGTACGATCTTCCACTTCTTTCATATTTTTTGTAATCCCGGAAACCATATCTGCAACGGAAATCATGGATGCCGATAATTCTTCCATGGCAGTGGAAATATCATCCGAATTTTCGTTTGAACTACGTACCTTGTCATCCACCTCCCGGATAATCTGGTTCATACGCAAAGAACTGTCTGTAATCCGTCCCATAACATTTTGAAGCGTATCAATAAATGCATTTACATTCCTTCCAACTTTACCAATCTCATCTTTTCCTGAAATCTTTAATCTTACAGAAAGATCTCCCTGATTTTTTTCAATATCTGCCACCATTTTCTGCAATGTGTGACTGATATAGTGCATCGGTCCTACAATCCCTTTCACACAAATCCAAAGAGAAAACAAAATCATAAGCATTGAAACTGCAACGAATACAATAGCAGAATTCCTTGAAAATTCATATTCTGCCTGCTGTACTTGTAATGAATGATTCATTGCCTGTTTCCGCATAGCAATCAGACTGCTGATTTTCTTTGCAAGATAATCTTCCGAAGGTTTCTGTATCACATTGATTGCCTCCGTTGCACCATCCGCATCGCCTTTTGAACTTGCGGTAAGGACCTGTTCCATTCCTTCTTTATACTTTTTAAAGCGATTTTGTAATGCCCCGAAATATTCTTTTTCCCGCGCTGTTTTTTTCTGTTTTTTATACTGTTTAAAATAACTATCCATAGATTCCAGCTTTTCATGGATGGTTGTTGCAAAGCTTTCTTTGGAAATAGAATTTTCCGCATCACAGTGTCCATACATATTTTTCCCCATGGATTCCAGTTCGGATGACATATCCATCAATAGTTCAATACTCTTCGAACAATCCTGCGAAATTACAACGCCCGCCTGCAACAGCCTTTTCGAATTTACAAGACTTGAAATACTTGCCAAAAGAATAACAATTCCCAAAATACAAATTGGCAGCATAACCTTTACTTTAATACTGATCTGATTCAACCACTTCATAGGTATTTCCTCTCTTTCTGCCTAAATTAATGGGATAATTCCGGTTGCAATTGCTCCATCTTTTTATAAAAATCGTCCATTCCCTGCGCAAGTGAAATTTTACCTTCAAAATACGGATGCAGACACTGTTGAATCTGCTCATTGCAGTCCTTATCATAATCTGATATATTACTCATATCAATTTTCTTTGCAGCCTCTGCAAAAAGTGCAATATGATTTTGTCCACCAAGGAAATCCGACTGATAGTTACTTTTTGCAATCTCATCCATTGCTTTCTCATTATTGGTATAGTCCTGCGTATCCAATGTAATCTGCTTCATGGTTTTGATATCACACGTCAGACGCTTCATCAAATCCCTGATAAAAGGAATATTATCGGTTCCCTGCGCCGCACACATCCATGTACCGCCCCAATAATATGCCTGTGGACCTTCACACACGGCATAATCTCCGTAAATTCCATTTCCTTTTTCTGCGGGTTTACTACTGTCTGCCAATGCATTTCCCATCAGAGTAAAATTAATGCCCCAGGTCGAATAGAAAAAGCCAAAAACATTCCCATCCGGTCCCTGATCCTGCGTCCACTGCGGACTCCACAGTGTGGTATGATTGTTATAATCTTTTTGAGCATATTCCTTCGTCTGACGAATCCACTTCTTGATATTTTCATCTATAACAATCTTGTTACCGACCACCCAGGGATGTGAGACATTGTTGGAAAATGCCCGATAGGAATCATCATATCCCGATAACATTTTATATCCGGCGGCATTCATCTTCTGTGCAACCTGATCAAACTTATCCCAATCCTTCAGTTGCTTTTGTACCTGATCCGGATCGTCTGTACCCAATACCTTTTTTGCAATGGACCTGCGATACGCAAACAACCCCGGCGTTGCCTGCCAGGTCACTCCCTTTTGTATTCCATTTTCCGATACAATTTTCTTTGTATAATCATATTGCTGCTTCAGATCCTCATCGGTCAGTCCCACTGTTTTTTTTACATCAATGGAATTATCTGACTTTACATATTTTGATGCGTAATCTGCCTCAATTAAAAACAAATCCACTTTGTCATCATCAATACATGTATTCTGCTCTTTTAATGCTTCATCCAGATTGATCTGATAAGCATTATTATCACTGGAAATTATGACAAAGTTCACTTCAACATCGTGTTTTTTAGCAAGATCTGATGCATATTTGTCATAAATTTCCTTAAACTCATCATTCCAGCAATAAATATTTACAACCTGTCCTTCCTTACGCCCGGTATTTTTTTTCTGTCCGTTTTCTCCCGTACATCCACTTAATAATGCCGCACATATGACAATTGCCGCTACCTGTTTCCAACTCTTCTTTCTCATTCAAATGTCTCCTTTTATTACTCCTCTTCTCCCCTTTTCTTCCCCCAATATGCAGAAAAACGCCATGACACGCCCCCTGTCGTAAAAATGGATTCTGTCATGGTGTCTTTTCTGTTTTCTTTTTAAACTATCTTTCGCTGATTGTCAAGGCAGTTGTCAGTAAAAATTTGTATTTTTTCAGGTTGGCAGATGTCTTCTGTCATAAAGATCTGAAAAAAGATACAGATAATAAAACATTCCTTTATGTGGTCCATTCAGATAAGTAATATCCCACATATACACCTTCATCGGCTAATGCCGGAACAATCTCGCATGGTGCCATGCTGGCGTATTCTGGCTTGTTACAAATGTTGATGATTTCTTTACGGATCTCTGCCAGTATTTTATTTGCTGGTTCTGAGTGATCCGCCTCAGGACGGGCATCCGCGTAGGAGTCGGTATCAACTTTCCGTTTTTTCCAGCGATAGAAAGTCCGTTCCGTGATCCCAAGACGTTCACATGCCTTCTTACGAGAAGCACCGGATGCAACCGCTTCGTTGATTAGCAATACAGCATTCTCGCGGTCTGGTGCGCTAATCATTCGTCCTCTGGATCCCCCCAGATCGCATTTGCTTTTTTTGACAGTACAAGTAAAGCCGCTGCTTCCGCAAGAGCCTTTTCCTTGCGATGTAACTCTTTTTCAAGTTTTCTGCGTTCTTTTTCAGAATCCTTGAGTTCACGGTTAAGCCGGGAAGCTTCCTTTGCGATACCGCCATTTGCGTTCATGCAGGCATCTTTCCAGGCTTTGATCTGTTCAACATAAAGCCCTTTTTTACGAGCATACTCAGCAAGTTCTGTCTCATTCATGCTTGCTGTTTCAACAACAACTAAAAATTTGTCCTGTGTGCTCCAGTCATCAGGGACAGCATCTGTACCAGGAGCGGCATAACCTTCCTTTCTTGCTCTATCGCGCCAGTTACGGAGTGTCTGTTCAGAGATACCTTATTCCCTGGAAATCTTAGTAATGGATTCATTGTTGGGTGGAATCATCCTTCTAAGAAGTGCATCCTTTAATTCTGGACTATAGTTCATGGTGAAAACTCCTTCCTGTGATAGCTCTAGACTACCACAAAAGTATTTATCTTTCACTGACAACTATCCTAACACACAGGGCTTTCTGGTACTACTCTGTGATCTTCTCAAGAGAGAAATTCGTCAGCGTAATGTCTGAAGCTGGTGTATTATCACCACTGATTTTTCCCATGGAAATAAACATTTTCGAATCATTATCTGTGTCCTGCTGCATCGTAAATTCACAACTAACTTCCTTTTCCTCTGCTTCCGCCAGAGAAATATCTTCTCCGCCATACCACTTCTTGCAATTGTTATCCATTAAGCCGAGTTTTATGGTTCGTGCTTTCGTCGAAGTGACTTTGAATTTTACACGATATTTACATCCTTTTTCAAGTGTAAATCCATGCTGATTAAGCTGAACATCCCAGTCATTTACGCCCGGATTTGTCACATGAAACACAATACCGCCATGAGTAACTACTGTTGTTGCCGTCTGACCATCATTTGTATTAATGCCCCATCTACTCGTTTCATCCGAAAAATCTCCATTGGTCAGCAGATTCTTTCCGGTTTCCTCCGGCTTGATCTCCGGTGCCTCTATCTTTTCCAGCACAATGTCATCCATACAGATTCTGTGCTGCTGTGTGATCTGTTTTCCATCGACTGCACCCATGGCAATATTAAAGATCGTTTCCAGATCTGTATCCTCTTTCATCTGAAACTCTTTCGTGATCGTCTGATATTCGCCGGTCAGATCTACGGTTTCCTGGCAGTATGGAGTCCAGTCCTCATTTCCATCTGCATCCTTATGGGTGCTTCCATCTCTCTGCAACGCATAAGACACTTTACGGTCGATAGAAGATTTCATTTTCAGGGAGAGTCGATACCATTGTCCCCGTTCGAGTTTTACCCCTGTCTGCTTTAACTGGATATGCCAGTCAGCTTCTCCGGTATCGTTAATTGTGAAATCTGCCGCATTGTCTTCGTTTAAGGAGTCAACAACATACGTTACATTGGATGGTGTATAGCAATAGACTTCAAAACCTGCCATACCTGCATTAAAACTTCCGTTTTTGATCAGACTGTCCTCATCAATCCGCACATCGTCGAGATATACGGTTGTCCCCAGCCCGAGATCAAAGGAAATATTCTTATCTGTCAGATCCGCTGCCGTCTGAAAGGAAAAACGGTAATTTTTCTTTTCATTGGTAAGTTCTGCCTGAAATTTCTGTCCGGCAACATGTACTGTCATAGTTTCTGCTTCGTTTGCCTGAGCCGAAAAACTGAGCACATATTCTGTATCCTCACTCAGAGCAAGCCCCTGCTGTCCTGCTGTTACCACAGTTCCTTTTGGGCTTACCACTTTCAGACGGCGTCCATCTTCCAGACCGGTTACCTCTGTGGTTGCATTTTCCGGTTTCGTGATGTCCCAGTAACCCAGACGGTTCTTCCCTTCCTGGAAGGAACCGTTGTAGACATAATTTCCGTCTGCAAGCACTTTCTTTGTGGTGTCTTCTTTGATTTCTTCATATCCGGTCTTTTCAATGCGCACATTGGAAAGGTGCACTGCTGCTGTGGAAGCAGCATTTCCCAGATTAAATTCCAGACGTCCGTTGGCATCATCGGAACCTGTCATCTGAAACACATAAGTATATGTCGTTTTCTGTGTTCCAAGTTCCACTTTTGTATCCTTCCAATACCTCGTATAATTATGATCCGGTCCGGAAATATCTGCAATCATTGTACGCGCCTCATCCGCATAAGCATCAAAGGTTACTTTATATGTTCCGCCTTTTTGTAACGGCACATCCGGCTGTACCAGCTGAATGCTGTAATCTGCGGTTCCCATATTTACTGTAGAAATAACCATCTCATGATTCTTAATTTCTGCTTTTCCATCACCATCTAAAGTGGTAAGAAATTTCCAGTTTTTGTCATCACTTAAATTCTCTGCTATGGAGAAATCACCGTTGTTAATATAATTTCCCGTTGTATCCGGCTCTCTTAAAATAACATTCTTTACCGGTTTTTCCACATTTTCGTCATAACTGTCTTTCTGATATACTTTCACATAATCCACTGCAAACTGCTGATCGGCATAGGTGGTCGAATCATCCGGATACCCTACCCAGCTGCCACCGACCGCCAGATTCAAAATCATATAAAACGGCTGATCAAACGGTGCCGGATAAGCCACTTCTCCCTGCCCGCTCTTTGCAGAAAACCAGTCGGACTCTTCATGAAATTTCACACCATCAATATACCAGGTAATCTTTCCTGGCTCCCAGTCACAGGCATAGGTATGATACTGATCTGCAAAATTATTTTTTGCATCTACCGTACAGGTTCCCTGACTCTGATCATGCGGTTCTCCGTAATGAATGGTACCATATGCTTTATTTGTTTCCTGCCCCATCACTTCCATGATGTCGATCTCACCGCATTTTGGCCACTGTCCATACAGATTTTCGTCCGTCGGCATCATCCAGAATGCCGGCAGATAGCCTTTTCCGGTCGGAACTTTTGCACGGCACTCAAAATATCCATACTTAAAATCATGTTTGCCCTGTGTATTAATACGACCGGACGTGTAGCTTCTGGTTCCGTCTGCATTCACCGTTTCCACCGGCTTGATCAGCAGTTTTCCGTCTTTGACCTGAATATTTTTGTCAGAATCCACATATTCCTGCCACTCACTGTTGACCCAGCCTTTTTCATGCAGTTCCACATTCCAGTCTGCACGGTTTAAAAAATTTCCGTCAAAGTTGTCCTGCCACTTCAGTTGATAGCCCTGTTTTAAGAGATCCGCTTCGGTCAGCTTTGAAGGTGTCTCAACTGTTGTTCCACCAGAAGAATTGCCCGAAGAAGAACTGCCGGAAGAAGCATTTCCGTCCGAGGTATCGTCTGTTTTCTGGTCTTTTCCATCCGTCTTATCTTTTTCATCCGTCTTGTCTTCTCCGGAAGTGTCTTCTTTCTTTCCCTTCGGAGTTATGGTGCAGGATTCACCGGATTCCACTTTCAGTGTTGTTCCATCCGCAATTTTTACAGATATTGCTTTCTTTGTCTGATTATCCACCTGTGCCTGTACATTTTTTGTACACGTTATGGATGATTTTTCCGCACCTTTTTTGAGCACAATGTTCACATCTTTCTTTGCGGTTATTTTCGCCGGTGCTGCCAGAATCATCGAAACGTCTTCGGCATTTACAACAACCGGCACTGCCTTTTTATGGTTTCCGGAAAAGGAAACACTTTTTGCATTCTGTACCGTCACTTTCTTTATGGTACCATTGTTTTTGATCGCAACCGTTCCCTTACTGTTTACAACAATTTCTTTGACGGTACCATTATTTACAACGGCTGCCTGTTTTCCGACCACCCGAATGGTCACTTTATAAGTTCCCTTTGGAATCGTAATCTTTACATTTTTCCCTGCTTTTACGGTAATGACCGCATTCTTCCCTTTTACGGTTTTTAATGCCTGATTCAGCTGCTTTTGAGAAGAAACGGCAAGCGTTTTACCGCCTGCCGCCTGTACCGGCGTCGCCGGTACGGTACTCATTACCATGGCAGCGGCAATTGCTGCCGCTCCCACCTGTTTCCATAATGTTTTGTTTTTCACTGTAAAAACCCCTTTCTTTTTCTATTATCCTTTTACGCTTCCCAGAGCAACCCCCTGTACAATATGCTTGGAAAGAATCAGATACACAACGATAACCGGCAGGATCGAGAATGTAATCATGACATATACCTGCCCCATATCAAACTTCAGCCAGTCTGCACCACGCAGCTGCGCGATCAGAATCGGAAGTGTCTTTTTCTTGTCATCATGCAGCACAAGTGCCGGTGTAAAGTAATTGTTCCAGCTGCTGACGAAACTGAAAATTGCCTGTACGGCGATCGCCGGCTTCATCAACGGCAGAACGATGCTGTTGAACGTACGAAACTCTCCGGAACCATCAATACGTGCAGCTTCTATCAGCGAAAGCGGAAGCGCACTCTCCATGTACTGTTTCATGTAAAAGAACGTAACCGGAGATGCAATGGCCGGAACAATCAGTGGAATAAAGGAATCCATCAGTCCCATGCCTGTAATCAGTTTGATAAATCCGAGTGCCGTAACCTGTGTCGGAATCATCATAATCATCAGAATAAACGGATAAATAAATTTCTTTAATTTAAAATCGTATGCATGAATGGCATATGCAGTCATGGTAGAAAAATATACACACAAAACTGCGGTTGCTGCTGCAATGATCAGACTGTTAAACATGCCCGACCAGATCGGCAGTGTTCCATGTACCAGATTGTTCCAGTTTGTCAGCAAATGATCGCTCGGCAATGCCGTAAACCCTGCTTTCAGCTCACCTTTAGAACGCGTCGCATTGATAAACATGATATAAAACCAGAACAGGCAGAAAAATGAAATTATAATTAAAACAATATATGCGATGGCACGTCTGGCATGAATCCCAAGTCCGCCTTCCATATCTTTCTTACTTTTTGCCATCACAATCACCCCTTTCTCTTATCGTTTCCGGATACTTTAAATACAAGCAGACTCAAAAGACTTGTAATGATAAACAGTACCACGGAAAGTGCTCCTGCCATACCATAGTTCTTGCTGTACAGATGCTTGTTCAGATACATGATCAGTGTCATGGTAGAACGCATCGGATTTCCGGTTCCGTTTGTCAGAATCTGTGGCACGTCAAAAAGCTGTAATCCACCGATCAGTGAAGTAATCACTACATAAATCAGAATCGGGCGAAGCAGAGGCAGTGTAATCTTAAAAAATACCTGTGTGGAAGTTGCTCCATCCACTTCTGCCGCTTCAAATAAAGAAGTATCAATTCCCATCATTCCGGCCATCAGAAGAATGGTTGTATTTCCGAACCACATCAGGCAGTTCATCAGTGCAATCAGGCCTCTGGCACTTCCGGTATGGGATAAAAATTTATATGGTTCTGAGATAAATCCAATCTGCATCAAAAGAGAGTTAATCGGACCTGCATCTGAAAACAGTGTAAAAAACAACATGGAAAATGCAGATGCCATGATCAGATTTGGCAGGTAGATCACGGTCTTAAAAAAACGTGATCCTTTCAAGCGCAGGCGTACATCGGAGAACCATGCGCCCAGCAGGAGTGAAAAAAAGATCTGCGGAATAAAACACATAATCCAGAGGATCATTGTATTTTTAAAATAAATCCACACGTCTCCACTTTTGAATAACTCTCTGTAATTATCTAAACCTACAAATGTCGGTCCAACCTGGTTGAGACCGGACATATAATTTTCGAAAAAGCTGTTATAAATTGTGCTGATCAATGGTATCAGCTGAAAAACGACATATACAACAATAAACGGGATCAGAAAAATGTAGCCCCATTTGTTGTAACGAACGACCTTTCCTTTACTCTTATTCATATTTCTACCTCCGCGGTATTGGCGGTCGTCCCGCCGGAGCCATAATATGGGAGAGGTGACTCCGGCTTCAGACCTTATGTGTAACAAAAATTAGTAAGTAAGCTCTGGATATTTCTCGGTAACACCTTTGTAGAATAACTCTAATGCTTCGTCCTTGGTTGCCTTTCCTTCAAAGTAATTCTTCATTGCTTTCTGGAACTCTTCGTTGCAGCCCTGGTCATATGCGGAAATGTTGCTCAGATTCAGTGTCTCAACACCTGCGCAGTACATAGACAGTGGGTTCTGTCCTCCAAGGATCTTGCTGCTATATTCTTTTCCGTCTTTTGCCTTAATTGATCCGTCTGCCAGTCCGTTCATAACGGTGTTGTTGTTTACGAAATCATCATCATCTAAAACAATGTCTTTCATGACGTCATCATCGGTTGTCATCTTTAACATAATGTCTTTTACAAGACTTGCATTATCTGTATCCTGTGCTGCGCAGATCCATGTACCGCCCCAGAAGAATCCCTGTGGTCCCTGGGCTGCACCCCATCCGCCGTTGTAACCGATAGATCCTTCGGTATCAGCTGCCATAGAGAAGTTTACAAGCCATGCCGGTCCAAAGTAGCAGAATACTTTTCCGTCCGGATAAAATCCCTTTGACCAGTCATCGGACCACATATCAAAGGTTCCTGCCTCTTTTGCATCTACGAGTTTTTTGGAATCGTCCACCCATTTCATGATATTGTCATCTACCTGTACTTTTCCGTCTTCTACCCACTTGCTTGAGACATTGTTGGAGTATACACGGTATGTATCATTTACAGATGAAATCATCTTGTAACCTTTTGTCTGCATTTTTGCAGCAGTATCATTGAAAGTATCCCAGTCACATACATAATTCTGTACTTCATCCGGATCATCGGTTCCCAGTACATCCTTTGCAGCCTCTCTGTTATAGAAAAGAACACCTGGACATCCCTGCCATGAAACTCCTTTTAACACTCCCTTGGAATCGGTTACGATATCCTTTGTGTACTGGTACTGCTTGGAAAGATCCGCATCGGTAATTCCAAGATCTTTTACCGGTGCTGTGTAATCCGTATCTACATACTTTAATGCGTTGTCCGCTTCTACCAGAAAAATATCAATCTTGTCATCTGCCGGAGCATCCTGCTGATTTAACAGTGCTGCATCCAGGTTGTTCTGATATGCATTGTCATCACTCGGTGTGATGTTCCATACAACATCCACATCTCCGATTTTTCCGTGTGTTGCATCCACTTCCTTGTAATCCGGATAGTGTGCGGTAATACGGCTCTTGAACTCCTCGTTCCAGCAGTAAATATTTAATACCTTTCCATCATCTTTCAGATTTGATGAAGCACTTTCTGTTGCGTTTGACGCATCCCCCTTGGATGTATCTGACGGTGTACCGGAATCACTTCCTTTTCCGCAACCTGCAAGCATTCCTGCTACCATGGCTGCACATAATAATGCACTGACTGCTTTCTTTTTCATAGTAAATTTCCTCCTTTTCTTTTCTGCCTTAAGCATGGTTTTATTATAGAGTTTTCCAATGGGTTCTGATACAAAAATGCTTGCAAATATATCAGATTCATGACATAATCTACAGATATAAACAGGAGGTCTTGCCATGCTGAAAAATCAATGGAGCAAAAAAGAAATCGAAGACAGCGAATACGAAATCCATCATCGTGCACTTTCCGAGGAATATTCCTTTTTTGAAGCCGTAAAAGACGGAAACATCGAAGCAGTCAGTAAAAATTTAAAGGAAGAAGCGTTTACCAATCCCGAAGGCATGGGAATTCTTTCCAAAAATCCCCTGACAAACTTAAAATATCATTTTGTTATTACCGTTGCACTGGTCACACGGTATTGCATTGACGGCGGCATGGAAACAGAGCAGGCCTACCGTCTGAGCGATTTTTACATTATTCACATGGATGCCTGCAGCACCATTCAGGAAATATCAGATCTGCATCATGAGATGGCTCTTGACTTCACCGGAAAAATGCGCCTTCTGCAGAAGAATACCGCATTATCCAAACCGGTTGCACAGTGTATTGATTATATCTATGCCCACATCAGTGCAAGAATCACCGTGGAAGATCTTGCGGTCTGCACCAATTTGTCTGCCAGCTATCTGTCCCGGTTGTTTAAGCAGAACCTCGGTGTGTCGATCAGTGATTATATCCGCGAAAAAAAAATCGAAAAAGCGCAGAATCTTCTACGCTTTTCCGATTTTACCTACATTCAGATTGCAAACTATTTATCATTTTCTTCCCAGAGTCATTTTATCCAGACATTCCAGCACTATGTCGGTATGACCCCAAAACAATACCGCAGTTCCAAGTACAAAAGCACATGGTAAAATTCTGCTATCCCAGAACAATCCGAAGTGTATGGTTTTCTTTTCCTTCAAGTACGGCAAACGGAATGCAGATGCCTGTATTTGTTTCTCCGGCATACCGCTGACCATCCAGCCATACTTCCGTGATCCGGTAATCCCCATATTCTTTCTTTTGTGGATTCTGGTAAACCACTGCGTATGTCTGTCCACGGAATGGGAACTGTGCCGAATAATTGCCACTTTCGTCAAACTGCCGCAACAGAATTTTGGGTTCTAGTACCAGATCTCCCCATTCTCCGCGGAATCCAAAAATCTGTGTAACCATTGTCATCATATACCAGCTGGCTGCCCCGGTCAGATACGGATATTTTCCTTTTCCGTCCGCATCAAAATATTCCGGAATTCCAGGATACATCAGGCTCACCGGTGTGTTCATTGCCTGTTCGAACAAGGTATACAATGCCTTGTATCCTTCCTTTACAAAACCTCTCTGATACAATGCATTTGCATACATCACCGTCATATGGGAAAAAACCGCACCATTTTCTTTTTCGCCATAAGCAAATCCAAACATTCGTCCCAGATCAAATTTTTCTTCCTTAAAATCCGTGTTCAGCCGGTAGCCTCCCACCTCTTTTTTATACAGATACAGGTCTGCACTTTTTGTAATCGCAGCGGTCTGTGCATCATCTGCGACATTTCCCATAACAGAAAATACCTGACCGGTCAGCATCATACGGACATGATTATCCCTTTTACCTTCCACCGGTCTGCCGTGATTATCATAATATCCGTTAAACCAGCCATTTCCGTTTTCATCCGTTACCCATTCCTGCGTACGGATCAATCCGGTATACCAGTCAGCACGCTCCCGCAGATTCTGCACCAGAGTACTGATATCCACAGAAATCTGTTCTCCAGAAATATTATGCACACACTGACTCACATAATTGTTTAAAACAACATTCCGTTTTTCTGCCGAATCATACGATGTGCGGTCCTGTCTGATCAGAATTTCCATCTCTTTTGCCAGTGTAATCTCTTTCTTTCCGCTTGCCGCTTCGTATTTTTCAAGGGTATCTGCCAAATCACGAAGATTTCCGATATACGCACAGGTAAAAGCCACGCTTTCTCCTTTTTCCGCTGCCATATCCAGTGCATCATTCCAGTCAGCACCGCGAAGACGCATCATTCCATGTTCTCCCGCCTCGTAGAAAGCGCACAGATTCTGCAAAAGCAGATGTTCTAAAACCGTGCCCTCGTAAATATTGCCATTTACATCTTTCTGGCGCATCCCATATGCCGGTGTCCACTCTGCGTCCCCGGCAGTTCCACGCTTTGCCTGCGGGTCCTTAAAATACGCCACTTTCTGATCCAGAATATCCAGATCTCCCGTCTGGTTCAGATACAATTTTGTGGTAACAAACGGCCAGTACGCATGATCCATCCAGACTCTTGTAATATTGTTGCGGTCTGCAACAAATTCTCCCGGCTTATCCCCGATAATTGTCGCATTGGTCCCGTCAAAACGGACACCCGCAAAGCTGTTTAAAATCATGGAGCGAACTTCCTTCGGGTCGAGAATCAGAAGGGAGAGACAATCCTGCCACAGATCACGCCAGCCTCTGCCGCCTCTGCCATAATCATGGTACGGCAAAAACGAACATCCGTAGATTCTGCGAAGAACCGGCTGGAAACAGATCCATTTCAGATAACTGTCTTCTTTGGGGTTTCCGGTTTCAAAGGAAATATTGACCAGCCCATTCCAGTAATTTTTTGCCTGTTCAAAGGCAGCATCTGCCTGTTTGGTCGTGCAAAACATTTCTGCTGCCTGTTCTGCCAGCTTTGGATCCTCTGTCATGCCACCAAGCAGAATATAATCGACATGTGCTCCTGCTGCAAGGGTAATCTCTGGAAATACCATCGCCCCCATTGCTTCTTTTCCATCCACGGTACAACCGGCCGGACAGCCTTTTTCTTTATTTTTAAGCGCATCCGGTGCCAGAAATGTTCCGGTTTCTCCGATAAACGATTCCACCGTTGGGAAGAACGATTCCGGTTTTGTTCCATCTCCCTGACTACCCATCTCAAAATAAATCATATGATTTTTCTGATGTCCGCGTTCATCAAATGACAATACCGGTTTACAGATCACGCCGCGTCCGGTAGTACGGATCCGGTGAAGCAGGGAAGTTACATGGCGGTGATCGCGCAGATTATCCGCGCTTCTGCCGTAAATTGGGATAGCAGAAGTCACGCGCACACACATATCCATATCCGATTTATTGGTAACGCGCACCTGCATCAGTTCTGCCGGTACTCCAAGCGGAGCAAAGATCCGCACGGCTGCCTCGATTTTCTGTTCTTTTAATTCCCGCTTCGTCTCCTGCCACATAAATCCGGCATCGAATGTCACTTCCTCCTCTTTTCCAAGGAAATGTGCATATTCTGCCTGCGCCGAAACTCCGGTCAGTGACACATGTTCCTTCCGGTTGATTGTACACCAGACATTGCGGGTACTTCTGTTATTGTGCAGATTTTCGATGCTCACCGGTTCCAGCAGAAAATGGTTCTGATCCAGCTTACAATCGCCGCCGAAGGTCTGCGTCACGCTGCTTTTGATTCCCTCTTCATTTGCCACCGGAAAATTGAGCTGTGTTTTTTCAACCATATGACGGATTTGAAATTCTCCGTTTTTTCCTGTAAACTGCATGTCGTTTTTCATAACTTCTCCCTTCTATGCCATCACAAGGCGTACCTTCGTCTGATCGGTCATTTTTTCTACCGGAATGTAGTTGTCTTCCATCTTTTCCTCATTCACGTACAACGCTTTGCATCCACTCTGTACATGCTCTGGATTTTCTACCACAATATGAAGATGTTTTCCCCGGAAATCCTTCTCAATGGTAAACTGATCCCAGTCCGCCGGAATGGATGGTGCAATACGAAGTCCTTCAAAGTCCGGACGCATGCCAAGGATTCCTTCCACACATCCTACCATTACAGTGGAAGCAGTTCCGGTCAGCCAGTGCACATGGGAACGACCAAAATGCGGGCTGTCTTTTCCTTCCGTAAACTGTCCATAACAGTATGGCTCCAGTTTCCGGATCTCAGCACGATCGTTCTGTGCAGACGGTGCATTTTCCATAAAATAGGTAAATGCCTGATCCCCATGCCCCAGCAATGCTTCTGCCAGAATCAGCCATCCCTGCGACTGGGAAAAGATACCGGCATTTTCTTTTGTACCGGGATTGTAAATCACAGCCAGTGCTCCGTCAAATGCATGCAGGTGATATGGTGGGTCCATCAGAATCGCTCCATACTCTGTGTTTAACCGCTTTCTTACATTTTCCATGGAAAGTTCTGCCTGCTGCTTTGTTGCCAGTCCACTGATCACAGCCCAGCTCTGTGGATTCAGCCACATATTTGCTTCCGGATCCGTGCGTTTTCCAATCACCTCTCCGGCTTCCGTAAATCCACGGATAAAACGATCCTCATTCCAGCAGAGATTGTTAATTAATGTTCCAAGTTTTTTCTGTTCTTCTTCCAGATAATCCATATATGCCTGATCTTCTTTGTATGCGGCAAACTGTTTTAAAATCGTCATTGCATAATAAAACTGCAGTGCAACAAACGAGGACTCTCCATTTTTGCCCAGACGCAGACAGTCATTCCAGTCCGCATAAAGTCCTGCCGGAAGTCCGTGCGGTCCCAGATGATTCACAGAAAACGCAAGTGCTCTCTTCAAGTGCTCGTATACAGTGGCTTCATCTTTATTGGCAAACGGAATCACTTCATCGATAAATGCCAGATTTCCGGACTCCGCAATATATTTATATACCGTTGGAAACAGCCACAGAGCATCATCCGCACGATATGCCGGATGCCCGGTTTCCTGTACATAGGAAGCATCATCCGGCGTATCCTCATGTCCGGCATTGTGTGTAAATTTGACAAGCGGAAGTCCTCCTCCGTTATCCACCTGTGCCGAAAGCATAAACCGGATCTTTTCGAGTGCCATCTCCGGTGCAAGATGAATCACACCCTGAATATCCTGCACGGTATCGCGGTATCCGTAACCGTTTCGCAGACCACAGTAGAAAAACGACGCCGCACGTGACCAGATGAATGTCATAAAACAGTTGTATGCGTTCCAGGTATTGATCATGGTATCAAATTCCCTGCTTGGTGTATGTACCTGAAAATGTTCCAGTTTTTCATGCCAATAGCCCGTCAGTTCTTTCAGTTCCGTCTCACACTGTGCTGCCACATCTGCATAGCGGTTACAGATTGCTTCTGCTTCCTCATGTTCTTTCATTCCGACAAGAAATGCAATTTCCTTTGTTTCTCCCGGTTTCAGAAGCATCTGAGCTGCCAGTGCTCCGCACCCGTTTTCGTTGTAGCACATTTCCCCGGATAATTTTCCGTTTTCCACCCCCACCGGATTATGATATCCGTGATAGCGTCCAAGAAACGATTCTTTATCTCCACAGTAACTGTCCACCGGTGCACCGGTCAATGCAAAGAAACGGGAGATTGCAAGCTTGTTATCCACTTCCTCTCCTTCTTTCACCCAGTCCAGATTACCGTGAATAATATGCCGGATACGGTTTGTCTCAAATACCGTACTCGTGATGAACTGGGAATACTGCAGATTTACCTGATCCTGTTCATAATTATTGTTGTTGGTAAATTCCGCATAACCGGTGATGGTCAGGTTTCTTTCACACGCTGACGCATTGGTCACTTTCAGATGCCAGACCTCATATGTCTGATTCAACGGCACATAATAACATACTTCAGAATGGATTCCACTGTAATCTGCAAGCATCTTTGTGTATGCTGTTCCATGATGACACTCACTTTTATAACTTTCCAGATCTTTTCCTACCGGCTGCCAGGATGCAGACCAGTAGTCTTTGCTCTCATTATCCCGCAGATAAATATAGCGTCCCGGCTGATCAAACTGGTTAAAAATATAACGCAGGATTCTTCCGTTTGCACCAGATCTGGCAAAACTGTATCCTCCTGCATTATTTGAAATCAGCGCACCATACTCCGGTGACCCCAGATAATTCGCCCACGGTGCCGGTGTATCCGGGCGTGTGATTACATACTCTCTTTTCTCATCATCAAAATATCCAAAATTCATGTGAAACCTCCAACCTTTCAATTTTCAAGCCTTTTACCCCATTGTAACGGATTTACAAATTTATGAATATCAGAATCACAGGATTTATACCAGATTCATGACATAAAAAGAGTGCCGGAATTTTCCGACACTCTGTGTTTCTTTTAAATATGAAAATACCCGATTCCTTTTACCAGTTTATCAGAAATCTCACGCAACTGCTCGGCACTTACATATACCTGCTGGAACGTTCCCACAACTTCCTGTGTTCCATCGTAGGTTTTTTTCGTGCTTTCCACATTTTCTTCCGCAATTCCGGACAATTCCCCAACTGCCTGAACGACTTCATTTCTGGAATCTTCCAGACGTCTGGTACTTGCTTTGATCTGTTTGATGCTCTGCATGGAACTGTTAATTTCGCCCAGCACTTCTTTTACAATATTCTGCGTTTCTGCCATGCTCTCACTCTGGCTGGTAATAATCTGCTGCATACTCTGCATACTTTCCACAGCAAGGGAAGAATCCCTGATCAGCGTTGACGCTATCTGCTCAATTTCCTGACTCGACTGATCCGATTGCTCTGCAAGTTTTTTAATCTGACCTGCCACCACAGCGAATCCGCGGCCGCTTTCTCCCGCCCGGGCAGCTTCAATGGAGGCATTCAGGCTCAGCAGATTGGTTTCCTCTGCAATAGAAGAAATGATGGTTGTGGCCTGCTGGATCTTCTGTACAGAATCGTTTGTCCGGTTGGTCTGCTGCTGAACCTGTGCCAGCATCTGCTCCACCTGTTCATTGATCCCACAGAGTTTTTCCAGCGTTGCGGAAGCATTTTCGCTGGAAGAATGCATAAATGTGGCATTTTGATCCAGATTTTGTACCTCTGCTGTAGTTTCCGTGATATTCTCCCCCATAATTTTCATATGATCCGAAGTATTTCTCGAATTCTTCGCCTGCTCACTGGAATTATCCACTACAAGGCTGACCGCCTGCTGTACCTGTGACATTGTTCCATTGGTGTTGTCTGCTGCCGTACCCAGAATCTGTGACGTTGCAAGCAGCTGCTTTGCATTTTCTGAAATATCCCGGATTACGGACTTCATGGCATCCCTTAATGTCATGGTTCCGCGGGACAGATCACCAATCTCATCCGTTTCAGAAGTTTTTCATCTACCCACACATTTAAATCACCATCTGCAAGTTTTCCTACAACAGCAACACTGTTTTTGATATTTTTACTGATAGAGGCTGCCATGCGCATCGCCGTAACAATGCACAAAAGCATCACTACAAGCAATGCCATCATAATACTTCCAAGGATTTTATTGACAATTGCATCTTTTTGTGCCTTATTGGTTCCGACAAACACCATACCGATAACCTGATCTGTCGTTCCATTCTGATACACCGGAATAAAATATCCATAATTTCTCGTCCCGTCCAGTGAAACATTCGTACTGAAAAACGGTTTTTTCCCTTTGATCACCTGATTCACCACACGCTCCCCGGCTTCTGAACCAAGGATACGGTTTCCTTTTTTATCCAGCGCAGATGTCATAATCCTTTTGTTTCCATAAAAAAAGGTTACATCCATACCGGTATTCTCTTTGATCCGGTCCACAAGACTCTCCGACTTTGATATATTATAGCTTCCTTTCCAGATATCCCCATTGGTACTTTCCAGATAATCCCCGGTATTCTGGTCATAAGCGGCAAGGGTGGCTGCCGCGGTACCTTTTAATGCATCCTGTACCTCATCCATCAGGGAGCTTTTAACCATCGTAAGTATAAAAAGCAGGGTAATTACCCCTAATACCAGCACCGGTCCTATGCTGATTGCAAGAATTTTCTTTCGTATACTCATATATGCCCCCTATTCTACCACTTCAACGGTTTTAAAATACCAGTTGATTCCACCTGTAATTGTGGCATCATCCAGCGTTTTTCCTTCTTCACCAACCGTTTCCCCGGTATTTGTTTCAATCACACCATCAAACACACCGTTTTTCCCGGATAAAATATCTTCTTTTGCAGTATCCACAGCCTCCTGTGTTCCATCCGCGCAAAAATCAGCAAGTGACGTAATCCCTACCAGATTTTCATTCATACCGCCATAATAATTGCTTCCATCCCAGGTACCGTCAATCACGCTCTGCACTGCTGCTGTATAATAAGCACCCCAGTTCCAGATCACGCTGCACAAACAGGCATCCGGAGCATTTTTGCTCATATCGGAATTGTACCCGATACCATACACCCCTTTTTCCTGTGCCATTGTCTGTGGATATTCTGTATCACAGTGCTGCGTGACCACATCACAGCCCATATTTAACAGGGTTTGTGCTGCTGCTTTCTCCGCATCCGGGTCAAACCAGCTGTTCGTGACTTTTACATAGACTTTTGCTTCCGGATTCACGGAATACACCCCAAGTGCAAAGGCATCAATGCCTCCGGTGACTTCGGAATTGGAGGAATCCATCGCTGCCACATAGCCCAGCTTATTGGTTTTGGTATTCATTCCCGCTACGATTCCGCTTAAATATCTTGCCTGATAGATTCGCCCGAAATAGTTTACAAAATTCTTTCCGTTGCTTTTGTATCCTGTTCCATGTGCAAAATATATATCCGGATATTTTTCCGCCATCTCCTCCGTGGCATCCATATATCCCCAGCTGGTGGTAAAAATAATATTGCATCCATCATCCACACACTCCTGAATCGCTTTTTCGGTTGCCTCTTTATCGGAATCATCAACATTTATTTTTCTGTCAATCTGTTCATCTGATAATCCAAGATTCTGCTGCATTGCCTGAATGCCAAGATCATGTGTATAGGTATATCCACTGCCTTCTGCCGGATCCGATAAGTGCAAAACCCCTACCTTGATCTTGTCCTTTGAAATCCCTCCGCTTTCAGTTCCCGTTGTTTTGGTGGAAGCCTCCTGTGTACTTCCCTCATTTGTTGCATAATCATCGACCTGTCCGGCTGCCCCGCATCCTGCCAGCAAGATACCGGTAAGTGCCATGGCAAGCAGTCTTCGCCCTTTCCATTTCATAGCGTTCCTCCTTCGCACATTATATCCATTTTCTCCCCTGTAACCTCATAATATTTATTATATCCAATTCACCCCCATTCTTCCAGTAAAATTTTAAAAAGCACCGTGCCCGTTCCCGTGTGCCCGGCACAATAAAAAGTGGGAACCGAAACATACGGTTCCCACTAAAGGAGGAGTTAAAATATTTTTATGATAATTTCCAGATTTCTTTGTTGTACTGATCGATGGTTCTGTCAGAGGAGAAGAATCCAGCCTTGCTGATGTTGATCAGTGCTTTCTTTGCCCAATCTTTACGATCGGTATATGCTGCATACGCTTTCTCTCTGGTTGCAATGTATTCCTCGAAATCCGGGAATGTCATGAACCAGTCTTTGTTTAACAGTTCATTGTACAGACGCTCTAAGTTCTCACTGCATCCTACAGACTTTACAGTGTCACTTACAATAAAGTCAACGGCTCTCTTTAACTCAGAATCTTTCTCATAGTAGCTTCTGGAGTTGTAATCGCCTCTTGCATAGCGGTCGATAACAGTCTGGGAATCCTCACCGAAAGTAAAGATATTTTCATTTCCAACCAGCTCTGCGATCTCAACATTTGCTCCGTCCATAGTTCCAAGTGTCAGTGCTCCGTTTAACATGAACTTCATGTTACCGGTTCCGGATGCTTCCTTGGAAGCCAGGGAAATCTGCTCGGAAATATCACATGCCGGAATCATCTTTTCAGCCATGGTTACATTGTAGTTTTCTACCATAAATACCTTTAAGTATGGGCTGACTTCCGGATCATTGTTGATGATCTGCTGTAAGCAGAGAATCAGGTGAATGATATCCTTTGCGATAATATATGCAGGTGCTGCCTTTGCTCCGAAGAATACCGTGATCGGAGTTGCCGGCTTCTTGCCTTCCTTAATCTCGAAATACTTGTGGATGACATAGAGAGCATTCATCTGCTGTCTCTTGTACTCATGCAGTCTCTTTACCTGAATATCATAGATGGAATTCTCATCAATCTCAAATCCCTGTTTCATCTTCAGATAATTCTTCAGATCTGCTTTCTTGCCAGCCTTTACTGCAAGGAGACGATCCAGTACCGCATCATCATTGACGAAATTGCCAAGTTTCTCTAACTCGTTGGCATCCTTCTTCCAGCCCTCACCGATTAAGTCTGTGATCATTGCGGAAAGCTCTGGATTGCAGGACATGAGCCAGCGACGGAAGGTAATACCGTTGGTCTTATTGTTGAACTTCTCCGGATAAAGCTTGTAGAAGTTATTTAACTCACTGTTCTTTAAGATCTCTGTGTGCAGATATGCAACACCGTTAACACTGTATCCGTAGTGGATATCCATATGTGCCATGTGTACCAGACCGTCTTTGATAATATAGGTGCTTTCATCGGAAACTTTTGCACGTACACGGTTGTCCAGCTCGCGGATAATTGGCATAAGCTGTGGAACTGCCTTATCCAGGAAACCGATTGGCCATTTCTCAAGTGCCTCTGCAAGAATCGTATGGTTGGTGTATGCACATACCTTAGATACGATGGAAACTGCCTCATCCATCAGGATGCCTCTCTCCTGTAACAGACGGATCAGCTCCGGAATTACCATGGATGGATGGGTATCATTGATCTGAACGGTTGCATAATCTGCCAGGTCATGTAAGTTTGATCCCTTCGCTACTGCCTCGTCAAGAATCAGTCTTGCGGCGTTGCTTACCATGAAATACTGCTGGTAAACACGAAGGAGACGTCCCTTGTCATCAGAATCATCCGGATATAAGAACAGTGTCAGGTTCTTTGCAATGTCATCTTTGTTGAAATCGATCGTATCTCCGACAATGCTCTCATCAACAGTCTCGATATCGAACAGACGCAGCTTTGTAGTACGGTTGTTATAACCAACGACATCAATGTTATATAATCTGGACTGTACGGTAAATCCGCCGAACTGTACCGGATAGGTGATATCGGTCTTTGTCAGCCAGCTGTCCGGTGTGATCCATGGGTTTGGAGTCTCTTTCTGCAGATTGTGATCAAATACCTGTTTGAACAATCCGTAGTGATAATTTAATCCGACACCGTCACCGTTTAATCCGAGTGTTGCGATGGAATCTACGAAACATGCTGCCAGACGTCCAAGTCCGCCATTTCCGAGTGAAGGCTCAAGCTCGATTTCCTCGATCTCTCCGATGTTCTTTCCAGATGCCTCAAGCTCGGACTTTACACTGTCATAAATGCCAAGGTTGATCAGGTTGTTGGATAAAAGCTTTCCGATTAAGAACTCTGCAGAAATGTAATACAGCTTCTTCTTTCCTTCGTTGCTGACCTTATCCTCTGCCATCTGCTTGGTCATATCAAGGAGTGCATAGTAAATTTCCTCGTTTGAGCACTTCTCGATGGTCTTGTTATATTTCATAGATACTGCTTTTGCTAAAGTCATGTGTTTTCCCTCCCACAAGATTTCGTGTTGTTTTGATGTACTCAGTATATGATTTTTTCCTGCTGATTTCTTGTCGTATTCAAGCAAAAACTGATACTATTCTATCATTTTTCATATTCAAATAGCCCATGACTGTTAAATTTTACCAATTTCCTGCTACCTGTCTTGGTACATTTCCACAGTGCCTGCATATCCTGTGTTTTCGCCTATTTCATGCGTTTTCTGTGTTTTTGTTCTTTACAGGCAGAGGACAATTCTGCTAAAATAAAGATATGAATATACTTGAATATGAAAATTATCACGAAACCATCACACATGGGGATATTATCTTTCCTTATAATACATATCTATGCTCGATCCCACTGGATTTTCCGCGTGTACCGCTGCACTGGCACGATGAACTGGAACTGATCTACATCAAAAAGGGGATGGGACGCATTACAGTAGATTTCCGGGAATACAAAGTAAAAGGTCCGACCCTGGCTCTTATTCTTCCGGGACAGCTCCACTCCATTGACCAGCTGGAAGATGCCTTCATGGAATATGAAAATATCATCTTTAATCCGAGTATGCTGATTCCACGGCAGAACGATGTGACTGCCACCGATTTTCTTCTTCCTCTTATGAGCGGAAAAGTCACGGTTCCAACCATCTTCACCCCTGTCTATCCTTATTACACAGATGTCATCATGCCAATTGATGCCTGTGACGAAATCAGCAAGACCAAACCACAGGGCTATGAACTGTACATCAAAAGTCAGTTGTACCAGTTTTTCTTTATTTTAGACAACCGCTGCCGGAACTTAACGACAGGCAGTAACCGCAAAACGCTTGATAAAATGAAAATTGTTTTAAAATACATTGAAAATAATTACATGCAAAAAATAACGATTGCCGACATCGCGGCAACCGTTGATTTTTCCGAATCTCATTTTATGCGGTATTTCAAAGAAACTATGGGAACGTCTTTCGTGGACTATCTGCGGGACTACCGCCTGACAATCGCCTCGCGTCTGCTGACAACTTCCGACTCCTCCATTCTGGATATTGCGGCGGAATCCGGTTTTGAAAATCTTTCCTATTTTAACCGGGTGTTCAAACAAAAATACAGCATGACACCGCGCCAGTTCCGGAAAGAAAGCCAGTAATTTTTCCGGCATAGCCGGTGAAAACCACACTAAAAAAGCAAAGAAAAAAACGCAGCAAAAAGAAATCCCGCCACTACATCACTGATAAAGTGCACTCCGGAAACTACCCGGATCCATGCAATAGCAACTGTCATAAGCAAAAATACAATCCCCACAGCCGGGCACACAAACCAGAACGTAAACGCAATCACTGCCGCGGAAAACACATGCCGGCTCGGCCAGGAATGTCCTTTCGTATCTTTTGGAATCACAGATGGCAGTTCAAATATTTCATACGGCCGTTTCCGGTTGATCCAGGCCCGCACAACTGTCACAATAATAAATCCGTCCAGCGGCACACAGATGGCTTTATATAGCCGCATATCCTTCTGCCACAGCAGCCACAGAAGCAGGCATGGATATGCCACAAAAATCACAACCGTCAATATTTTATTTGCTCTATGTAACGCCCGCGCACGTTTCGGGTCATCCCGAAACGGCTGGGTCATTTTAACGTAAGTTTCTTTTTTCATAGGTAATCCTGTCTAACGTCCGGTATTGGTCTTACCGCCATTGTTTGTGTCTGCATCCGGATCTACCGCGTCAATTGCATCATCCACGCCATCTGCCACAGCATCACCGGCATCTTTCACACCATCCACGACATCTTTTCCCATATCCCCGATATCTTTTCCGACATTGCCATCGTTTTTGGAATTTCCGGCATCCGTATTATTGTCTGTTGTACCATTTCCAGTCGTATTGTCCGTTCCCGGAATGTTTTCCTGTGTAGTAACCTGTGTATTGGAAGTATCGTTTACACCATTGTTCGTTCCGTCATCATTTGCTGTACCACAGGCCGCAAACAGACAGATCCCTGCTGCAAGCATTCCGCTCATCATCAGAACTTTTAATTTTTTCATCACACATATCTCCTTTTATTTGATCTACAGAGCTAGTGTGTGCAAAATTCCCATTTATTATACAACAGAATTTTCCAGATTTGCTAGTGCTTTTTCATCTTTGGCTGGCAGAGCAGGGAGGCAATATAAGAAAAAACGAGTGCTGCGGAAAGCCCTGCCGCACAGTTTTTAAAGCCGCCCAGAAAAATACCGATAAATCCTTTCTTGTCCACCATCTCTTTGACACCCTTCCAGAGATTGTTTCCAAATCCCAGAAGCGGCACATTCGCGCCCGCCTGCGCCCATTGGGAAAACGGCTCATAGATCCCCACAAATCCAAGGATGGCCCCAAGGCAGACCAAAAGAACCATGATACGTCCCGGAAGCATTTTTGTTTTTTCCATCAGGATCTGTGACAGTGCACAGATCATTCCCCCTGTTACAAATGCAATTACATACTGCATATCCTTATCCCTCCTTTTTTGCGGATGAAATACAGCTTTCCAGCACAACACCGTGTGCAATCCCCGGTATTGTCTGTCCTTCATTGAAACTGACCGTAGAAAGCAGCGCGCCTGTCGGCACAAAGAGTATTCTTTCCAGTTCCCCGCTTGCCAGCTTTGGCAGGAAATGCGCACTCAGCACCGAGGCTGCACATCCGCATCCCGATCCTCCGGAACCGGTTCCCTGTGTCTGTGAATCAAAAATTAACATGCCACAGTCCTCATGCTGCTTGCGGATATCCATGCCTTTTTTCAGCAGCAGATCAAACAGAATCTGCTGACCGACTTCTCCCAGGTCTCCCGTGATAATCCGGTCATAATCTTCCGGTTTTCGTTTAAAATCCGTAAGATTCTGTGCAATCAGCTCGGCGGCTGCCGGTGCCATCACGGCTCCCATATTCATGGAATCCTTGATTCCGTAATCTACAATCTTTCCGGTTGTGACTCCCGCCACCTTTGCCAGCGGCTGCTTCGCATCCTTTGACAGAATAAATGCACCGCCTCCGGTCACTGTCCATGTGGCACTTACCGGACGCTGGTTTGCGTATTCCAGCGGAAAACGGAACTGTTTTTCCGCACTGGCAAAATGGCTCGAAGTGACTGCAGCCACACGATCCGCATATCCGGCCGCTACCGTCATTGCAGAAAGTGCCAGCGCTTCTCCACATGTGGAACATGCCCCGTACAGTCCAAACAGTGGAATTTCAAACGTTTTCAGTCCAAATGATGAGGCAATCAGCTGTCCGAGCAGATCTCCGGCAAACAGATACCGCATATCTTCCGGCTTTTGATCTGCTTTCCCGAGGGCAAGCGTCAATGCTTCTTTCTGCAGACTGCTCTCTGCGGCCTCCCATGTCTGCTGACCAAATTTATCATCCGGTCCGATACAGTCAAATGCATCTGCCAGGGGACCTTCCCCCTCTTTGGTTCCAACCACAGATGCTGTTCCAATAATAAAAGGAGCCTTTGCAAAGCAAAGACTCCCTGATCCAACCTGCTGATCCATACTGTCTCTCCTTACTTTGTTTTTGATACAGTATGTGCAGAATTTTCTTTTTTATTCGATTATTTGCCTTCGAACTGTACGACAGATTCCACGTCATAGTCCTTTAAAACTTCCCGTCCGTTGAGATCGCTTAACTCTATGAGAAACAGCATCTTTACCACTTCACCGCCAAGTTCCTCTACCAGTTCTGCAGCAGCTTTCATGGTTCCGCCGGTTGCAATCAGATCATCCAAAAGTACAACCTTTTCTCCTTTTTGAATGGCATCTTTATGAATCTCAATCGTTGCCGTACCGTACTCCAGATCATATGTTTTTTCAACTGTCTCACACGGCAGTTTTCCCTTTTTACGAATCGGTACAAACGGCTTATGCATGACATAAGCAAGTGGTGCTCCAAAGATAAAGCCTCTGGATTCTGCTCCGGCGATCACATCAAAATCAACGCCCTCCAAGCGTTTCGCCAGTTCATCAATGGAAAGCTTCAGTGCATCTGCATCCTGCAGTACACTTGTGACATCACGGAAAATAATTCCCTTCTCCGGGAAATCCGGGATACTGCGAATGTACTCTTTTAACTCTTTCATCCTCTTACCTCACTACTACACGAATTTCTTCGCGTTTTTGACTTTTGACGTTTCTATTATAAGGCTTTCCCCGTGCAAGCGCAACTCTCACTTGACTTTTTTCCATTCCTGCGTGCGCCTTGTGATCTCTTTTACCGTCAGAATTCCCTCTGCCACCGTAAACCGGATGTCATAATCAGCAAATGCCATCCCGTAGATATAATCCGGCTTTTTGTTGTATGCCGCCCTGGGATCCTGTGCAAGAACCTCAAGAAGCGGTCCCCGCAGATGTTCCGGAATCTGTGCCTGCAATTCCTCCGGAAATACTACCGGTATCTGAAACTCCCGGAATTCTTCCGCAAAACCGTTTTTTGCCTCCGGATGGGCATCCACGTACGGCAGATACGGTTTGATATCAAAAAGCGGTGTGTGATCAAGCAGATCCAGCCCGGAAACCGTAAGAACCGGTCCAAGCTTCTGATCGATGCGCACTTTTTCAAGTTTCACGCACGAAAGACCGATCGAATTCGGGCGAAAGGGGGAACGTGTGGCAAACACGCCCCGTTTTTCTTTTCCTCCCAGACGGGGAGGTGCTACCGTTGCATGAAAGGTATCCTGCTTTGCCCTCGAAAACTCCCAGAGAAGCCACAGGTGGGAAAACTCTTCGATTCCACGCACTGCATCCGGATTCCGGAATTTCGGTGTGAAAATAATTTCCCCACAGGTACTCTCCGCCAGCCCACTCTGTCTGGGAATTCCAAATTTTTCTTTATACGGGGTCTCTACATAAGCTATATATTCCATATCCGTTCCTACATCTGATAAAACCGCAGATTTTCTTTCAGTTCCGGTGTGATCTCTCCACCTGCTGCTTCATATTTATCGTAAACAGAACGGAACCGCTGCAGTTTCTTTCTGTTTTCCGCATCAAGTCTGTGAAATGCATTCTGATACTGTGGATTGGTGGCCAGTCCCTGGCGGATATCCTTTGCAAACGGACAATACCTTACCAGAATATCTCTTGCCACTTTATTCAGTCGGAAACTTCCCTGTGACTCATACTTCATCCACGCCTGATAATCCTTGACAAATACCTCACGGTAACTGTTGCGCGCACGGGACAATGCAGTCTTGATCTTTTCCTTTGCATCTGCAGAAAGATCTGAATTTTTGCGATAATACTGAATAAAATCACAGTACTCCGCCGTAAGCGATTTCTCCCGGATATCGTTCCAGTATACACCCTGCACACGTCTGCAGATCTCCCAGCGGTATCGGCCGATACATTCCACCATCTGATCATCGAGATCCACTGCGGAAAAGATCGGAAACAGAAAACGCGCTGGTGTATCAATCTTGGCCCCGGATGTCTCCTGCCACATCAGGGTACGGGTTCCGGCATTTGGCATCAGAATCACATCCGGCAAAATCTCCTTTTTGATCCATTCCTGATTGATTCCGCGATCCGGATCGGAAAACATGACATCATGATAGAGTGCAGAATAATCCACACAGCGCACCTTATTGATGGCATCGGCAATTTTTTCTGCGGTAACTGCCATCTTTTCCACGGTGTTGATGAAATCCTCTTCCATCAGAACCGGACAGAATGTAGTCACACGGCCATAGGTCACACGGTTTCCGGAGGTAAACATATTGTGGATCTCAAACTGTACTTTCTGCCTGCTGTCATTTTTATACTGTTGCATCTGCGCTTCCGTAATATTCCCAGTTCTCTTTTCTTCCAGCAGAAATGCATTGAAATCCTGGTCAAATTCATTGCGGGACGGGTCTTTCTTTCCCTGATAAATCTGTACCAGCCAGTCATAAACCGTATAGACATTTGCAGAGTGAAACAATCCAAGCGAATCCGTCAGATTATACAGTGCATTTGTGTTAGTTTCCCCCAGCACCTCCGCATCCATAAACCCAAAATTGAAAAACATCATCATGATCGGTGACGGCTTGACCAGTTCCTCAACTGATCTCATAAACGCCTTGGTATAAATATCGTAAAAGACCTTTGTGATTTCCCTGCGCAGCTGTCTCGCCTCATTGTCTGTAGACATCATATCCGGCAGCTCCCGGTACTGCTGCACAATGCTGTGGAAATCCCTGATCATATCGCTGCCATATCCTGCATACTCCATAATATGTGCAATACAATCCTCACGCATAATATTGATACGTCCTTCGGACTCCTTGGTAAAGTCGTAATTCTCGCAGAGCTCATGTGCCTCCGCCATCTGCTTTTTGTCGTATACATCAAGCTTTGTCATGACATCCACCATATTTAACAGACGCTTTTTGATCTCGGAAATGTCCTGCTTTTTCTGCGACTGCTGGACTGCCATTGCAAAAAACAGATGAAAAATATCATCTCTGGAATCTGAAAATAAAATATCCCTGTTGTACTGCAGATAATTTACCATCTCGCCGATTCCCTGTGTCACACGGCGCATCTGTGCCGCCGCCTCCATGATTGCTCCCACACACAGACTGTCATCTTTGATCATCAGCTGCATATATTCTTTCAGATAACTCCGGACCAGACTGTTACTGTTTGCAATCTCCCAGTTTTCCGCACGGTGCTGCATTTTTAAAGCTGCAAACTGTTCCATACGCGGAAAATCCTGTTCATCAAGAAGCTTCTCGCTGCACAGATTTTTGTATTCGCTGTACAACGTTTCCGCAGCATTATGTAAAAGCATGCATTTTTTCTGCAGACTGGCATACAGACACAGTGCCTGATGCCGCTGTTCCACTGCCGTACGCAAAAAAATCGGGCGGAAATTCTCATGTTCGGACAAAATCTTCCGCAGATCCTGTGCATTTTTACATGGAATCACAATCAATGTCGTATCTTCATTTGCCACATAATCGCAGGCAAACCATTCGTTCTCGAGAATACCCACAATTGCATTCCGGTGCATAATGATCTCTGCAAATGCAAACTGCCGGATCACCGATCCCTCCTGAATCAGATACCATTCCATCACCTTGTCCTGTTTTCTGGCAAGCGTTTCTCCCTTTTTTACCTTTAAAACATTCATGTCTTACTGCTCCTTGTCTGCGCCCCCGGACAGCTGAAACGCTATATGATCTACCGTAAGTCCGGTTGCCCCAAAATATAATTTCATATAATGATGTCCCTCGAATGTATCAAACCGGATCTGCTGTGTCACCCACTGCCCTTTCGATCCCCTAAATGACAGTGTTCCTTTGATGATATTATCCAGATATACTGTTACCGGAAGCTGTGCCAGATCATCCAGATTTGATTTCACTTTCATCTGCAGTTCATAACTTCCGGCTTTCATATCCAGATCCGCAAGTATTTCTTTTCCCTGATGTGTATCCCAGCCGCCACCGGAAATGCGGATATTTCCCTGCTCATCTGTCACAAATTTCATCATCTTTGAGACATCCGGATCATCTTTTGCAGCATTCTTCCGGTCTTTAAGTTCTTCCGGAGAAATCCTATCCATCTCATAAAGCATCGCCGGGGATTTTAGTACAAACTGCAATATATTGATGGCATTTCTCTGCAGCTGTCCTCTCGTAAGATTTCCCTTCTGGAATTCTTCGAGCATATCATCCTGCTGCATATCCTGCGCGTCTGCAGTCACCATATATACATCATTCTGTGCCGCTGCCATGACCGCATGTATACGCGGATCCGATGGCTGTCCCTCATGGTTTGCCTTTGCCCACCAGTCGGTCATAACGATGCCGGAAAATCCCCAGTCTTTGCGCAATACAATGGTATTGAGATCATAACTTCCTGCAGTCCACACCCCGTTGACCGGGCCATAGGTAGTCATAACAGAGCGGGCCGGTCCTTCTTTTACCGCAATTTCAAATCCCTTCAGATAAATTTCCCGCAGTGCCCGCACGGAAATAATCGAATCTGCCTCATGTCGTTTCGTTTCCTGATTGTTTGCCGCAAAATGTTTGATGGTTCCTGTGGAACCTGCAATATTAAGTCCCTGCAGCTGTGCGGCTCCCATTTTCCCGGTTAAAAACGGATCTTCGGAAATATACTCAAAGTTTCGTCCGTTCAACGGATTTCTGTGAATATTCAATCCCGGTCCGAGCAATGTATCTACACGGTTTAACCGTAGTTCAAGCCCTGTCATTTCATATAATTGACGCACCAGTTCACAGTTAAATGTACATCCGAGCAGCGTTCCGTTCGGAAGGGAAAACGCCTTTGTTCCGCAGTCCATACGTATTCCGGATGGTCCGTCCGATGCACATTCTGCTGGAATTCTAAACTTCCTCAAAGACGGAGTCAGTCCTGCAAATGCCGCTGCAGTACCCGGAGTCACCTTCGGACTGCACATGCCTTCTCCGCGGAACAGCATAATCAGATCCTCGTCCGACAATTGTGCCACAAATGTCTCCATGGAAATCTTTTTGTCATATACATCTTCCAGACGATAGCCTTTATCGCCAGTCTGTGAAATCTCTGCCGGTTTTTCCACGCGGTCATACGGACCATAGATCCGTTCCGGTGTATCGGAATATCCGATCACATCACCCGGCTTTCTTGTCATACGGGCAAACGGTTTCTGCGGTGCACAGACTTCCTCAAGCTGTTCAAGTACTGTAAACGTCTGCGGATAACTGCCTGCCTTTTGTGCCGTCCGCACATCGGTTCCCACATAAATGGTATAAGTACCCTCCAGCAGCACAAAACAGTCCCTGTGTCCGGTTACACCACTGTCATCATAGGAGGCAAATGTATTTTTCGGAATCTCCAGAGTAATATGCTCTTCTTCCCCTGCTGCCAGTTCCTTTGTCTTTGCAAATCCACAAAGAACACGCACCGGTGTATCCAGTACCCCCTGTGGGGCTTTGGCATATACTTCAAGCACTTCTTTCCCCGGTTTTGTTCCGGTATTTTTCACTGTTGCCTTCACACAGACCGTATGCTCGTCCTTTTCTTCTGCAGACGCTTGCACGGAAAAAGAAGTATACGACAATCCAAATCCAAACGGATACAAAACTTTATCTTTGGCAAATGTCTCAAAATACCGATATCCCACATAGATATCTTCTTTATAATAGTTTTTCTGTAAATCCCCGAAATTTGACGTGGATGGATAGTCACTGATATCCTCTGCAATCGTATCGGTCAGTTTTCCGCACGGATTCACACGCCCCGTAAGTACATCACAGACACCGTTTCCACCTTCCTGACCTCCCTGCCATGCATAGAGTACCGCTGCCGGATCAAATTCTCTGACCCATTTCATATCAATGATATTTCCCACATTTAAAATAACGGCCGTGCGTGAAAATTGACTGCTCACTTTACGGATCAGGTCTTCTTCTGTCCGTGTCAGCTTATAACTGCCCGGCTTGTCCGTATTGTCCTGGTCTTCCCCCGCCGTACGTCCAAGAATCACCAGTGCCACATCATCCCCGGATGCGGTTTGAAGCATCTCTTCCGTCACGGGCATTTCTTCCTGTGACCACGGAACCAGCCCCCATCCCTCACCTTCGTCATATGGATGGTCTTTGATCCATTTTTCGTAGATCCCAATCAGTTCTTCATCCAGCGCAATATCTTTGCAGGCGCGCAGCGCATCAAGGATTCCAACCACATAGCGTGTATTTACCAGTCCGCCCGAGCCAAGTCCGCTCTTGTAATAATGAAACGCCATGCGCCCAAATACAGCAACTTTATCTCCTTTTTTAAGTGGCAGGGTACTGTTGTCATTTTTCAATAACACGCATCCCTCCGCAGATGCAGTCCTTGCCAAATCTGCATATTTTTCCATATCCAATGCATATCTGCCCATTTAAAATCCTCCTGAAACTAATCATACCTTTTATTATACGCCAGTCACAAAGAAGATTGCAATTAGAAAATATGGATTTACCAATATTTTGGAAGCCCGTAACCAAAAAAGAAATAATAAAAAGAACCAGCCATTTTCCCCAGTGCCATGGCAATCATAACACCACTGAGTCCACGGTTGATATACAGACGCCGGAACAGGATCGGAAAAGTATTTAATATTTCTGCCAGTGCCACCGCAATACATCCCACAAAAATTCCCGCTGCAGTTCCATAAGCGCCCAAAATGACATGCGCCAGCCACGGATACGGCAGCTGTGCCTTCCACTCCACCACAGAAAATACGGCACCGGTCAATACCCCCAGTATAACCGTATTTTCGACCATCAGTATCCGTTCTCCAAAATTGCAGCGTTTGATCATGCGCGGAATGACCCCGATCACCAGAAGAAAAGCAAACGTTCCGGCAGAAACCGCAATGCCGCAGGCTGTCGCAAGGCCCGCCATAAAAATGTGTCTAAGAAACATCGTGTTCATGCCCCTTTCTTCCCGCGTTCTCTATAAACGCCATATCGACATCCTGTTCATACTTTCGCATCTCAACCTGAATCGGTGTCGGATCTGAAGTAATTTTTTTCTTTCCGATATGGTTAAAGAATACCAAAATTCCCACTGCCAGTCCAAGACAGTAAAAAATTTCGATTTCTGATACTTTCGGTTTTTCTTTTCCCATCACCTGCTGATAAAACCGGTTGAACACTTCCCCCACGGACACGTCATTGTTAAATGCCATAATCGTAAATGCCGCTCCAAGAAAGATTACTACAACCATCACAACAACTTTAAGCGTCTCCAGCCATTTCGGTGCCATCGGTGCATCTAACAATTGCACCACAAAATCCTGTTCCCCGATACTAACAATTTCCACATCCGGGTAATCCGTCTGTATCCGTTCGATCACATTTAGCATCGAAAATACTTCCATTCGTTTTTTCTTTTTTCCTTCTTTTTTCTGGTCATCGTTTTTCTTAAACGTATACAGTGTTTTATTTTTTATTCCGGCACAGATTGCAGAATCTGCACACTGTACAGACATCACATCCTGTATCTTTATTTTTGGATCATGGCAGACACTGTTGCGGTCTGCCTTCAGATAAACTATTTCCCGTTTTTCTTTCATTCTGCACCTCTTTGATTACTTATTCTCTATGGTAGTATGTGCAAAATTGAAAAAGAGTACACGGAAAAACATAAGTTTTCTCTATACGACGGGCCACGCAGTTCCCCAGCGAATTTAAAATAGCCAGTAAATAAGTCCCAGCACCCAGCTTGAAAAAATTCCATACAAAATCACCGGACCAGCAATCTTAAAAATCTGGCATCCGATACCAAATACCTGTCCCTCTTTCTGGAATTCCACCGCAGAAGCACACACGCCATTTGCAAATCCGGTAATCGGAACCAATGCCCCTGCACCTCCCCAGTTGGCAAGAATCCCATATACATTACAGCTCGTCAGGATCACCGAAAGAAGAACAAGAAGTAAACTGCACCAAAGAGCGGCATCCTCTGCCTTAAGTCCGAATACCCCGGCTGCAATCTGTAAAATAATCTGTCCCAACAGGCAGATACCTCCCCCCAGCAAAAAGGCTTTTCCCATATTTGCCCACAGATTATGTTTCGGTGTCATCTGTTCGACATACTCATTATACTCCTGATTGCGCACTTCTTCCTGTTCCAGAGTCATCTTACTCATTTCATACATCCTCATCTTTCTTTTAAAATTACTTGTAGTATGTACGAAAATTGCAAAAATATAAGGTAACTATCGCTCATAGTTACCTTATAACCGGATGGAACGATGTCGTGACCTGCCACATGTCAGGTTCCTGTTCTCCCCAGGCAAACAACTCATCCATCTGTGCATCATGATCCGCTGACGGCTCATAATTCTTTATGATCTGTATCAGATATTTTTCCTGTTCACTCTGCGGAGCCAGATTATCCTGCATCTGCAGAATCGCCTCCAGAATCTGTTCCGGTTCCATATCTGTCCGGATCTCTATGTTGTATAATTTTCTCATCAATCCCGCAGCATAGAAAAATTCGTAGTTTCCAAGCATCACGGATTTTTGCATATTACATTTTAAAATCACACTCTGACGTGCAATGGAAGGTACCATAGCATTCCCTTCTTTCCGACTGTTCCGTAATAGTTTTATTCTTCGTAACTATCCTTCCTTTTTCTTCTGTTCCTCTTTTTCCTTTTCTTCTAAAATTGCTTCATTCAGCTGCAGCATCTTTGCATCGAGGTTTGAAACAATTTCTGCACAGGCACGCAGATCCCGGCTGATATATTCCGGGGCATGCCCCTCAAATTTATAATAAATCTTGTGCTCCAGACTTGCCCAGAAATCCATTGCAATGGTGCGGATCTGGATTTCCACCTTTGTATCAACCACACGGTCCGATAAAAAGATAGGAACCGTCACGTGCATATGGAAACTCTTGTAACCGCTGACTTTCGGATTTTTGATATAGTCTTTTACACAGATCACGGTCAGGTCATTCTGTTTTCCGATCATCTCTGCAAGACGGTAAATATCCGAAGTAAACGAGCAGACAATACGGATTCCTGCAATATCGTTAATATAATTTCTCATATTCTCGATCGTACTCTCATATCCGTCACGCTTTAATTTTTTTACAATACTTTCCGGTGTTTTAATCCTCGACTTAATATATTCAATCGGATTGTACTTATGTATATGAACAAACTCGTCATTTAAAATCTCAAGTTTTGTTCCCACCTCTTTCAGTGCAGAATTATATAAAAACATCATAGTTTCCCAACTATCAATATCTTCCCCCAGCATCTGCGATGTTCCCATGTCATTCCTCCTCTTTCCTGCCACAATGGCAGACATTCCTTTCATAAATGCGAAAGCAGACCTCACACATGTATTAACGTGCTTTCCCATACGGTATTATCATATCACAAGAAACACGTTCTGTACGCAGAAAGCAACAAATTTAATATTTTTTTAATCTTCGTCTATCACCTGTATCTCCAGATAATCAAATTCTGTTTCCTCCACAAAATTGTCCTTGCCAAACCTCGTTCGCGCATGCCTTTGAAATTCCGCTATATTCGCATCAAACCAGATCGGTTTTCCAAGATCCCACTTCAGACAGACTTCTTCAAGCGCATGAAAAATCTTATGTGTACGTGTATCCTCCGTATCATCTTCTATGGTTTCCGATTTTAATAAGTGTGTGTTTTCCCAGATTTTAAACCATATTTTCATTGTGCTCTCCCCGCTGTCTCTTACATTCATACATCAAAAGTGCTGCAGAAACGGCTGCATTCAGCGACTCCACCTTTCCCTCCATGGGAATCTTCAGATAGCAATCCGCACACTCTGCAATTTCATCAGACAGACCGTTCCCCTCATTTCCAATCAGGAAGCCACATGCCCCGGTAAAATCAAAGGCATCATAATATGTATCTCCTTTTAAATGTGCCGCATACAATCTGATATTCTCCTTATGCAGCTCATCAAGCAGATCCGGCAGATGCTCCGTGATCAGGTACGGAACACGGTAGATACTTCCCATCGTCGAGCGTATGGTTTTCGGGTTAAACAGATCCACCGTCGTTTTATTCATTATAATTCCCGTGATGCCGGCACCCTCTCCGGTGCGCACCATCGTTCCAAGATTTCCCGGATCCTGCACGCTCTCAAGAATTAAAAGATGCGTGTGATCCCCCTGCAAAAGATCGGACAGATCATACTTCGGCATGCGGACAATCGCAAGGATTCCCTGCGGAGTCTGTGTATCCGAAATTTCCCGGAATACCGCATCACTCACGACCTCATACCGGTATCCCTGCAGGCATTTTTCATGTTCCGGTTTTTCCAGAAAACTTTCCGACACGTAGACAGACACCACCGTATCCGCCGGTGCTTCCTGAAACATCTTTATTCCTTCCACAACAAAGACCTGTTCTTTTTTTCGTTCTTTCGCCCTTTTCATCAGCTGTGACAGATGTTTCATCTGCTGATTTGCACTGCTTGTAATCATATCATCCGTACAATCCTTTCCCATTACTTACTGTTTCCTTTTATGAAACAGTGTTTCCGGAATCGAGAAGCCAAAAATAATCCCAAATACAATGGCCAGGGCAATCTCAAAAGTTTCCAGCCCTTTTGCCGAGCATTTTGCCGGCATTCCGGATATCAGATAATATGCCGTATAATAGATACCGGCTCCCGGAACCAGTGGGAAAATCCCGGATACCAGATAAATCGTGGCAGGATTGCATCTTGCTACTGCCAGAATACGACTTAAAATTGTCAAAACAAAGGTTGCCACCAGACTGCCCAAAACCACATTCCCCGACTGCCTGTACAAAATAAAATAAACCAGCCAGGCAAGCCCGCCTGATACGCCACAGAAAACCAGTTCCTTTTTCGGTGCCGCAAACAAAATGGCAAAAGTAACCGTGGCAACCGCTGCAATAAAAAACTGAAGCACATAACTCATACCGGTAAATTTCCTCCATATCGCAACAACAGAATCGGCAGTGCAATGCCCACTGCAATGCAAAGTGCCGTAAGAAGTGCATCAATCAGATGGATCGTTCCGGACAAATAATCGCCATTATAAAAATCACGAATGGATGTTGTCAGTGCAATTCCAGGTACTAACGGCATAATTGCCCCGATCACCACTTTGTCATGCAAAACAGGTATCACACCCGCGGCCGCTGGCAGACTAAGCAAAGAGATCAGCAGACTGACATATACATTCGTTAAAAATCTGGAAACTTTACGCTTCCGGCACACAAACAATGCCAGCTGCTCTATCAGCCCTACAAAAAATGCATACAGTGCTTCCGACAGATGCCCTCCAAACATGAAGGTAAACGCTGCACAACCGATTCCACATGCCAGTAACTGTACCGCATTCGCATAAACCGGAATGTTTTTGCACTGTTTCAACCGCTCCGATGCCTCCGAAATCGAACATTTATGATTACAGATATCTCGGGTCAGCTGATTTAATGCAGCGAGTTTCCCCAGATGGGTTGCCGAAAGCGGAACATATCTTACCACACTGCAGGCATCCTCCCTGCTCTCATTTGCACTTGCAAAAATTCCGTTGGATAAAACATAAGCATCAAAATCATCCAGACCAAAAGCTTCCAATATGCGTATCACAGAATCTTCCACCCGGTAAATTTCTGCTCCGCACCGCAGCATCGCGTCCCCGATTTCTACTGCCAGTGTGAGAATTTCCTTGGTGTTGTCCATTGCCCGTCTCCTTGAAAATCCCATTGATTTCAAACCTAAAAATGCGGCAGAGAGAATTCCCTGCCGCACTATGTTCTCCAATAAAAGGAATAACTATACCAGTGTCTTTGAGATTTCGTACATGTACTCATCGACATCTTTCTTCATAGCCAGAGCTTCATCAATGTCGAAATCTACAAACTTGCCACCCTTATGTCCAATGACACGGTTGCTCTTTCCTTCGCAGAGAAGGTCAACTGCCATTGCACCCATTGTGGTTGCATAGACACGGTCCTTACATGTCGGGCTTCCACCACGCTGCATATGTCCAAGAATCGTTGCGCGTGTCTCAACACCTGTCGCTTCCTCGATACGCTTTGCCATGCTCTGTGAATGACCGATACCCTCAGCATTTACAATAATATAGTGCTGCTTTCCGTTCTTTCTTGCGTTGACTACCTGATCAATCAGACGCTGCTCATCGTAATCATATTTTTCCGGAAGAAGAATCTCCTCAGCACCGTTTGCAAGACCGCACCATAATGCGATATGTCCGGCTCCACGACCCATAACCTCAATAATTGAGCATCTCTCATGGGAAGTAGAAGTATCACGGACCTTATCAATCGCTTCCATGGCTGTATTAACAGCGGTGTCAAAACCAATGGTATAATCAGTACATGCAATATCCAGATCAATGGTTCCCGGAAGACCAATGGTATTGATTCCCAATGCAGCAAGCTTCTGTGCACCCTTGAAAGAACCATCTCCACCGATAACTACGATTGCATCGATTCCATGCTTCTTACAGATCTCCGCACCTTTCTGCTGTCCTTCCGGTGTGGTAAACTCCATACAACGGGCAGTCTGTAAAATAGTACCACCACGAGAGATTGTATCTGAAACGCTCTGTCCGTTCATATCAATAATTTCTTCGTTTAATAATCCAGCGTATCCACGCTTGATTCCTTTCACTTTCTTTCCTTTGGATATAGCCTGACGGACAACTGCACGGATTGCAGCGTTCATTCCCGGGGCATCTCCTCCACTGGTCAGTACACCAATTGTGTTAATCTCTTTCGCCATTGTGAAATCCTCCATTTATTAAAATTAAAATGAAATTCTTTAATCTGTTTTATTCTATACTTATTATGCGCGATTTTCAATGCCTTTTTCTACAACTTTTACATTTTTTTCGCCCAGAAATTCCGTCAAACGTGCCAAGAGCACAGAATTTGTACCAACCGCACGGTTTCTTGGCAATCTTTTAAAGGCTTTGACATCCGATATATAAATTACCACTTCATCATTTCCGTCCGAATCCCGGAGAATATCATACACCTGCTGTTCTTTCTCAGAAAAATCACTCTTTGTCGGAAACTGCAGCCAGAGTTCCTTTCTGGTATCGTCAAACGGAACGATCCGCTCGCAGATCACTTTTCCGTCCTGTTCCTCCTCCACCGTTGCGTGTCCGACTACGAAAATCTTCTCCTCATCATTCAAAAAGCGGTTGTATCTCTCATAATCTTTTGGGAATACAATAATTTCCACAGAACCGGTCAGATCCTCCACTGTCAGAAATGCCATTGCCTGATTATTCCTTGTATATTTAACGGTTTTTGCTGCAATCATGCCACCCACAACCACATGCATATTATCTGTCACACGAATTGTGCCGCTTTCCTCTTCCCTGACAAAATCCGCTGCATTTGCCGTGACATTTTTCTTCATTTTACCAAGGTAATCTTCCAGCGGATGCCCGCTTAAATAAATCCCAAGCACTTCTTTTTCAAAGCCAAGCAGCACTTCCTTCGGGAACTCCTCCACATTCGGATAATGGACTTCGTAGTCCTTTTTATCTTCCTCCCCGACAAAATCAAACAGGCTCATCTGTCCTTCCAGCCCGGTCTTTTTCCGTCGCACGACATCATCTACCATGGACGTATAGACAATGGACATCTGATGCCGGTTACCGTCAAGCCCGTCACAGGCACCTGCCTTGATCAGATTCTCGATCGCACGTTTGTTGATGTCCCGCTGCACCGTACGTTCAATGAAATCCTGCAGGGTGCGGTATGAACCACCTTTTTTGCGTTCCCCGATGATGCTGTCAATCACCGGACGTCCCAGGGATTTAATGGCATACAGACCATAGCGCACGGCATTTCCCTCTGCCGTGAATTCTCCCTGTCCCACATTGATATCCGGCGGGAGCACGGAAATACCGAGTTCCTTACAATGCAGCAGATACTCCGCGGCTTTTGCCGAATTGTCAATCACGGACGTCATAAGTGCTGCCATAAATTCCACCGGATAGTAAAACTTCAGCCACGCGGTCTGCACACTGATGACCGCATAGGCTGCCGCATGGGATTTGTTAAACGCATACTTTGCAAAATCCACCATGGAATCGTAAATACTGTTTGCCGCTTTCTCATCAATGCCGTTTGCCACGCAGCCCCTGATGCCGCGCTCTGAATCTCCGTAGACGAAACTCTGCCGCTCCGCATCGATGACATACTGCTTTTTTTTGCTCATGGCGCGGCGGATGTTGTCCGCCTGTCCCATCGTATACCCCGCAAGCTGCTGTACGATCTGCATCACCTGCTCCTGATAAACGATACATCCATACGTTGGCTCAAGAATCGGCTGCAATTCCGGTGTCACGTAAGTAACGGTGTCTGCATTATTTTTTCCCCTGATGTAGTTTGGAATAAAGTCCATAGGTCCCGGACGGTACAGGGAGATTCCGGCAACGATATCCTCAAAATTCTGCGGCTTTAACTCTTTCATGAAGTTCTGCATGCCCGCAGACTCCAGCTGGAACACACCCTCGGTGCGCCCGGTTCCGATAAAATCAAGCACCTTTTTATCATTCAAATCGATATGATCGATGTCAATGTCGATGCCTTGGGATGCCTTTACATTTTTGACGGCATCTTTTAATACGGTAAGCGTGCGGAGTCCTAAGAAATCCATCTTTAAAAGACCAAGTTCCTCAAGCTGTACCATATTGTACTCTGCCGTCGGTGTTCCGTCACTGGCACGCCCCAGCGGCACATAATTGCTCGCCTCTCCCGGATAAATCACAACCCCTGCCGCATGTACGGATGTGTGGTTCGGCAGCCCTTCGAGACGCTTTGCCATGTCAATCAGTTCGTGCATACGTGCATCCCCATCATAGAGGCTGCGGAATTCCGGGTTGACCTGCAGGGCACGGTCAATCGTAATGTTCAGTTCCATCGGCACCATTTTTGCCACACGGTCCATCTCCGCATACGGAAAATCGAGTGCTTTTCCAACTGCCTTGATGACACCGCGGGCTGCCATCGTACCAAAGGTCGTAATCTGTGTCACAGAATCCTTTCCATATTTTTCTGTGACGTACTCGATCACGCGGGAACGCTCCGCATACTCAAAATCCACGTCAATATCCGGCATGGACACACGCTCCGGATTTAAAAAACGCTCAAAAAGGAGGTTATATTTGACCGGATCAATGTTTGTGATGCCGGTACAATAGCACACGCGGCTGCCCGCGCCGGAACCACGCCCCGGTCCGACCCAGCAGTCATGTGTTTTCGCCCAGTTGATGTAATCCCACACGATTAAGATATACTCGACAAATCCCATCTTCTGGATAATGCCAAGCTCGTATTCCATATCGTCGTGGATCTTTGCACACTGCGTCTCATCGTACGCCGGGTTGTCCGTATATTTTTCCTTAAATCCCTTCTCACACAGCGCATCCAGAAATGTCCACGCACTGTCATAGCCTTCCGGCGGTGCATATTTTGGAATCTGGTAATTGCCAAATTCGAGTGTGACATGGCAGCGGTCTGCGATTTTCTGCGTGTTGTCTGCGGCTTCTTTTGCATACGGAAACAGACTCCGCATCTGCTCCTCGCTTTTTACGAAAAACTGTCCGCCCTCGTAACGCATACGGTCTTCATCCGTAATCTTTTTACCGGTCTGGATACAGAGAAGGACATCGTGTGCCTCCACATCCGTTTCATAGGTATAGTGGATATCGTTCGTGCAGACAAGGGGAATGTCCAGTTCCTGACTGATCCGAAGAAGCCCCTGGTTGACCGTCTTCTGATCCGGGATGCCATGATCCTGTAATTCCAGGAAATAGTTGTCTTTTCCAAAACAGTCCTGGTATTTTTTTGCAATGCCTTTTGCCTCTTCATAAAATCCACGCACAATATAGCGCGGCACTTCTCCCGCCAGACACGCCGACAGGCAGATCAGTCCCTCATGGTATTTCTGCAGCGTCTCAAAATCCACACGCGGCCGGTAATAATACCCTTCCGTAAACCCGATGGAGACGATCTTCATAAGGTTCGCATAACCGGTATTGTTTTCCGCAAGCAGGATCAGATGGTAATACCGGTCCTCGCCATGGCTGGTCTCGCGATCAAACCGGGAATTCGGCGCCACATAGATCTCACAGCCAATCACCGGATTAATATCTGCTGCCTTTGCCGTCTTGTAAAATTCCACCACACCATACATATTGCCATGGTCAGTGATCGCGGCACTGTTCATCCCCAGTTCTTTCACACGGCTTACATATTCTTTTATTTTGTTGGAACCATCGAGTAATGAATATTCCGTATGTGTATGCAGATGTACAAATGCCATGATTGTTTCCTCGCCTTTTTCGTTCATTGTGGTATCCCACATGTGTAACTATTATATCTATTTTCGGCTGTTATGACAAGTTTTCTCTTTCTCAGGAAACACCACAACTTTTTCTACATCGCTTTACATAATTATCCTTTTTCGATATTCTCTAGGTGTGATTTTATATTTTTCCTTAAACACGCGGTTAAAAGTTCTTTGACTTTCAAATCCACAATCAAGACATATATTTGTAATGGAATCCATTGTGTTTTCCAGTGCCGCAA
>OKTJ01000100.1_pt1 | contig 70096 bp, 80 predicted proteins | sample 1606201 | NCBI WGS metagenome assembly OKTJ01 (sample SAMEA3879536, study PRJEB24766) | human gut metagenome | biome: human-associated habitat; feature: feces | place: USA | collected 1985/1987 | reverse complement strand
AGAAGAAACTTCAGGATGCGGTGATCAAAGAGACCATTAACCCGATGATCCATGAGATGTGCAGAAGCATTCATTTCCCGGAGAAACAGATCTACCGGATGTGTGTTGCTTCTAATACAACCATGAATCATCTGTTTGCAGGGATCAATGCGGATCCGCTTCGTATGGAACCGTATATTCCTACGTTTTTCAAAACAAATTCCTTGTTTGCATCGGATGTGGGAATTGAGATCAATCCGGATGCACATATTATCATGGCTCCGAATATCGGAAGCTATGTAGGCGGTGATATCACTGCCGGAACTTTAGTAAGTATGATCTGGAACAGACCGGAATTTTCTCTGTTTATCGACCTTGGTACCAACGGTGAGCTCGTTTTTGGAAACTCTGATTTTATGATGAGCTGTGCCTGCTCTGCCGGACCGGCATTCGAAGGTGGAAACATATCCTGCGGTATGCCCGGTGTGCCGGGAGCTGTCTGCCGTGCAGTTTTATTTGGTAAAAATAATATGGTGACAAAGACGATTGGAAATAAACCGGCCATTGGGTTATGCGGAACCGGAATCATTGATGTAATGTATGAACTCGTGCGGCACCATATTGTTGATACTCAGGGGATTTTGGGAGAACCGTGGTTTGAAAAAGGATTTCCGGTCGTACCCGGAAAAATTTATTTTACCCAGGAGGATATCAGACAGGTGCAGATGGCAAAAGCAGCTATCTGTGCGGGTTTAGAAGTATTACTGCAGAAATCAAATATTTCTCATGAACAGATAAAAAAAGTATATGTTGCAGGCGGGTTTGGCATGGGACTTGACATGGAAAAAGCACTTGGAATCGGACTTCTGCCAATCGGACTTCGCGGAAAACTCACGCCGGTCGGCAACAGTGCCTTAGAGGGAGCCGCACGATGCCTGACACACTCAAAAGAAAGCAGTGATATGCAGCCGCAAGAGATTGCAGCCATATCCCATGAGATCAATCTTGCAGATACACCAGAGTTTCAGGAATTATATTTAAAACATATGCAATTCTGTTGAGTCAGAAAATTGGGGTATTTATTCAACAAAAATACCCCAATTTTTTGATGTCTCATTTTGAATGACCAAAAATCAAGGTATATTTTATCAATTATTTACGGTATTTTAATTTTCTTCCCTTTTATATAATAAATACAACAAAAGCAGTTCGGAAATATTTTTTTTAAAACAATACTTAAACGTTTTCGAAAAGCTCCGGATGCTGGCGAAAACCAAAAAAGAAGGGAAAGGGAGAAATGAAAGAAACGGGCATTTCAAAAAACAACAAAACAGATGGTTCCGGTGTTACAGGCAAGTTATACATTGTACTTCGGATCGCAGTTCTGTTCGCAGTCTTATTCATGTTCATACCTGGAATCAATCCAGCGAGGATCAGCGGAATGATCGGAAGAAACTTATCACTGTTTACTTCCGGTATTTCATACTCATCACTGGCATCAGAGTTTGGACGTGCATTCCGAAAAGGATGGGTTATGAAATCAACATTACGGCTTGACTCTGTATCAGCTCTGATTATCTGCGTTGGTACAGCAGCAGTTGCAGCCGGTGGATGTTTATCACTCGGTAATCTGAAAATGAAAAAATTAAGTAACATCTTCACAGCAGCCGGAAGTGCAGTGATGCTGTCAGGACTTGGCGGTATCGCAATTGCATACAGTCAGATCAGCCAGACAGAAAAACCTAAGAAAATCGAGCCGATCTTTTCAAATGGTTTTTATATGATCCTGATCGTTGCAGTACTGATCCTGATCGTAACATTGATCGCGATGGCAAAACAGCCTAAGGTTGAGGCGGGTACTAAATATGAGATGGAAACAAAGTACCGCCTGTTCCTGATGTTAATGCCATTCCTGGCACTGGCTGGTGTATTCTGTTATCTGCCATTATGGGGATGGAGATATGCATTCTTTGATTACAAAGTTGGTGATACCTTAAGCATGGATAACTTTGTTGGATTCAAATGGTTCACACAGTTGTTTAAAAATCCTGCAACGGTAAGAGATATCATCCGTGTTCTGAAAAACACACTTGCAATGAGTGGTCTTGGAATTTTGACAAGCTGGCTTCCAATGGCATTTGCAATTTTCCTCTGCGAGATTAAAAACATGAAGTTCCGCCGCGTCGTACAGACACTTACAACAGTACCGAACTTCATCAGCTGGGTTCTTGTATATGCAATCGCATTTTGTATCTTTTCTACAGACGGATTTGTCAGCAGTTTGATGGTAAATGCCGGAATCTGGAAAGAGGGCGTGAATATGCTGATGGGCGGCAGCCATGTATGGTTGCAGATGTTAGCCTGGGGCTTATGGAAAGGTATCGGCTGGAGTGCAATCATTTATATTGCAGCAATTTCCGGTATTGATCAGCAGCTTTATGAAGCAGCAACCGTCGACGGTGCAGGACGTTTCCAGAGAATGTGGAATATTACCGTGCCGAGCCTGATCCCGACATTCTGTGTATTACTGTTAATGTCGATTGCAAATATCTTAAGCAATGGTATGGATCAGTATTTAGTATTTGAAAACTCTACCAATACAAGTTCTATCATGGTACTTGACCTGTATGTATACAAACTTGGTATCGGACAGGGACAGATTCCATTATCAACAGTAATCGGTATGGTAAAATCCGTTGTCAGTGTAACGTTACTGTTTGCTGCAAACGGTATTTCGAAACTGATTCGTGGCGAGAGTATTGTATAAGGAGGCGTAAGACATGGCAAAAACAGCACAGGAAAAGGCTGATTTAAAAGCCGAAAAGCTTTATGAAAAAACACATAAACGCAAATATCGCTTAAAACCGGGCGATATCGTATTTAACATTTTAAATTACCTGTTTTTTACATTATTTACAATAGCATGTATATTTCCATTTTATTACCTGTTTATCAATACGATCAGCGATAATGATCTGGTAATCAAGGGTTTAATCAACTTCATACCGAGAGGAATCCATTTTGATAACTATACAGCGTTATTAAATGTAAGTGATCTTTCAAGTGCATTGATCGTATCACTGTCAAGAACAGTACTTGGTACGGCACTTATGGTAGCAGCATCCGGATTTATCGGATATCTGGTAACCAAAGATGAAATGTGGGGCAGAAAATTCTGGTACAGATTTCTTGTGATTACCATGTATTTCAATGCGGGGCTGATCCCATGGTTCTTAAATATGCAGATGTTAGGTCTGACCAATACATTCTGGGCATACATCATCCCTGGTATTGTGGCTCCGTATAACATCATTCTGGTAAAAACATACATAGAGTCAATTCCAGCGGAACTCGAAGAGAGTGCTCAGATCGACGGAGCAAGCTTCTTTACTGTATTCCGCAAGATCATCTGGCCGCTCAGTAAACCGATCCTTGCGACGATTGCGATTTTCGGTGCAGTTGGTCACTGGAACTCCTTTACGGATTCCCTGATCTTAATGACATCAGCTCCGAAATTATATACTTTACAGCACAGACTTTACATTTACTTAAATCAGGCATCCAACTTAAGTGCATTAATGGAGTCTGGCGGATCTGTCAGCGAGGCTGTTTTAAAATCAGCAATGAGTGGAAAGGTTATCAAATATACGATTTCCATGGTAACGGTAATCCCGATTTTAATCGTATATCCATTCATGCAGCGTTACTTTGAAAAAGGTATCATGTTAGGTGCCGTAAAAGGTTAAAGAGGTGTTAACCGCGAGGCGCGGAATCAATATAACACAAAAACAAGGAGGAAAATTACATGAAAGCAAAGAAAATCGTATCACTGCTTCTGGCAGCTGCAATGACAGTTTCCATGGCAGCCTGTGGGGGTAGCAATCAGACAAGTGCATCAAAGAACAACAGCAACAATGCAGCGGGGGATGCTGCAGACGAAGATGCAACGGAGAGTGGAGTATCCGAGGGAACTTCCGAAGATGAAGCGGAAGATCTCGCAGATATCATTCCGGAAGAGACAGTTACTCTCGATGTATTCGATCAGTTAGCAAACTATTCCGGTGAGCAGATCGGATGGTTTGGTCAGATCATGTTAGACAAATTCAATGTAAAATTAAATATCATCCCGGATTCTGACGGTGTATATGAGACACGTATGGAGTCAGGAAACCTTGGAGATCTGGTTCTCTGGGGAAATGATTCTGATGAGTATCAGCAGGCAGTCAGCAAGGGAATGCTCTTTGACTGGAACGAGGATGATATCTTAAGCGATTACGGTCCATACATCAAACAGAACATGCCATATGCATTAGAGAAAAATGCAAATCTTTCCGGCGGTACTGTTTATGGATTCGGATTTGATGTTGCAAGGGATGCAACAGCACGTCAGGATTTCATGTATACCTGGGATTTAAGATGGGATCTTTACAAAGAGTTAGGATATCCTGAGATCAAGACTTTAGACGATATGGTAGATGTTTTAGGTCAGATGAAAGAGATCTGCCCGACCGATGATAACGGAAAAACAACTTATGGTGTTTCCTTATTCAACGACTGGGACGGAAACCTTGTAATGTTCGTAAAATCAACAGCAACTGCTTATTATGGATATGATGAATTTGGTTTTGGTCTGTATGATCCAGAGGAGCAGGTATTCCATCCAGCATTAGAGGAAAATGGACCTTACCTCACATGCTTAAAATTCTATAACAACCTGTATCAGAAAGGATTACTTGATCCTGACTCCCAGACACAGGGATATGACGGTATGCAGGAAGATTACCAGAACGGTGGAGCATTCTTAAATGTGTTCAACTTCTTAGGTTCTACTTTCTACAACTCAGATTCACATGCACAGGAAGGCAAAGCAATGTATCCTTGCCCGCCGGAAGACGCAGCTCCGATCTGCTATGGTCAGAACATCTACGGTGGCAACCGTATCTGGTCTATCGGTGCTAAGACAGAGTATCCGGAATTATGTATGGCAATCTTAAACTGGTTATCTACTCCGGAAGGACGCATGACTGCTGAGTATGGTCCAAAGGATGTCTGCTGGTACTATGATGAAGATGGTAAAACACAGTTTACAGATCTGGGACGTGCAGCAAAAACAGATATCAGCACACAGATGTCTGATGGTTACAGCGGAACATTTGATGATGGTTCCTTTAAAATGAACAATACAACATGGGCACTTGATTCCTTAAATCCTGATTCAAACGGTGAGACATTCAACTATCGTAAATGGGCAAGTTTTGCAACAGATGCAAATTCTGACATTGAGCAGGATTGGAGAGATAAGACAGGTGCTGCAACAGCAGATGAGTACATGGGATCAAGACCTTACAAACTTTCTCTTGGTACCACATACTCTGAGTCTACAAAATCTGATGAGTTAACTGTATTATGGACACAGGTTGCTGAGTGCATCAAGACAAATTCCTGGAAAGCAATCTATGCTAAGACAGATGCTGAGTACGATCAGATCGTTGCAGACATGATCTCCCAGGCAAAAGACTACGGCTATGACGAGTGTATCGCATTCCAGGAGAATGAGGCATCACTTAGAAAAGCAGCTGAGAACGAAGTAAAAGGGACAATCAAATAATTGTATCACAAATGAATGACAGACCAGAGCAGAAGATCCGGACATTCCGTCCGGATCGCCCCGGTCTGTTTTCATCATACTGGATATCTGGGGTAAAATCCTGTATGATGAAAGCAGATCAGAGGTATGAAATAAAATGAGAGATAAGAAAAGTGCATGGGAAGCACTTTGAGATTGGAGGAAAACAAATGAAATTTTTTAGCGTTGACAGTCCATTGTACCGTTTTTTAAGCAGAGTACTTGATATTTTAAAACTAAATTTTTTATGGATTCTTGGAAGCCTGCCGGTTTTTACGATCGGGGCATCGACCACGGCGGCAATGTCAGTTGCGTTAAAGTTAGCGGATGATGAGGAGGGCTATATCGCGAAATCATATTTTGAAGCGTACAAGGCAAACTTTAAACAGGGCGTTCCGATGGGACTGATCTTTCTGGTTGCATGGTATGCGGTATATCTTGACTTCCAGCTGTTTGGAGCAGTGAAAAATAATCCGGTCATTTTGCTGATCATCGGTATGGTGTCCGTATTTCTTGTGATCATTGCGATGATCTATTCCTTTTCACTGCTGGCAAGATATGAAAATACGGTGGTCCGCACGATCCAGAATTCTATGGATATTTCAAGAAAATATTTTGGAAAAACACTGATCCTTGTGATCCTCGTCGCAGCAGAAGTGCTGATCTTCCAGTATAATTCAACCATGATATTTTTTGGAATCTTATTTGGACCTGGATTTATCATTTACACGGTCGCAGCAGTCAGCAAACGTGTATTCTTACAGATCGAGCGTGTGAACCGCGAGGGCGAGTGACAGGTAAAACCGGTTAACAGAACAAATCAGGAACAGCAATACGAAAAAGATGCAAAAATACAGCGCAGAAATTGGAGGTAAATATGATCGAGAGCAGCAAAGTACATAAAATTTTATATGGTGGAGATTACAACCCGGAACAGTGGCCGGAGGAGATCTGGAAAGAGGACATGCGCCTGTTTAAATTAGCGCACATTGATGTCGTGACGCTCAATGTTTTCAGCTGGGCAGCACTGCAGCCGGATGAAATTACCTATGATTTTTCCAAACTGGATAAGATCATGGAGTATGTGAAAGAAAACGGACTGAAAGTCTGCTTTGCAACTTCGACAGGAGCGCATCCGGCGTGGATGGCAAGAAAATACCCGGATATCCTGCGTGTCGGGCATAACGGCATGAAACGCAAATTCGGAGCACGTCACAATTCCTGTCCGAACAGCCCGACTTACCGGAAATATTCTGTGGCACTTGCCGCAAAACTGGCAGAGCGATACAAAGATTATGACAATATCGTTGCATGGCATATTTCCAATGAATATGGCGGGGAATGTTACTGCGAAAACTGTGAAAAAGCATTCCGTGTATGGCTGCATAAAAAATATGGAACGCTGGATGAGTTAAACCGTGTATGGAACACTTCTTTCTGGGGACATACCTTTTATGACTGGGATGATGTTGTTTTGCCGGATATGCGTTCAGAGGAGTTTAACTGGGATGGCATCCGTACCAATTTCCAGGGGATTTCACTCGATTACCGCAGATTCAATTCGGACAGTATCTTAGACTGCTACAAATTAGAGCGCGATGCGGTAAAAGAGTACACGCCGGATATTCCGGTTACCACAAATCTGATGGGATTTTATCCATCATTAGACTACCAGAAATGGGCAAAAGAAATGGATTTTATTTCCTGGGACAGCTATCCTTCCTTTGGCGCAGAGACAGAAAACAATGCGATGGCACATGATCTGATGCGTGGATTAAAGGGTGGCAAACCGTTTGCACTGATGGAACAGACACCGAGTGTGAGTAACTGGCATACCTGCTGTGCCTTAAAGCGACCGGGTGTGATGCGCTTATACAGCTATCAGGCGGCAGCGCACGGCGCAGATACGATCATGTTTTTCCAGATGAGAAGAAGCATTGGTGCCTGTGAGAAATATCACGGTGCAGTGATCGACCATGTCGGCAATGAGAATACGAGAGTGTTCCGTGAGATCACAGCACTTGGCGAAGAACTGACTGAACTTTCTGATACACTGCTTGGTGCAAGAACTCCGGCAGAAGTGGCAGTTGTATTTGACTGGGATAACTGGTGGGCAACGGTATTATCCGCAGGCCCAAGCCGTTGTATCAATTATTATGAGGAGATTTATCAGTATTATAAGGCACTGTTAAATCTTCATATCCCAATGGATTTTGTTGGTGTGGACGATGATCTGTCCGGTTATAAAGTTGTCATTGCACCGATGTTATACATGTGCAAAGACGGTTATGATGAAAAGATCCGCAGCTTTGTCAAAGCGGGCGGCACCTTTCTGACCTCCTATTTCAGCGGATATGTGGAAGGCCATGATCTTGTGATCACAGGCGGATATCCGGGCAGACTGCGCGATATTTTGGGTATCTGGGTAGAAGAATCCGATGCGATTCCGGCAGGAGATGCTGGCATGAAACATACCTTTGCATACAAAGATATGACTTATCCGGCAGAAGTGCTTTGTGATTTATCACATACCGAAGGCGCAGAAACACTCTCAACCTATGATAATGACTTCTATGCCGGAATGCCCGTACTGACCTGCAACACCTTTGGATCCGGAAAAGCCTGCTACGTCGCAACCCGCTCCAATCAGGACTTCTACCGCACTTTCTTAACTGACATTATGAAAGAAGCCGGCGTAGAACCACTCGCAGAAGGCAGTGACAAAGTAGAGATCACTCTCCGCGAAAACAAAAACGGCAGCTTCCTCTTCCTCTTAAATCCGACGGACGAATCACAGGAAGTAACGCTGAAAAAAGCCGGAACTGACCTGCTCGGCGGAATGACTTACCAGGCAGGAGAGAAAGTTGTACTTCCGGCAAAAGCAGTGGCGATCGTTCAAAGCAGGTAAAGGTTATCTCAAGCAAGTAGAGATTTTCCACAAAGAAACCGCGAAACTCTTCAAAAAACTGAAGTAGTTGAGTCCCAGGCACAGCCTAAATTAGAGTTTCGCCCCATCTAGAGCAAGAAAAGAGGACATACACTATGTCGGAACAGCAGAAAGAACAACAACTTCTCGAAACCGTAGACCGCATCATCGCAGAAGGCCCGTACCAGCCAGCCTGGTCATCCCTGATGCAGGCGAAAACCCCTGACTGGTTTAAACAGAAAAGATTTGGCATCTTCATCCACTGGGGCGTCTACAGTGTTCCCGCCAACTCCAACGAATGGTACCCAAGAAACATGTACATCGAGGGAATGCCCGCATACGAACACCATATAAAAACCTACGGCAGCCAGAAAGACTTTGGATATAAAGACTTCATCCCGATGTTCCACGCCGAAAAATTTGACCCGGCAGAATGGGTGCGTTTATTCAAAGAAGCCGGTGCCGGTTATGTGTTTCCGGTTGCAGAACACCATGATGGATTTCAGATGTACAAAAGTGAACTGTCCCACTGGAATTCGGCAGAGATGGGGCCGAAACGGGACGTACTTGGTGAACTGAAAGCGGAGATTGAGAAACAGGGACTTACGTTCTGCACATCATCCCACCGTGCAGAACATTGGTTTTTCTTAGGACACGGAAAAGAATTTGACAGTGATATCAAAGAACCATTGCAAAAAGGAGATCTGTACTGGCCGTCCATGCCGGAACCGGATGCAGAAGATCTCTACGGAGAGCCGTATCCGACAGAAGAATTTTTAAATGACTGGTTAGCACGCACAGCGGAAATTATATTAAATTATAAACCATCCCTGCTGTATTTTGACTGGTGGGTGCAGCATCAGGCGTTCAAACCATATTTAAAGAAACTCGCTGCATTTTATTACAACTGCGGCGTGAAATGGGGCAAAGATGTTAAAATCTGTTATAAACATGATGCGATGATGTTTGGCAGTGGAATTGTGGAAGTGGAGCGCGGTGGGTTTGCGGAAGCAAAGCCCTATGATTGGCAGACCGATACGGCAGTTGCAAGAAATTCCTGGTGCTATACTGACACATTGGATTATAAAAGCAGCAATGAGATCATTTGTACACTCGTGGATGTAGTCAGCAAAAATGGTAATCTTCTGTTAAATATCGGTCCGAAGGCGGATGGAACGATCCCGGATGGTGACCGTGCTATTTTGGAAGATCTTGCAAAATGGATGAGAGTAAACAGTGAGGCCGTTATCGGTGCAAATGTCTGGCGAAAATCCATGGAAGGTCCCACGGCAGCGGCAGAAGGACAGTTTCAGGATCAGAAAGAACTGAAATTTACAAACAAAGATTACCGTTTTACGATTAATCATGGAAATATTTACGCAATTGCGTTACAATGTCCTAAAGATGGTGTTTTCTGTATCCGTTCACTGGCAGACAGCAGTGATCAGAATGTGCCGGAGTTTCATGGTATCATTGAGTCGGTGGATATTTTAGGATATGATGGCAGGCTGCAATGGTCTGTGGACGGGGAAGGACTTCATGTAACCGCACCTGGAATAGACAGTGAGTTTCCGGTTGTTGTGCGTGTGCGTCCGGAATAAACACCGCTCTGAGTGAAAAATGAACGAAAGGCGTAAAAAACATGAGTCTGTTTGCCCGGATAAAAACATTCATAGGCAATTTAAGACTGCGGGAGAGAATGCTCTTTATATACATTGCCGGAGGAATTCTGCCGATTCTGCTGTTGGATATTTATACTTATCAGAATACGAGATCGGTGTTGATCCAGAAAGCGAAGGAAAGCGAGATGGATGGGTTAAATATGATCGCGGATTCAATGAGCGAGAGTATGTCCGTCATCTCCGACATTTCCAAACAGATGTACTTTGATGAAAAGATTGAGCATATCGCATTTCATCAGTATGAAAACTATTCGGAGATTCTTGCAGATTACAGAGACTATGATACCATTTCTGATTATCTGAAATATTATTATCATGAAATTTCAAGTATCACGTTGTATCTGAATAATGATACAATTTCCAATAATGAATATTTTGTACATGTAGATCAGGAGATTGCAGAGAAGCCATGGTATCAGAATACGCTCGAACTGAATGGAAAACCGTACTGGTCTTATTCGTATGATTCGTTAAAACGCAAGGATTCACTCCGGATGTCGAGACTTTTATATACGAAGGATATGCAGCCGGTCGGTGTACTTGCAATTAACATGCAGTATAAGAGGACGGAGCTGCCTGTGCAGGAACGGACGCAGGATACTTATTTAGTGTATAATGACACGGTGGTTCTGCACCGCAATGAATATGAACGGGACACGGATGAAATGATTCTGCTGTTAAAGCAGATCAAAGATGATACTTATTCCGGCAAAGTGCGTTTTCAGGGGGAAGATACCTGTCTGTTATCGACGGTGCGGGTAAAACCGGACTATTCGGATGATTATTATACCTTAGTCAGTGTATGTCCGTATGAAGAGATCGCAGGATCGGCAGCCCGCAGTGCGTTGGGAAGTCTTGTGCCACAGCTTGTCTGTGTGGTGTCTGGTCTTGGAATTATTCTGGTATTTTCCAATCAGTTCAGTACGAGGGTAAATACATTCCGTCTGCAGATGCATAAGGCTGCAACTGGTGATTTTGATATCACGGAGGATATCGGCGGGGAGGATGAGATCTCGGATCTCTACCGGGATCTGAAGGTAATGATCGATTCCATACAGGAACTGATGAATAACGTGATCAAAGAACGTGTGCAGAAAGAACAGGTCAATGCAAGGCAGAAAGAAGTGGAATTTAAAATGCTTGCAAGCCAGATCAATCCACATTTTCTGTATAACACGTTAGAGACGATCCGTATGCAGGCAAGAATTCATAATCAGCCGGATATCGAGGAACTGGCAAAGATGCTTGCAAAGATCATGCGGAGAAATATCCAGGTAAGTAATACCTTGCAGCCGTTAAAATCAGAACTGAAACTGGTTGAGTATTACCTGAAAATACAGGATTACCGTTTCCATGACAGAATCCATTACCGTATTGAAACGGAGGGGGACATTGAGCCGTTAAAGGTTATGCCGCTTTTGATCCAGCCTTTTGTGGAGAATGCTTTTGTGCATGGACTTGAAGCAAAGGAGAGCGGCGGTGAGATCGTGATCCGGGTTGAAGTGAGATCACATCTCTGGATCACCGTGACGGATAATGGATGCGGAATGTCCATGGAAAAATTAGATGAAGTACGGAGAGGTTTGAACGATTTTGAAAATCTGGACCGGACACATATTGGAATCTGCAATGTCAATCAGAGAATCAAGCTCCAGTATGGGGAGGATTATGGAGTGGAATTTGAGAGTAAGACAGGAGCGGGAACAAAAGTATGTATTAAACTTCCGGTGCTGACATCGGAAATCATGTGATAAAAAATGAACACAAATGAGTTCATATAAGAAGATTTGGATATAAAATAATGAGGAAATAATTTAAAGGGGCAGGATACATATGGGAAGGAGTTTTTTTTACAGGTATGCATGTAGTTTACTTGCGTACAATTCGCATGCAGGCAGGCGGATTGCATGTGGTATTATGACAGGAAGTCTGTTGATGGGTTTATATGGCTGCAGTGCTGCGGAAAATACGGTGGCTGTGGATACACAGCAGCAGGAAACCACACAGGAATCATTAGAACCGGTCACATTTACATTTTACAGTGCGGATGGATTGGAGGATACCTGGACGGATCCGGTTGCGCAGATGATTACAGAAAAGACAGGGGTCACATTGAAAATGGACTATCCTGCAGACAGTTATGACAACAGGATAGAACTTATGGTGGCAACCGGGGAATACCCGGATTTCGTGTTTGCCAAGGGTTCGGTATCAACGCTGATCCGCAATGATGCATTGATCGATATGTCGGATCTGATAGATGAGTATGGACCGAACATTAAAAAGCTGTATGGAGATGAATATGAAAATCTGCGTTATTCCAGTGAGGATCCGTCCATTTATCAGCTGTGCAGTGACAAAGTGCAGGAAGAAACCTTAGAAACATCCGGAACTGCCCAGCTGCAGTGGGCAGTATTGCAGGAAAACCAGTATCGTGTACCATATACGTTGGAAGAATACACGCAGATGATCCGTGATTATATGGAAAAGTATCCAATGATCAACGGAAAGCCGGCCATTGGTATTTCGATCGTCTGTTCCGACTGGCACTGGTATACCATGTTATCGAACCCATCCGGGTATATGAATGGTTCCGCAGACAACGGGCAGTGGATCGTGGATGATGAAAAACAGGAAGTTTATTATAAACATGCAGCGGACGGGCAGAAAGAATATTATAAATGGCTGAATGAAATGTACAATGAGGGCATTTTAGATCCTGAATTTGCGACGCAGACGCATGAGGATTTTGTTTTAAAAGTTGCAGAGGGAAGAGTGCTTGGACTTTTGGATGAGGAATGGGATTATACAGGCGCTGAGATATCCCTGCGGGCAGATGGACAGGAGGAGCACACCTATGCGGGGCTTCCGGTCACAATTGATCGATCCGTGAAATGCCCTTCTTTAAAACAGCAGAATCTTGCGGTAGGCTGGGGGATTGGTATTACAAAAAGCTGTAAAGATCCGGTTCGGGCTGTCAGGTTTTTGGACTGGCTCTGCAGTGATGAGGCACAGATCCTGTTAAACTGGGGGATTGAGGGTGTCGATTATTATTATGATGAAAACGGAAAACGGTGCATTACGGAGGAGGATCTTGAAGCGTCCCGGAAAGACACCAATTATTCTGAGCGCACAGGTGTGGGATTTCGTGTTTATCCATATCCAAGTTATGGAAATCAGTCGGTTGATTCCACGGGCAATTCCTATAGTAAGAGCTCAAGGGAAATGGTAAAAGAAGGCTATGATGAGATGGAAAAAGAAGCACTGAAAGCATGGAATGTTGACATGCTGACTGATATTTTCCCACAGAAAGAAGAATTTTCAAAAGATGCATATTCCCCATTGTGGGCGATGACACTGCCAGATGAACTGGAAAAAATGTTAGTTGCGTTAGATAATGTATCGTGGAAGGGACTCATTGAGTGTGTTGTCAGTCCAGCCGATGATTTTGATGCGAAATGGGATGAATTACAGCAGAATTTAAAGGATGCCGGATTAGAAAAAGCAGATCGGGAAATGACCGCATTGCTGCGGGATGAGATCAGCCGCAGAGAGTAAGAGCATAGGAAAGAGAAATAAGTTTATGGCAAAAAAAATCATGATTCAGGGAACAATGTCAAATGCAGGGAAAAGCCTGATCGTGGCAGGTCTGTGCCGCATTTTTAAACAGGATGGCTACCGTGTGGCACCGTTTAAATCACAAAATATGGCACTGAATTCTTATATTACCGGGGAAGGACTTGAGATGGGGCGCGCACAGGTCATGCAGGCGGAAGCGGCAGGTATCAGACCGCAGGTCTGTATGAATCCGATCCTTTTAAAGCCGACCAACGATACCGGTTCTCAGGTCATTGTAAACGGTGAAGTGCTTGAAAATATGAAAGCGAGGGATTATTTTGCGTATAAAAAGAAACTGATCCCGGATATTTTAAAGGCTTATCATACATTAGAACAACAGGCGGATATCATCGTGATCGAGGGCGCCGGGAGTCCGGCAGAGATCAACCTCAAAGAAAATGATATTGTCAATATGGGACTTGCGGAACTTTTAGATGCGCCGGTACTGCTTGTTGGTGATATCGACCGCGGTGGTGTGTTTGCACAGCTGATCGGCACGTTAGTCTTACTGGAAGAAAAAGAACGGGAGCGCATCAAAGGGCTTATCATCAATAAGTTTCGCGGCGATGTATCAATCTTAGACCCGGGCATAAAGATGTTAGAAGAAAAAGGTGGGATTCCGGTTACCGGGGTCGTGCCTTATATGCATTTAGTCCTTGAGGATGAGGACAGCCTGTCAGACCGGTTTTCAGAACACGAGGAGAAAGCGGTGGATATTGCGGTCATACGTTTCCCACGCATTTCCAATTTTACGGATTTTATGGTATTTGAATCGATCGAGGGCGTTTCTGTCCGCTATGTGGACATGCTGGAAAAACTGCATCACCCGGATATGATCATCCTGCCCGGCAGTAAAAATACGATGGGCGACTTAAAATGGATGCGCCAGAACGGGCTGGAGGCTGCCATCAAAAAGCATGCGCAAAATCGGGATGCCGTGATCTTTGGCATCTGCGGCGGATATCAGATGTTGGGAGAGTGCATCACAGATCCTTATGGTGTCGAGGAGGGCGGTATGCTGCGCGGTATGGAACTTTTGCCGATGGAGACAGAGATGGAACAGGAAAAGACGAGAACGCAGGTGGACGGGACATTTGAAGAACTGACCGGAGTGCTGTCTGTGCTGTCGGGTGTGAAGCTGACGGGGTATGAGATTCATATGGGAGCGAGCCGCAGGACGGATCATGCCGAGATTGATATGGATACGGTTATGATGGATTTAGGTCGGAGTGAGGAGCCCGAAATGCTTCAGGAAAAAAGATATGAATATCTGTGCCATATCACAGATCAGGCTGAAAATCAAAAAGCAGATGGAATCTGTGCAGGTAATGTTTATGGTACTTACGTTCATGGAATATTTGATGCAGATGGCATTGCTGCAAAGATCGTTGAGGCACTTGCCACAAAGAAAGGAATTTCCATGGAGGCAGTGACTCAGCAGAATTATCAGGAATTTAAAGAGACACAGTATGATAAATTGGCGGAGACGCTGCGGGAGTATCTGGATATGGATGCGGTGTATAGGATGATGGGGATGTAATGCTGCTTGTTACCGCACAACAGGCGAGAACAGCAGCGACTGGACGGACCGATTTGACGGAGTAAATTTGTTTATTGCTGAACACAGGAAACTGCCCTATAATAAATGATAACGGAAATAAAAAAGAAGTATGCAGGAGGCAGCGGGATGGGAAGATACCTGAATCAGGGAAATGAAAGCTTTGAAAAGAGTGTAAATTCTGAAATTTATATCGATAAAACAGGTGTGATTAAGTATACCAACCGTGTTCTGAATACGATGCAGGGGTATGTCTGTATCAGAAGACCGGATGAGAAAATCCGAAAAAAGGTACAGGAAAACTGGGATTCCTTAGCGAAACCATTAGATGGTCTGGGAATCTTTGAAAAGATATTTACACAGATCGGTGCAGTGACAGGGGACGAGAGGGTGCCGTTACAAAAGAAGGCAGTGATCGTGATGTGTGCGGATAACGGGATCGTTGAGGAGGGCATCAGCCAGTCCGGGCAGGAAGTCACATATCAGGTTGCAGAATCCATGGGAAAACGAAAAAGCTCTGTCTGCCTTATGGCTGCACAGGCGAATGCTAAAGTCATTCCAATCGACGTCGGGATCGCAGCGGAAGAAACACCGGAAGGCGTCTGGAATAAAAAGGTGAGCAGGGGTACAAAAAACTTTTTAAAACAGCCGGCGATGACGGAGGAGGAAGCATTGGCTGCGATCGAAGCTGGCATCGACAGTGTAAAAAAGTGCAAAGAGGATGGTATGACACTGCTTGCAACCGGGGAGATGGGAATTGGAAACACGACGACAAGCAGCGCAGTGGCGGCGGCATTGTTAAACTGTGAGACGGCAGCGATTACCGGAAAAGGTGCAGGACTCAGTGACGCGGGATTATTACATAAGATTGCGGTGATCGATGAGGCGCGGAAAAAATATCAGTTTGACTCCAAAGATGTATTTCGTATTCTGTGTTCGGTCGGCGGACTGGATATTGCAGGACTGTGCGGTGTCTGCATCGGGGGCGCAGTTTACGGTGTCCCGGTTGTGCTGGACGGTGTGATCAGTGCAGTTGCAGCACTTGTGGCAGAACGTCTTGTTCCGGGCGTAAAGGATTTTCTGATCGCTTCCCACAAAAGCAGGGAACCGGCAGCGGCACTGATCTTACAGGAACTTGGTGTACATCCGGTCATTGATGGCAGTCTGGCGCTCGGTGAGGGAACCGGTGCCGTTCTGATGTTTGGACTGCTCGATACGGTACATGCAGTCTATGGTAACCGGACAACATTTTCAGATATTAGGGTGGAAGCATACAAGAGGTTTACAGACGTATGATGGTTGTAGTGACAGGCGCAAGCGGCAGTGGTAAGTCGGAATATGCAGAAGGTGTGGCGGTAAAGCTGGCGGGAAAAGGAGACTTATATTATCTTGCGACGATGCGTGTCTATGGAGAAGAGGGCGTACGCCGTGTGGAACGGCACAGAAAACTTCGCGCCGGGAAAGGATTTCAAACGGCTGAGTGTCCTGTCAAGGTGGATGAAGCGTTTGCACAGGTATGCATGTCAGAGTCTTTGGAACAGACATGTGACACATCACATGGAAGAGTATGTACGGCAGAATTTTTAGAACAGGGATGTGCCAGGCTGCATGGAAAAATACGGATGCCCGTGGCTTTATTGGAGTGCATGTCAAACCTTGTGGCGAATGAGATGTTCCCGGAGACTGTCGGTGATGAGATAAATGCAAACTGTGTAGAAAATATCGTCCGCCAGATCAGGCACTTGAAAGACCAGACCGGACATCTGGTGATCGTGACAAACCAGATCTTTGAGGACGGAATTATCTATGAACCGGAAACGATGGAATACATTAGAAATCTGGGTCAGATCAACCAACAGTTAGCAGAAATGGCGGATTCGGTGATTGAGGTTGTGGCAGGAATCCCGATTTTTATAAAGGGGGAGAAATTATGATGACAACATTAAGAGCACTGGTCATTGCATTTTCCATGTATTCACAGATACCGATGCCGCAGTTTACCTGGCAGGATAAAGAAATGAAGTATGCATTCTGCTTTTTCCCGTGGGTTGGAGCGACCATCGGCGGTATCACGATGTTCTGGTGGTGGTTCTGCGGAAAATTTTCGGTTGGAAATGTGGCATTTGCCATGATTGGCACAGCCATTCCACTTGCAGTTACCGGAGGATTTCATGTGGATGGATTTATGGATACGATGGATGCGTTCCATTCTTACCAGCCGAGAGAGAAAAAACTTGAGATATTGAAGGACTCGCATATAGGTGCTTTTTCTGTAATCTGTCTGGTGCTGTATGAACTGATTTATATCGGAGCATATTCAGAGATAGATGCAGTACGGCAGGCGGGGATCGTGGCAGCCGGATTTTTCTTATCACGCTGTCTTTCCGGTATTGCTGCGATGACTTTTCCGGGTGCAAAGAAAGAAGGACTTTTGTATATGTTCACGAGCAAAGCGCATGAGCGGGCCGTAAAGACCGCACTGTTTTTGCAGACAGCAGCGGTGGCAGTGCTGATGCTGTATTTAGACGGAGTGACGGGAGTGGCAGTGTTAGTGGGCGCAGGTCTTACTTTTCTGTATTATTATAAGAAATGTAAAAAGGAACTTGGAGGTATTACCGGGGATACCGAAGGATATTTTGTGACAGTGTGTGAGTGTGTGATCGTTGTGGCAGCTGCGGTATGTGGAATTATACGATGATAAAGGAATAACAAAAAAAGAGGGTGTAAAATGAGACTGGTTTTAGGTGGAGTGGCACAGGGAAAACGCAATTATGTAAAAACAGCGTATCATATATCAGAGAACAACATTTTTTCGGGCGAAAACGCAGAACTTGAGCAGTTATGCGGTGCAAAAGCAGTAGATAAGTTCCATCTGTGGGTAAGAAGAAAAGTGAAAGAGCAGGCAGATGTGCCAAAACTCACAGAAACATTTATAAAGAAAAACCCGGATTGTATCGTGATCTGCAATGAAGTCGGATGCGGTGTGGTGCCGATGTTAAAAGAAGAAAGAGAGTACCGGGAGCAGGTCGGAAGGATGCAGGTCATTCTGGCAAAATCTTCGGAGAGTGTGGAGCGTGTGATATGCGGGATAGCACAGAAAATAAAATAACAATGGCATTTATCCGGCATGGAGAGACAGCGTCGAACCGCAGAAAAAGTTATCTTGGCTGGACAGATGAACCGCTTTCTGAGGACGGATGTGAAATGCTGTTGCGCAACAGGAAAAATTATCCTGCAGCAGACCTTATTTTTACGAGTCCCATGCTAAGGTGCAGACAGACAAAAGAGATTTTATATAAAGATCAGCCTTATCAGATCATAGAAAAATGGAAAGAAATGAACTTTGGCAGTTTTGAGGGAAAGACTTACTTTGATTTAAATGGAAATGAAGATTATCAGAGATGGATCGACAGTGGCGGCACACTGCCGTTTCCGGGCGGAGAGAGCCGGGCAGAATTTATCACAAGGTGTAAAGAGGGACTGTTGGATTGCCTGATGGAATTAGAAAAACAGGTAACTGTACAGGAAAAGGTTGTCTGCATTGTACATGGCGGCACGATTATGGCACTTTTTGACAGTTATGGACAGGGTTCCTATTTTGACTATCAGTGCAGGTGCGGACAGGGATACGAATGTACGCTGTCCTATGCAGTAGACGCAAATGGGGTGGTAAAAGAGACATCAATTTCCATGCGTGATGAAAAATTAATTTTTGGAGAGTAAAGACATGTATTATCATATGATAGCATTTCTGGCGGGATTTCTGCTGGATCTACTGATCGGGGATCCGCACTGGCTGTATCATCCGGTGCGCCTGATCGGAAATCTGATCGCAGCGCTGGATCATAGACTGCTTGATGTGACAGGCATAAGAAATGAAAAAAAAGAACGGCGCGCAGGTATTTTGCTAGTGACCGTTGTACTGCTTGCGACTGGAGCGGTGAGCGGTCTTTTGCTGTGGGGAGCTTATGCGATTGCGCCGGTGGCAGGCTGTATTTTAGAAAGTATCATGACCTATCAGATCCTTGCGACGAAATGCCTGAAAGTTGAGAGCATGAAAGTGTATGAACGTCTGCGGGCAGATGATCTTGCGGGCGCAAGAAATGCAGTGGCAATGATCGTCGGACGCGATACGCAAAATCTGGATGCGGCAGGGGTCGCGAAAGCGGCTGTGGAGACAGTAGCAGAAAATACGTCGGACGGTGTGATTGCTCCGATGATCTGTTTGGCGATCGGAGGTCCGGTGTTAGGGTTTTTATATAAGGCAGTCAACACGATGGACTCGATGGTGGGCTACAAGAATGAACGTTACCTGAATTTTGGAAGGACGGCAGCAAAACTCGATGATGTGGTTAATTATATCCCGGCGCGGATCAGTGCGGCGCTGATGATTGCAGCCGCCTATGGGCCGGGAAAACAGTTTTCCGGGAAAGATGCCCTGCGCATTTTTAAGCGTGACCGTTACAATCATGCAAGTCCGAACTCTGCCCAGACCGAGGCAGCCTGTGCAGGTGCCCTGCATCTTCGTCTGGCGGGGGATGCAAGCTATTTTGGAAAAATCGTAAAAAAGCCATTTATCGGGGATGATTTAAGACCGGTGGAAGCGGAGGATATCGTGCGGGTAAATGTGCTTTTGTACCGGAGTGCGGTGATCGGAGAAATCCTGTGTCTGCTGGCACTTTTGGTGGTAACATTATTCTGACAGTGAGGATGCCATTCAAAATGAAAAAATGGTTTATATGATTAAATGAAAGAAAGAGAGTCTATATCAATGTTTCGTAAAATGAGAAGATTTAAACAGGAATTGAGCAAGGAAGAATGTATGGAGATTTTGAAAAATGAACCGAGAGGCGTGCTTTCTGTATTAGGTGACGATGGTTATCCGTATGGTATGCCTGTCACTCATTGGTACAATGAAAAAAACGGGAAAATTTATTTTCACGGTGCAAAATCGGGACATAAAATAGATGCGATAAAAAATTGTGACAAGGTTTCTTTCTGCGTCTATGATAAAGGCTATCGGAAAGAAAATGACTGGGCGCTGAATATAAAGAGCGTTATTGTGTTCGGACGTGTCCGCTTTGTAGAAGATCAGGACACAATAAATCAGATATGCACGAATATGTGTGATAAATTTACTGACGATAAGGAATATGCGAAAGTGGAACTTTCAAAATGCGGGTCGAGTGTGTTATGTCTGGAATTAAATCCGGAACATATAACGGGGAAACTGGTAAATGAGTCATAGAATACGGTAAAGTGAAAACTACTTGTTCTTTTTGTTATAAATTGATATAATGACGAAAGACAGCATGTCATAGGAAAATGGAATTATTTATCCGGATGACATTATAGCAGAAAGAGGAGAGGGATTAAGGTATGAGTGAACCTGAAAATTATGTAAAAAAAGAGGAGCCGCGCGTATCCATAAAACAGCGCAGGAAAAAAAGTATAGGAGGCACACTGGGAACACTGTTTGCGGAGAATCAGAGTATGCTGATGCTGTTTGCAGCTATTGTTGCAGCACTTGCGGTGATTCTGACAGGAATCATTGCACTGCATATGCCGGTCGTTCCAGTCTGCCTGATCGTATTATTAGAGACTGGAATTGCCTGCTGCCTGCATGATGTGCCGATCTGGCTGCATGCGATCGCTGTGATCGTTCAGATCATAGCCGGGGTTCTCACCGGAGCCACTGTTTTTATGGTGCTGTGTGTGGTAGAATATTTGGTCGGGATTTTATGCCTGCGTTATGTGAGAGATTAAGGGATGAGTATGGAAACGGACTTTTGCTATGGGGAGATTTTTAGCAGGAGTCCGTTTGTATTTACAGGAGGAAAAAGATGAATTTAAATCAGTTATTTTGTGAAATGATACAGTATTACAGGAACGATCCCAAAAGAATCCAGCATTTTACAAAGGTACACAGCTATGCAAAGCTGATCGGGGAACTTTCCGGCATGCGGGGGGAAGAACTGCTGACACTCGAGGCGGCTGCCTATGTACATGATATCGGGATCAAAGTGGCGGAGGAAAAGTATGGAAGCAGTAACGGCAGGCTTCAGGAGCAGGAAGGGCCGGCAGTGGCAGAGGAGATGCTTGGCAGACTGCATTTTGACGAAAAAATCATCCGGAGGGTGTCCTATCTGGTCGGACATCACCACACTTATGACCAGATTGACGGTCTGGATTACCAGATACTGGTGGAGGCAGATTTTCTGGTCAATCTCTATGAGGATGGCGTGACAAAAGAGGCTGTGATGCATGCATACAACAAAATTTTCCGCACGGAACATGGAAAACGCATCTGTGCAGAAATGTTTGGAATCGAGGAATGACCGATGGAATCGCAGGAAAAGATTTTAGTATTCTGTTCCAGAGAGATCTGCTATTTGTCCGGAAATTTTTTTGCACATCAGCTTGCGGCGGCATTTGATGATCTGGGATATGAGACTACTGTTTGTGAATTTACATCCCAGGATGATCTTGATGCCGTGCTTTCTCCGTTTTTTGGGAAAAAATATCGTGCAGTATTTGATTTTAATTCCTTGCTGCCACGGCTTGCGATGGATGACGGAACACCGGTGATCGACCTGATCGACGGGCCGTTTTATGATTATATCGTGGATCATCCGTTGTTTCATTATAATTGTCTGATGACGCGGGCAAAAAACTTTCATGCGATCGTTCTTGACGAGGGGCAGGCAGATTATGTGAAAAAATATCATCCGCAGGTAAAGAGCGTACATATGCTTCCGCTTGGCGCAACCATCGCTTTATTTGACGGCGAAAAAAATCCCGCAGACCATATCCTTTTTATGGGGACTTATGATGCGCCGGAAAAAGTATATGATATCGTAAAGGCGGCACCGGAGCCATTTTGCGGGATGATGAAGCGGATCATAGAAATGCGGATTGCGGTGCCGGAACTTCCAATGGAAGAAGCATTTGCGGCATGTTTAAAAGAAGATGACATGGAGCTTGACGAAGCGCAGTTTGCACTTTTTATGAATACGATGTATGCGTCGGATGCTTATATCAGGGATTATTTCCGGAAAGCGGCACTCGATGAACTCTTGAAAAAGAAAATACCGGTTCAGTTAGTCGGCGAGGGATGGGAAAAATACCAGACACCGTATGAGAGATACCGGACGATCGAGAAGCCGGTCACCTTTGATCTTTCCTTTGAAAAGATTGCGAGAGAACAGATCATGCTTGATGTTTCGCCGATCTTTAACCGGGGCGTCCATGACCGGGCAATCGCAGGGATGGCGAACCGTACCGTGGTGCTGACAGATTCGAATCCGTACCGGTGTGCGCATTTTAAAAACCGCAAGGATATGATGTTTTATTCGCTGGCAAAAATAGATTCGCTTTCCGAGGCTGCCGGGGAACTGATGGAAAATGAAAAACTCCGTTCAGAAATCCGGGAAAATGCATATCAGACCTTTTGTGCCGGACATACCTGGAGGGCGCGTGCAAAAGAAATATTGTCATGGGAGGCAGAAGATTGAAGCAGAATTATCAGAAAATGTTAGAGGAAACCATTGCAAAAAATCAGCGCGAAGAGCGAGTGCCTTCCCTGCTGCTGCATAGCTGCTGTGCGCCGTGCAGCTCTTATTGTCTGGAGTATCTGTCCCAGTATTTTAAAATTACGGTTTTTTATTATAATCCGAATATTTATCCGGAGGAAGAATATACAAAGCGTGTGGCGGAACAGCAGCATTTTATTGAGCGGCTTCCGGCAAAATATCCGATTTCTTTTGTGGAGGGAACCTATGACAAAGAGTGCTTTTATGAGATGGCGCGCGGTTTAGAGGATGTGAAAGAGGGCGGGGAACGCTGCTTCCGCTGTTATGAGCTGCGCCTTAGGGAATCGGCAGAGCTTGCAAAGGAACTTCACATGGATTATTTTACGACGACATTATCTATCAGCCCGCTCAAAAATGCGGAAAAATTAAATGAGATCGGGGACCGTCTGTCGGAAGAATACGGGATCGCATATTTGAATTCTGATTTTAAAAAGAAGAATGGCTATAAGCGTTCCGTGGAACTATCGGAGGAGTATGGCATGTACCGCCAGTATTACTGTGGCTGTGTTTTCTCAAAGCGGGAGCGGGATGCACAGATCGCGGCAAAAGCGGCAGCTGGGAATGCATAAATTCCTGTATAAAAATACAACAGGGACTTGCGGCGAAAAGACACTTCATGTAGAATGGAAGATAATTTATGTAAGGAAAGTGAGGATTTAGATATGGCACAGTTATGGGGAGGACGCTTTACAAAGGCAACAGATCAGCTTGTATATAATTTCAATGCGTCTATCACATTTGACCAGAAGTTTTATAAACAGGACATTGAGGGCAGCATTGCACATGTCAAAATGCTTGGAAAACAGGGCATTTTAACGGAGCAGGAGATGAACGACATCATCACGACACTGCAGGAGATCAAGGAGGATGTGGAGAGCGGAAAATTAGAGATCACATCGGAATATGAGGATATTCACAGTTTTGTGGAGGCAAATCTGATCGACCGTCTTGGAGATACTGGTAAAAAACTGCATACCGGACGCAGCCGTAACGACCAGGTAGCACTCGATATGCGTCTTTATACCAGGGACGAGGTGCTCGCGGTGGACGGACTGCTAAAAGAACTTCTGACTACAATCTTACATATTATGGAAGAAAATACAGAGACGATCATGCCTGGTTTTACCCATCTGCAGAAAGCACAGCCGATCACATTGGCGCATCATATGGGTGCTTACTTTGAGATGTTTAAGCGTGACCGTCTGCGTCTGCATGATATTTATGAGCGCATGAATTACTGTCCGCTCGGTTCTGGTGCACTTGCTGGCACGACCTATCCGTTGGATCGTGAATATACTGCAGAGCTGCTCGGTTTTTACGGACCGACCTTAAACAGTATGGACGGCGTGTCGGACCGTGATTATCTGATCGAGTTCTTATCTGCATGTGCGACGATCATGATGCACCTTTCCCGTTTTTCCGAGGAAGTCATTATCTGGAACTCCAATGAATACCAGTTTGTGGAAATCGATGATGCATACAGCACAGGAAGCAGTATCATGCCGCAGAAGAAAAACCCGGATATCGCAGAGTTAGTGCGCGGTAAGACAGGACGTGTCTACGGTGCATTGATGTCACTGCTCACAACCATGAAGGGAATCCCGCTTGCATACAATAAAGATATGCAGGAGGACAAAGAGCTTTCTTTTGATGCAATGGATACGGTAAAAGGCTGTGTCGCTTTGTTCAACGGCATGCTTGCCACCATGCGCTTTAACAAAGACAGAATGCGCCAGTCCGCAAATCATGGATTTACGAATGCCACAGATGCGGCTGATTACCTGGTAAACCACGGTGTTCCATTCCGTGATGCACATGGAATCGTCGGACGTATCGTGCTTTACTGCCTCGATAAAAAGATCCCGATCGATGATATGAGTTTAGAGGAATTAAAAGCGATCAGTCCGGTATTCGAGGAGGATATTTATGATGCGATCTCTATGGAAACATGCGTCAATAAACGTCTGACAGTCGGTGCTCCGGGCAAAGAGGCAATGGAGAAAGTCATTGAAAAAGAGCGTGAATATCTGAGTAAGGAATGGATGTAATACTTTTACACACTGACGTGATATTGTGACAAATGCACAAGTTTTCGCCAAAAATACAGGAAACTTTGACAAAATAAGCATTGCTTTTTTTCGGGAAATAGCATAATATATTTACTATGAAAGACACATGTTTGCGACAGACGGACAAACAGAGAATAAGGGACGAGGAGATTAGAGCAAAATGAGCGAAAAGTTAAAAGTTGGTATTCTTGGCGGAACAGGTATGGTAGGACAGAGATTTATCTCTCTTTTAGAGAATCACCCATGGTTTGAGGTGACAACCATTGCAGCAAGTCCTAGAAGTGCCGGAAAGACCTATGAGCAGGCGGTTGGTGACCGTTGGAAAATGGATACTCCAATGCCGGAGGCAGTGAAAAACATCGTTGTCATGAATGTCAATGAGGTAGAGAAAGTAGCAGCAGAAGTCGATTTCGTATTCTCCGCAGTAGATATGACCAAAGAAGAGATCAAAAAGATCGAGGAAGATTATGCTAAGACAGAGACACCTGTTGTTTCCAATAACAGCGCACACCGCTGGACACCGGATGTTCCTATGGTAGTGCCGGAAGTAAACCCGGAACATATGGAAGTTATCAAATACCAGAAAGAGCGTCTTGGCACCAAACGCGGTTTCGTTGCCGTAAAACCAAACTGCTCCATCCAGAGCTATGCACCGGTACTTACTGCATGGAAAGAGTTTGAACCGTATGAAGTAGTTGCCACAACCTATCAGGCAATTTCCGGAGCTGGTAAGACATTTAAAGACTGGCCTGAGATGGTAGGAAACATCATTCCTTATATCGGTGGAGAGGAAGAAAAATCTGAGAAAGAGCCGCTTCGTATCTGGGGTCATGTGGATGCAGAGAAAAAAGCGATCGTTCCTGCAGAATCACCGGTGATCACCTGCCAGTGTATCCGTGTTCCGGTATTAAACGGACATACAGCAGCAGTATTTGTAAAATTTAAGAAAAACCCGACCAAAGAGCAGCTGATCGAGGCATTGAAAAATTTCAGCGGTGTTCCGCAGGAGTTAGGACTTCCAAGTGCACCAAAGCAGTTCATCCAGTACTTAGAGGAAGACAACAGACCACAGGTTTCCTTAGATGTTAACTATGAAAACGGAATGGGTATCTCTGTCGGTAGATTAAGAGAGGATACCGTATACGACTGGAAGTTTGTCGGACTTTCCCACAATACAGTCCGCGGTGCAGCAGGCGGTGCAGTACTTTGCGCAGAATTGTTGAAAGCACAGGGATATATCACAAAGAAATAATAAAAATAGGAAATAACAAAAAGCGCCATCGGATCAGGACGTCCGGTGGCGTTTTATATTGCCTAAAAAGTTAAAAAATGATATAATTTCTCCTATGTGAAATACAAACGGGAGGGCGGAAACATGGTTGTAAAAACGGCTGTTTTAAAGGAATTAGAAACACTGTATGCAAAGTCCGGCAATCAGTTATGCGTTTTATATGGCAGGCCGGATCTGGAAAAAGAATTGTTATTGAAGACTTTCCTGCAGAACAAAAAAGCCTTTTATTATCGTGCACGGTATGCGTCACCGGAGTCTCAAAAACAGATGATGGCGGAAGCGTTAGAGGAAAAACTGCAGGTCAGGCTGCAAAAATATGATTATGAGGAATATTTTAACCGGATCAAAAGCGGCGGACCGGAAAAGCTTATCTTAGTGATCGATGAGTTCTCTTATATTGCCAAAAAAGATACGGATTTTATCAATGCTGTTTTAAAATTAAAGGCAAAAAAATTGTATCCGGGGCCGGTCATGATCCTGCTGTGCAGCTCTGTTGTATCGTGGGTTGAGAAGGAAATGGAAAATTGTATCGGCACAGATGCAGTGAAAAAGATCGATCAGACGATCAAGCTTTCCAATCTGAATTTTCTGGAAGTTGTGCGTGTACTTCCGGATTATCCGGTCAGCGAATGTATCCGGGTTTACGGCGTGATCGGCGGGGTTACCGGTTATATCAATCACTGGAACCCGAAGGTAGATTTAAAGACCAACATCTGCAGGCAGATTTTATCAAGAAACGGCTATATGTATAATAAGGCAGAAAATATTATCGGTGCAAGCCTGCGGGAATTGTCCGTGTATGATACAATCTTAGCTTGTATTGCGGGCGGGTGTGACAAATTAAACGACCTGTACTTAAAGACAGGATTTTCGCGTGCAAAGATCAGCGTCTATATGAAAAATCTTGCCGCTTCCGACATTATCGAAAAGGCAGTATCGTTTGAGACCGGCGGATGGGAGAATGCCAAAAAGGGAGTTTACCGGATCCGGGATAACTATGTCAATTTCTGGTTCCGCTTTATTTATCCGCATTTGTCAGCTCTCTACATGATGTCTGCGGAAGAGTTTTATGATACTTACATCGAACCGGGATTAAATACCTACTTAAACCGTTACTTTGTGGGTGTCTGCATGGAATATCTGTGGCTTTTAAATCTTACAGGAAAATTGCCGCTTCATATTAAAAAAATGGGAACATGGATCGGCAAGACAGGAAATATTGATATCATTGCCCAGAATGAAGTGCGGGAAAATCTGGTCGGTTTGTGCAACTGGGAAAAACCGCAGGTCACAATGGAGATGTGTGAAGAATTGTTTGCAAATATGAAAAAAGCAAAGATCAGTGCGAATTATTATTTCCTGTTTTCTGCGAGCACATTTGAACAGGCAGTTGTTGAAATGGCAGAACAGGATAAGCGTTTTGTTCTGATCGATATGAGTGAATTATAAAACAGAAACGGAGAAATACTTTAGTGGCAAAGTCTTTGATAATAACGGAGAAACCAAGTGTAGCGCAGGAATTTGCAAGGATTCTCGGCGTGAGCGGACGAAATGACGGATATATTGAAAATGACAAATATGTCATTACATGGTGTGTCGGCCATTTGGTGGAGATGGTCTATCCGGAAGAATACGATGAAAAATACAAAAGATGGAGGTTGGAAGATTTACCGTTTCTGCCGGAAGAATATAAATACAATGTAATACCAGATGTCAGCAAACAGTATGATACGGTGCATCGGATGCTTTTCAGAGAGGACATAGAAACTGTCTACTGGGCAGGCGATGCCGGAAAAGAAGGACAGACGATTGAGGAAAATATCAGACGCTTTGGCGGGGTCAGACCGGGGATGAAAGAACTCCGTGTCTGGATTGACTCGCAGACGGAAGAGGAGATTCTGCGCGGAATCCGTGAGGCAAAGCCAATGGCAGAGTATGATAATCTGGCAAAATCCGGTATTATGCGCACAATTGAAGATTATGCAATGGGAATCAATTTCTCCAGGGCGATGTCGGTAAAGTACGGGAAACTATTGAATGATGCTGCGGCGACTAAAAGTTATACGGCGATCGCGGTGGGACGAGTCATGACCTGTGTACTTGGAATGGTCGTGATCCGTGAGCGGGAGATCCGCAACTTTGCGGAGACGCCGTTTTACCGTGTGGTGGGAGGATTCCTGCCGGAAGGCGCGGAAACGGAGGAGACAGTAACCGCAGAGTGGAAGGCGGTAAATGGTTCTAAATATTTTGAATCGCCCCTTTTGTATAAGGAAAATGGTTTTAAAAAGCGCGAAAGTGCGGAAAATCTGATCGGTGAACTTGACGGAAAACAGGCGGTCGTAAAATCCTTAGAGCGCGGCACATCCAGAAAGAAAGCACCGTTATTATTTAACCTTGCAGAGTTACAGGCAGAGTGTTCGAAACGATATAAGATCAGCCCGGATGAGACGTTACAGGTGGCACAGGACTTATATGAGAAAAAACTGACGACTTATCCGAGAACGGATGCGAGAGTGCTCTCGACGGCAGTTGCAAAGGAGATCGGGAAGAACTTAAATCGTTTAAAAACCTATGAGCCGACGAAAACTTATACGGAGCGTATTTTAAAAGAGGGTACTTACCGGAACATTGCACGTACACAGTATACCGACGATTCAAAGATCACAGATCACTATGCGATCATTCCGACCGGACAGCTCACGGAACTTGGTTCGTTAAGCGATTTACAGAGAAGAGTGTATGACCTGATCGTGCGCCGCTTCTTAAGTATCTTTTATCCGGCGGCTGAGTATGAAACGATCAAACTGGTGGTACAGGTGGGGGCAGAACAGCTTTTTGCATCTGCAAAGGTGTTAAAAAATCCGGGATTTCTTGAAATCATGGGAAGACCGGGAAATGATGAAAATAAGGAAGAAGAAAGTGCGGGACTCTTAAAACTGGCAGGGCAGTTAAAGACCGGTGATCCCCTGAAGGTAGACGCTTATGAGATCAAAGAGGGAAAGACCGCACCGCCGAAACGCTATACCTCCGGTTCGATGGTGCTTGCGATGGAAAATGCCGGACAGCTTATTGAGGAGGAAGAATTAAGGGAACAGATCAAAGGCTCCGGAATCGGAACTTCTGCGACGAGAGCTGAGATCATCCGCAAACTGGTGCGTATCGGGTATCTGAATCTGAACAAAAAGACGCAGGTGCTAAGCCCGGAAGCGATCGGAGAGATGGTGTTTGAGGTGGTGAGCATGACCGTGCCGGCACTCTTAAATCCGAAGATGACGGCTTCCTGGGAAAAGGGACTCGACGGTATCACGCGTGGAACAGTCATCATGGAAGATTATCGCAGTAAACTGGAAGATTTTATCCGCAAAGAAACGGTTTCCATGATCGAACATGACCTGACCGGCAATCTTGCGACGAGGATTCATCCGTTTGTCGGAAAAGGCGGAAGAGGGCTTGCCACAAAGAAAAAAATAGAGGCAGTCTGCCCGGTCTGCGGCGGGGAGATGGAGACGACACCGTTCGGCTATGGATGCAGCAATTATAAAAAGGACGGAAGCGGCTGTAAATTTTCCATCGGAACCATTGCGGGCAGAGATTTAGCGGAAGAGGAAGTGGTCGAACTTCTGACGAAAGGACATACGGAAGTGCTCTCCGGTTTTATCTCAAAGTCCAGAAAACGTTTTTCGGTGGCATTAGTACTTGAAAAGGATGAGGAAGGAAAAGCATCTGTCAATTTTGACTTTTCCAAAAATGAACCTGAAATATTAGAAGGGGTGAAATGTCCGGTCTGCGGTTCTGATATGGAAATCACTTCTTTTGGTTACAGTTGTGTGAAACACCGTGAAGATCCGGAAAGCTGTTATTTCTACATTGGAAAAATCGCGGGAAAATCCCTTAGTGTGGATGACCTGACTGATCTGCTGCAAAAAGGAGAGACGGAGGTCTTAAAAGGGTTTACCGCAAAAAATAAAAAGAAGTTTTCGGCGGCATTGCTTTTGAAAACAGGAGAGGATGGCAGAAAAACAGTCGAATTTGATTTTTCAAAGAATGAGGCAGAGATATTAGAAGATGTAGTCTGCCCGATGTGCGGCGGACAGATCCAGAAAACATCATTTGGTTATGGCTGTATGAATTACGACCAGCAAAATCCGCAGAGCTGCCGCTTTGCCATCGGTACACTTGCCGGACGTGATCTGACAGAGTCACAGGTGAAATCACTTTTAACCGACGGCAGAACGGAGACGATCCGCGGTTTTAAGTCAAAGACGGGCAAAAAATTTGATGCCTGCGTGGCATTAGAAACCGATGAAACCGGTCGGAAATATTTAAAGTTTGACTTTGATCATGCGGAGGCAAAAAAGATAAAAGATGTTTCCTGTCCGCTCTGCGGCGGTGACATTGTGCAGACACCGTTCGGGTATGGCTGTGCAAATTATAAAAAAGATGATCCGGAAAGCTGCCGTTTTTCCATTGGAAAGATGGGAGAAAAAACGTTAAATGAGGCACAGGTAAAACAGCTTCTGACAGAGGGGCGGACGGCGACGATCCGCGGATTTAAGTCAAAGACAGGAAAGAAGTTTGATGCAAGGATTGCTTTAAAAAAAGACGAATCCGGCAAGGTAATCGGACTAAAATACGATTTCTCGGATGTGGAAGCCCCCAAATTAAAAGATGTGAAATGCCCGGTCTGCAGCGGTGATATGGTGAAAACGCCGTTCGGCTATGGCTGCGCAAATTATAAAAAAGATGATCCGGAAAGCTGTCGTTTTTCGGTTGGACAGATCGCAGGAGTAAAATTAAAAGAAGCACAGGTCAAAGAACTTTTAACCAATGGAAAGACCGGTGTGATCGAAGGATTTATCGCAAAGACCGGAATGAAATTTGATGCTCCGTTAAAACTGACCAAAGAGGGGCAGATCACCTTTGATTTTCCGGAGAAACCAAAACCTGTCGAGACAACAGTAAAATGTCCGAGGTGTGGGGAACTCTTAAAGAAAAGCCAATGGTACTATGAGTGTGACTGCGGTTTTAAGGTAGGGCATACGGTTGCGAAAGTGCCGCTTTCGGAAGCAATCATAAAAGAACTGTTGGAAACCGGAAAGACAAAGGAAAAAGTGACTGGATTTAACTCGAAAGCAGGGAATGTGTTTGATTCCTGCCTAAAATATGAGGATGAGCGGATCAGTTTTGATTTTGACAATCCGGGAAGCCTGTCTCTACAAAAACAGGAGTCAGAGAAACAATCAGAAGTGCAGATGGCTGTGCAGGAAAATGAGACTGAAAAACAGCAGCCACAGCAGGCAGAACAGACACCGGATGGTGCGGATGATTTCTATGCCACTATGGCGGATGAGGCTGCAGCATTTCAGGAACAGGAAGAAGCAGAATGGATCGCTGGAAGTAATTTTTTAGATGAATTTATGCCATAAGAAATCTCCGGCAGACAGAAATTCTTGTCTGTCCGGAAATTTTTTTGCAGTGTTGCTAGGTTTTAAAATTAAATGCGAAAAGAGTTAATAAAACTCTATCGCATTTATTTTTTTACCCACAAGAAAGTATAGAAAAAATGCGGTTAGAGCGTAAAAACTCTAACCGCATTTTTATTTTACCCATAAGCGAGAAGGGAGCGTTGAAAATGAGAAAAGCGTACAAAAAATTAACTTATGCAGATCGGCAGGAAATTGAACAAATGAGCGAACGCGGAGAAAAACCAAAAGCGATCGCAGATGCAACCGGCGTTTGTTTTCAGACCATATATAGAGAGCTACAAAGAGGAAAAGACAAAGACGGTAAATATAAAGCGGAAATTGCACAGCAGTCATTATTTGCATAGAACGGGCAAGCCGCCTACGCGCCTTTAATTTAATGGGATAGAATACCACCCTCCGAAGGTGGCGGTGCGGGTTCAATTCCCGCAGGGCGTATTTGTGCGAGGTTGGCAACCTTGCAGCAGATGCAGCAGGTAAACAGCTGTTATCTGTATGTTGTGAAAAAATTACAGCGGGCGCACCTGCTAGAAAGTGCGTGGACGGTCAACAGGTTTTCAGTTGCTTTTTAATGAGAAAAGCAACCAACACAGCAAATATAAAAGCCAAAGCGGGAACGTATGAACAAAGCAAGAGAACCACCAAAGGGAGGAATTTGTGAGATATACATACTTGAAAAATGAATAGAAAAAAAGCCGTTACGTTGGCAGCGTACCGGCTAGTGATTTAGTGCAAATGCAATATTTCAACCTAAAAAAATTATACCATTTATTGCGTTTGCCGTCAAGCCAAAGAACCGGCAAATAAGCCGGTTTCGGGCTTGTTCAAACTATTAACTTTAGGATCCATATAGGAGTTAATAAGACTAATGCAAAGGTGGTGTAATTGAGTTGGGTTATTTCAAAACCACAGTAAAGGCAGGGGCAACGATCGAGGTTACAAAGAGTTACACAAAAAGGATAGGAACAAAGGCAAGGGGGAACAAAGAAAAGCCAACAGCCGAGGAAATGGAAAAAGTAAACCAAATGAACGCCGAAAGAACCCTGCGACTAAAGATAAATGCAAATTTCGGAGTTGATGATCCTTTTATAACATTGACATATAGAAAAGAGGAACGACCAACACCGGCAGGAGCAAAGAAAAATATAAAAAAATTATTAGATAGCCTTCGAAAAAAATACAAGACAATGGGCGCAGAGTTGAAATATATAAATGTCACAGAGTATCAAAATAAAGCGATCCACCACCACATAATTATAAACCACGTTGAAGGTGTAGACGTTTCTAAATGGGTGCGCCAGTTATGGAAATTTGGCAGACCGGATTTTAAGTATTTGGACGATACCGGACAGTATAAGGATTTAGCGGCATATCTCATAAAAGAAACATCAAAGACCTATAAAGGCAATGACGACGGCGGGCATAAACAAAGATACAGTTGCAGCCGCAATTTGATAATGCCAACACCAAAGACAGAAATTATAAAAAAGGCGCAAAGGTGGGCGGCAGATCCAAAACCGATAAAAGGCTATTACATCGACAAAGACACAGTATATAACGGTGTAGATCCGTTTACCGGCAGAGAATACCAAAAATATACAATGGTTCGGCTATCCGGTAGCGGTGGTTAATATTGTGGATAACTCACAATGAAAACCGCAGCCGTCTAATAAATACTAGACGGCAGGGCGTGTTAAAAGAAGGTGGATAAATTGAACGTAAGCATATATATAAAAAGCAGTTTCAGAGGCAACCCAAGAGGCGCAGGAGAGGCGGCAGCGGTTATTGAGTTTATAGACAAGCAAGGGAAAAGCCACAAGCGGCAGCAGCGCACGCAAATAGAGGCAGACACGAAAAACGCCCTGCACTTAAAAATTTGCATCGCAGCGATGCGGGTATTATTAAAGCCTTGCGATATAACCGTTTTTATTGATTGCGACTATATGGCAAACGCCTGCAGGTTGGGTTGGTTGGATAAGTGGCAGCAGGACGGTTGGAAGAAAGCAAACGGAAAGCCGCCGGCGAATGTTGAGGAATGGAAACAATTTTATATGCTAATGCAGATCCACACCGTAACATTTGAAAAATACAACGACCGGTACGACACCGAGTTAGAGAAAATCATAGGAGGCGAAAATGAAGTACATGGGATCGAAAGCGAAGATCACAAAGTACATAGTGCCGATTATTCAACGAAAAATTGACGAAAGCGGCGCGCGGTATTATGTGGAACCGTTCGCGGGCGGCTGTAATGTGATAGACAAGATAAAAGCAGAATACCGCATTGCATCAGATAGTAATAAATATTTAATTGCGTTATTCCAACACCTGCAGGACGGCGGCGAATTGCCGGAACATATCACACGCGAAGAATATAACAAAGCGCGCGAGGCATACAGAACCGGAGATAACAGCCTGCAGGCGTGGTACATTGGCGCGGTTGGCTTCCTTGCATCGTATAACGGCAGATTTTACGACGGCGGTTATGCGGGATATGGAAAAGACAAAGGTAGGGTAAGGGATTATTACAGAGAAAGCCGCAACAACATTTTGATGCAGATGCAGCAGGGCGGCATATCCGGTATTGATTTCAGTTGTAAAGATTATAAAAGCTATACGCCGCAGGGTTGCGTTATATATTGCGATCCACCCTATGAGGGTACAAAAAAATACGGCAATGCAAAAGATTTTGATTATTTGGAATTTTGGGAAACGATGCGGAAATGGAGCCGCCACAACAATATAGTTTTAATTTCGGAGTTACAAGCACCGGACGATTTTATAACAATTTGGGAAAAGGAGGTAGATCGCAGCATGAAAGCAAAAGAACATTTCAGAGCGACAGAAAAATTATTTATGTGGGGGGGGGTAACGGTAAATGATTAAGCGAGACGACATTTATTTTATTCGTGATACCCGCCAAAGCATCGGCAGCGAGCAGAAAGCAGACAGACCTGCGGTTATTGTTTCAAACGATGCAAATAACAAGCATAGCGGCGTTTATGAAGTTGTCTATATGACGACACAGCCGAAAACAGACCTGCCAACACATTTTATAACAAGTTCCGCATTGAGAACATCAACCGTATTGTGCGAGCAGATAAGCAGCGTTTACGAGGAACGGATCGGCGAATGGATCGGAACACTCACACCGGAAGAAATGAAACAGCTTGACGAGTGTTTAAAGGTATCGGTTGGCATAAATATAAAGGCAGAAAAAGAGCCTGCGGAAATAGAAAGCCTGCGGCAGCAGTTAGCAGAAATGACAGACCGGCAGCAGGCAGCAGAAAAGCAGGCGAAAACATATAAAGAAATGTATGAGTTTCTTTTAAGTAAGCAGTTAGGAGCGTGAGAGCATGAGCAAATATAAAAAAGTTTATGCAGTAATAGATAATTACCACGAAAATAGATTTCCGGTTATTGCGGTATGTAATACAGAAGATGCAGCAGAAAAGTATATAGCAGACCGCATAAAAGAGGACAAGCAGAAGGGCAATAATTACGATTACGATTTTATAGAAATCGACAAGGAGGCAGGACATGACAGCGATCGGAACATACAGAAAATGCTATAAGTGCGGCTGTATAACAAACAATGTAGAGGCTATAAAGTGCGAGTGTGGCGGTTTTCTTTACTTGATTAGTCAAATATATATGCCAAAGACAGCAAAAGAGCAGCAAAAGAAAGAAGGCGAGCAATGAATAGCGTACATTTTAGCACCGGTAAGGACGATTGGGGAACACCGCAGGATCTTTTCGATGCACTCAATGAAGAATTTAACTTTACATTGGATCCATGCGCAGACAATAACAACCATAAATGCGCAAAGTATTACACCATAGAGCAGGACGGTTTGGCGCAATCATGGGCGGGCGAAACGGTATTTTGCAACCCGCCGTACAGCAGAAAAACAAAAACAAACGCCGGTCAAATTGCATGGGTGCAAAAATGTTACAAAGAGGCAACCGAGGGGGGGGATCGTCGTGGTTATGCTTATACCCGCCCGAACAGATACGATCATGTTTCACGATTACATTTTAGGAAAAGCAGAAATACGATTTATCAAAGGGCGTGTTAATTTTGAAATAGACGGACAGAAAAGCAAGGATCCGGCACCATTCCCAAGCATGATCGTAGTATTTAACGGAAAGCAGCCAACAAGTGCAGTAAAAAGCATTACAGCATAGCAAGGAGGTTATATGGCAGAACTTTTAACGCCAAGCATCGCATACGCATACAACCAAAAGGCGAAAGCCCTGCCGTATAACGGTATGCAAGATATAGGCGAGCGTAGACGATTACGACAAGACCTGCAGGAGCGATGCGGCATAACAGAATTAGAGGCAATCAATATATTAAACGGCTTTCATATAGATACATATTGCATTAAGTATTTGAGAAAAGCCCGCGAGGCAGCAGAGGGAACACCGGAGCCGACAAAGAAAAGGCGCAGGCGATAGGAGGAAAATGAAACCAAAGAAATTTTACATTATCAGACCGGAAATAGAAATAGAGTATATCAAAAATCCAATATTAGGGCGGTTATATATCATGCTTAATTATTGGCGGTTCATAAAAGCCGGGTACTATTGGATATTCACATACAAGGTTTACTATATTGCATTTCCGAGGATATACAGAAAGGCAGAAAATGAGTAAAACAAAAAGCATTGTAACAGAGTATGACGGTATATGTTTCTTTTGCGGCAAACCGGCAGAATGTGAGCATCATTTATTATTTGGTAACGGCATTAGAGAATTAGCGGAGCAGGACGGCTTGAAGGTTCCGATGTGCAATAAGTGTCATAACATGGGGAAACAGATTGAACGCATACATGAGAATATCATGGCTGAAAAGTTATCTAAAATGTTGGGGCAGGCAATATATGAAAACAAGATTGGAACGCGGGAAGAATTTAGAAAGCGTTACGGTAAATCGTATTTATAGGAGGCGCACATGGCATTAACTGAATTAGTAAACGCCCTCCGGCAGCAGGCAATAAAGCAGCGGGAAAGAGAGGGCGAGTTATTAAACGACATTGCATATTTAGCGGATTTAGAAACAGCGGAGGCAGCAGCCGACATATACGCAGCCGAGAAACACGCATATTCATTTGACGGCTATTTATATCAGCTTGAAAAATTAAAAACGGTATTAGCCGCAGGCGTACCGCCGGAAACAGCATTAGAGGCGGTGGATAGTTGCGTAGATGCAGACACGATAATTAAATATTACAGAGGAGGCACAGCATGAATAAATGTATTTTCATGGGGCGTTTAACGCGGGATCCGGAAATACGCTACACGCAGAGCGAAAAGCCGGTTGCGGTTGTAAATTACACATTGGCGGTTGACAGAAGATATAAAAGAGAGGGCGAGCCTTCAGCGGATTTTATAAATTTTGTAGCATACGGCACAGCCGCCGAATTTGCAGAAAAGTATTTTAAGAAAGGCACCAAGTTATTAGTAACAGCACGTTGCCAAACAAGGACGTACACAAACAACGAGGGTAAAAAAGTTTATGTTACGGAATTTATCGTAGAGGAACAAGAGTTTACAGAAAGCAAGCGGGCAGCAGGAAACGAACCGGCGGGCGATGACTTTATGCAGATGCCGGACGGCGAGGAATTACCGTTTAACTAGGAGGCAGAATGGAAAAACAATTAACAGCGATAGAAAAACGCGATAGTAATTTTTACGATGCGCAATACATGATCTACTATGAATTGCCAGTATTGATAAGTAAAATTTTTCACGCTGCATTTGCAAATTGCGAGTGCGGAACGCCGGTTATAGAAAAAGAAGATATGCAATTTATAGAAGGTTTCGTTAAAGCAACAGAAGATACTTTTAACATTGCAATGGAAGGACAGAAAAAACAGATTGCAGAAATGTTAAAAATGCACGAATAAGGAGGATCAGCAAATGCAAACAATTTCAATCATCAGCTTAAAAGGTGGCGTAGCAAAAACCACGACAGCCGTAAACATGGCGTACACGTTGGCAGCAGTACATAGCAAGAAAGTTTTAATTATCGACAATGACAAGCAGGGAAACACATCAAAGGCGTTTAAGAAGTACGACACAGAGGACAAAAACACCGTTGCGCGCATGATGTTAGAAAGAAATATTGATGTATCGGAAATAATCAAAAAAACAGATTATGAAAACATCGACATTATAACCGCCAACATGGATTTATTAGAGGCAAACCTGCGCACCATTGTAGACACCGGAAGGCAGCAGCAGACAAGATTTAAAAAGGCGTTGGCAGCAGTAGAAGGGTACGATTATTGCATTATTGACAATGCGCCCGATATTAACATGAGCATTATTAACGCCCTTGTAACGTCAAACGATGTAATAGTGCCGGTATTCATGGATCAGTATTCGTTTGACGGTTTAGACATTCTTTTAGAGCAGATCGCACAGGTGCAGGAAGATTTCAACGAGAATTTACATTTTGCCGGGTGCATCATCACACAGTATCAGAATAACGATGTAAACAATCAGGGCATAGAGTGGTTAAAAGCGCAAGGCGTACCGGTATTTAATCAGCGGATCCGTAGAACAGAAAAGAAAGTAAACGAAAGCACATTTGCAAAAATGCCGCTTGTAGAGTATTCGGTAAGATGCGGAGCCGCACAGGATTATAAAAAATTCGTATTGGAATATTTGGAGGGCGAAGATGCAGAAAATTAAGTTTAAAGCGAAATGCCCTTATGAGATAGGCGACAAGATCCAATTTGAGAAGGGCGGCAAAACGCAGACAATGGACGTAACGGACATTATAACGCAGGTAAGTGCCAAAACCGGCGACATAACATTTATTTTAGAGTTGGACGGTTGGTATAAGCTGAATACCAAATTACACGATGTAAAAATACCGTAACGCCTAGTATTTACTAGACGATACCCAATTTAGGTACAAGGAGGCACGCAATGGGATTTGACATTAACAATTTTTTAAATGCCGAAAGCAAAAAAGAGGTAAAAAGCGATTGGAAACCGGTTAAATTGAGCGTACATAAATTAAGACCGGCAGCAGGCAAAGAAAATTTTTATCACATGGACGATAAAGAGATCGAGGAAACCGCCCGCACGATTGAGTTAGTAGGAATACAGCAATACCCGGTTGTAAAACCAATACCGGATAGCGACGAATACGAGATTATAGCAGGACATAAAAGAAGGCTTGCAATCTTAAAGCTACTTACAGAGGGAAAAACAGAATATGAAATGATCCCCTGCAAGATTGAAACGGCAGAGGACAGCATAAAAAACCGGCTGATTTTGATTTTTACCAATTCAACACAGCGAGAAAGAACCGATTACGAGAAAATGCAGGAAATAAAAGAGGTTCGACAGCTTTTAACAGAATGGCAGAAAGATAATAAAATATCGGGAAAGCTGCAAAATGTCATAGCCGAGGTTTTGGGAACCAATAAAACCAAAGTAGGAACATTGGAACACATAGACGGTAGGTTAATAGAACCATTTAAAAATGAGTTTGCAGCAGGAAAGATCAGCACAGACGCAGCAAACAAAATAGCAGGTTTAGACGATGCAGCGCAGCAGGCATTATATGAAACATACAAAGAAACCGGATCATTAACCGCCGAAGATGTAAAAGCAATTAAGAAACCGGACAAGCAGCAGGAGGCACCAAAAGAGCCGCCAAAAGAGGCAGAGGCGAAAGAAACACCGAAGGAGCCGGTAAAAGCCGAGAATGAGGCGCAGGACAAGCCACAGCCGCAATTTATGAATGAACCGGAAACCAAAGTTACATACAATGCACCGACACCGGATAACACAGACCGCCGAACACTCATAATTAACGGCAAAATTAACCGATATAAGGAATTTAACGGCATGACGGTTAATTATTTCATGGGAGCGGTTATTGGTTCAGATTTATTTGATACAGAGTTTTGGCAGGGGTGGAAAGAAAACACCGGCGCAAAATGGGAATACATAGCAGATTACGCCGGAACAAAGACCACATACACCGTACAGACCGACACAACCGAGAAATGCGAGGCACTTTTAACAGATACCGGATTAGAGGTTTCAAGAGTGGCAGCAGGACAGACGGCAGTTATCAGATACGAGGAATTAGCGGAACTTATAGACATTATGATCTATACGAAAGTAATTGAAATAACCACCATAGAAAGCGATTTAAAGTATTGGGCGGCACGCACAACCAAAGAATTAACGGCGGTTAGTAATTACTTGACGGAAAACGAAATTTATATATTGCAGGATCTTATGATGAAATGCAAGGAAAGGGCAGGGAAATAATATGAGCGTTGAGAACATGGGTAACGGATATGTAAAAGTAGGCGTAAAGCAAGAAGATTTAGAGGAAAGCATAGCGGGGCTAAGACAGCTAAAACCGATTTTGCAGGCGCAAGTTACACGCGGAAACGGAAATAACAAGCAACAGGCAGCTATTGACAGAGCAGAGATCGGGAAACATTTCGATACAGCTATAAACGCGATGTTAATTTTATATTCTGCTTTTGAGGCGAGTGAAATGACAGAGGACGAAATAACAAAGCAGTTTGATGCTATGGAAAGAGAGGCTAAAAAAGAAATTGACACCGGTGCGGACAAACGCGCGTTTATGTACGGCGTATCAAGAACAGCGGCAGGAATGGCGGGCAAAAACCCGAAATACGCACGATTTATTACAGATAAGGCAAAAGAGGTAATAGAAAATATAGCAAAATATAAGGGGCAGCAGGTGTAAAAACCTGCTGCATAGGTGCAGATATGAGAAAGAACAATTTAGCCTATATATGCAGCCCATACAGAGGCAACATATTAGAAAAGGCGCGCAATATTATATATGCAAAGCATTTAACAAAACTTGCATTGCAATTAGGATATACGCCGATTACCACACATTTGTATTTGACACAGGTATTAAATGACAACAACCCAACAGAGAGGCGGCAAGGGCTTAAAGCAGGGGGAAATATATTAAACGCCTGCGATACTATTATAATCGGCGCACGATATGGAGTAAGCGCGGGAATGGCGGCAGAAATGGACGCGGCAAAAGAAAAGTACACAATTATTGTGATATAGGGGGCGCAAATGGATAAAGAACAAAAAGCGATGTTTTCTGATATGGGGAAACAAGCGGCATACCTTTATAACGGCGCATTTGAAGTATTTCAGAATAGCAAACAAGCGGAAAAGATAGTTTTTCTATTTTTTTTTCAGCGATGATATTTGGGAAAGATGAAACGGTATCAATGCTATTTAATATGTTCGACGGCAAATAGGAGGAATACATGAGCAGATTGGATAAAATACGCAGCATGAACGACGACGAGTTAATAGCGTTTTTAAGAAAGTACAGAAATGAGAAACAGACTTGTAAGCGTTGCGCAAAAGAAGGTACAAATTGCAATCCATACACCGGCGCGGATTGCAAAGAGGGAATAATGCAGTATTTCAAAGAGGAGGGCGATTTATGATCCGAAAAATCAAAAAGCTGCTATTTATCACAGTAACAACAATTACTATTGGTTTTGCATTAACCGGGTGCGATGCAGAGGCAACGGATAATATAGACATAGGCGTTTATGAATGGATTGATCCCGATACACAGGTGCATTACATATACAACGGCGCGGGCGGTGTAAGTGTCAGATATAACGCAGACGGTACAATTATGCACGATTAGGCAAAGGGAGGTTTCGGTTCGTGTTAGAAATTAGAAAAGCGATAGCAGAGATATATTTATTTTTATGGGAATTAAGAATAAAAATAAAGATTATGCCGCAGGCAGAATTTGAAAGAATGGTAGGAAAACTAACAGCAGAACAAAAAGTCTATGCAATATATTTTAGGATATTTTAAGGAGGCACACATGGCAAAAGGTATTAAATTAAACAGAGAACAATATAAAAACGTTAAACGCATGGATCACAAGCAAATGGAAACTTTCGTAGTGAATATGTATAACGCAGGGTATGAGGACGGCAAAAAGACAGCGGGCATCAGGGTAAAACCTTCAGATATTGCGGTAGCAATTTCAGAGATAAAGGGCATCGGAACCAAGAAAGCCGCCGAGATCATGGCAGCAGTAAACAAATTATACGAAGGAGGTACAAAACAGTGTTAGCGGATATTGTAGAAAAGGCAGAACGAACAGCGGGGGGGGGTAACAACCAAAACCGGATCATGTAAATTTTGCAAGCAGGCGGCGATGCGAAAAGTATTAAGCGAGTGGAGCCAAGAAGAAATAGACGAGTTGGCAACAGAAACCTGCGAATGTGTGAACGCGCGCATATATACACATAAGAAAAGCCAAAAAGAGAGAGCGCACAACAAAATAGATCTTCTTTTTGGAGAAAATAACACAACGGTTATAGTTCCCGATGCAGCAGTTGACCTGCTGCATAAAGCTGTTTACCCGATATGCGAAGGCTTTATTACAGCAATTACCGTAGACATTGGAAACGGCGTAAAAGGAAAGATTAACATTACATCAAAGGGAAATGTAAAGGTAGCAAGAACAAAGACAGACACAAGCACATACGAGGCATAGGAGGTAGAAATGCTAACATTACCGATCAAGAAAAAATGGTTTGATATGATTGTAGCAGGAGAGAAGAAAGAAGAATACAGAGATATTAAACCGTATTATGATACAAGGTTTTTAACATTGTTTGGCTGCATTTGGGTAAACAATGAGTTGATAAAGTCGCCATTACCGGAATTACAGCGCGAAACGGTGCAAAAGATAGCGTTTCGGAATGGTTACAGTAAAAACGCGCCCACAATTATAGCAAATTGCGAACTAAAAGCCGGAAAAGGCAGGGAAGATTGGGGCGCAGAACCGGAAAAAACCTATTACATTTTATCAATTAAGAGCATCACAAACAGCGAGGTTAAATAACAAGGAGGCAGCAGTTGAGAAAAGGAAAAATAATTTGCATAGACATTGAAACCACCGGTTTAGATGCGGCAAACGATGAAATATTGCAAATTTCCATTATTAACGGCAGAGGAAAAACACTTTATAACTCATATATCAGACCGGAACACAAAAGAGAATGGAAAGAGGCAGAGGAAATAAATAAAATCGGTTGGGAGGCAGTAAAGAACGCCCCGACATTGCGGCATGAGAAACGGAAAATTGAAAAGATTTTGAAAAAAGCCGGTTTAATCATCGGCTACAATCACAAAGGGTTTGATTTGCCGTTTATGGCAGCCAAAGGCATAAATACAGCGGTAAAAGCCGAGGTTTTCGATGTAATGTTAGAATTTGCGCCGATATATGGCGATTACAACGAGCATTACAATAATTATAAATGGCAACCGTTGACAAGATGCGCGGAATATTACGGATATACCGGATATAAGGCACACGATGCTTTAGAAGATGTGCGGGCAACGCTATATTGTTTTTACAAGATGCGGAGGAAGATATGAAAGAGAAAACAAAGGCATTTTACAAAGCGGTCTTTAAATATTGGCTGCATGAGCGCAAAGAAAGCATAAAAAGAATATTTGCAAGGAGGACGAAATGAACAGACGACAGAAAAAGAAACAGTTTAAAAAGCGTTTTGGTATCAACCCGCCGCGTGGCATATCCATAAAAACAGCAACCTGCACAATGCAACACCGGGAAAAAGTTATTGCAGCTTTCGAGAGAATTAAGAAAGCAATATTAGATTTATGGGAAATGATAAAGCAACCGGCGTTAGAATTAGCAACGGCACTAAAAGAGGCAATGACGGCACTTATAAGCGATAAAGAAAAACGCCGCCGACAGTATGCGGCGTTGCAGGTATTCCAAACAAAAGTAATAACACAGCAGAGGCAGCAGGAAAGCGAGGTAATGCAAATTGAAAGCAATATTAACATATCAAACCATGATAGACGGTAAAGCAAAAGAAATAACAAGGCTTTTCGACACAGATACAGCAACGAAGATATGTGATGTAGTAAACGCGTTCAAATACAAGGTACAGGAAATTTACATAACGAAAAAAGGCGTTGTATTTTTTCACAATATAAATGAGAACACGTTAGAGGTGCCAAACCAAAAAGAGGTTAAAAAGTGGATCGGCGAAAACGAGCCGGACGAGTATATAAAATATTTCGGAGAAGTGGAGGAAGGTTAGAAAATGGCGGTAGCAAAAGAAATTAAAGAAACAATAGCGGTAACAATCGACGAGGTATTTAAGAAAATGAATAGTATTTCGTGGTTGGAACGTCAAAAAGCTATGAAAGACGAGGCGTTTAAGAACACCGAGAAAATTCTTTATTGTTTCAACATTTTAAAAGAACACGTTGCAGACGAAGAAGGATATTTAGCAATGATCCAAAAATCAACATCGGGTAGTATTGTGAGGTATCAGAAAAACAAGGTTGACAAGCCGGACGAAGATCAGCTATTAGAGGACAGAATAGCATCATATAATCGCAGCAAAAACGACGTAGAGCGCATAGAAAAGGCTTTAAAAAAGATTGAAGGCAAAAAGGGTTATGAAGTAATTGAAATGCGCTATTTGCAGCGAAAGAAAACGGTAGAGAATGGTAAACAGGTAGAGGAGGTTTATACATTCGAGGAAATAGCGGATATTTTAGGCGGGCAGCAGGGCTATAATGAGAACTTAAACGAAAAGACCGTAAGGAATTATAAAAACGCACTTGTGCGCGATATGGCTATATTTCTTTTCGGATCCGATGCAGTATAAGCGGCGGGCGGCAGCAGGCGAAATAAAGCACTTGACAACACGCCCGATTTAACGCCCTTCACAAGTCCGTTTAACTATGTTAAGATATTTACAATTCAAAAACCAACGATTTAAAAGCGGCATTTTCTAAACAGAAAACAGCCGCTTTATTTTTATGCCCGGAGGTGCGAAAGAATGGCATTGTTAAAGTATTGCAATAGAAACGGCTGCAATAAGTTAGTACCGCAGGGCGTGCGGTATTGCAAAGCGCATACCGTGAATAAGACGGCAGAGAACCGGGAACGCCACAAGGAATATGATGCACATTGCAGAAACCAAACGGCAAAGGCTTTTTATAATAGCAGCGAATGGAAGACGACGCGCGCTAGAGTGTTGGCGAGAGATACCGGCATAGATATATATTTATATATCACAGAAGGCAGGGTTGTACCGGCTGATACAGTGCATCATATTGTTGAGTTAATGGAGGACTATTCAAAGCGTTGTGATTTAGACAACCTTATAAGCATATCAGAGGCAACGCACAGCATGATAAGCAAGGCATACAAAGACGAGATAAAGAAGGCACAGATGCAACAGACATTAAGGGAGTGCATAAGCGAGTATAAAAAGAGGCTTGCGGGGAGCCGTTCCTGCCAAGACCGCAGCCCCCCTAAATTCACGCAAAAACTCCCTAAATGAGATTTTTTTAGAAAGGGGGTTGCAGGACAATGGCAAGACCAAGAGAACCGGTTGACCTAATAGCGGCAAAAGGGCGAAAACACTTGACGATTGCGGAATATGTAGAGAGAAAAAACGCAGAGATCGCAGCCCCCGCAGATAAGGTAAAACCACCCGATTTTTTATCAAAAAAAGAGAAGGAAAAGTTCGACGAATTAGCAAAACAGTTAGTTGATTTAAAAATTATGACTAACTTAGATTGTGACGTATTGGCACGATACATTAAAGCTGAAAGCGAGTATATCAAAGTTACAAAGCAGTTGCAGAAAATTAAATTTACACCGGATAAAAAAAGCATGATACCGGCAGATGTGCAGCTTTCGGAACAATACACACAATATAACTATCTTTCTAAAATACAAAATAGGCTTATGAAAGCCTGCAACGAAAACGCGAAAGAGTTAGGTTTAACGATTTCGAGCAGGTGCAAATTAGTGATACCGAAAGAAAAAGAAGAAAAACCTGCAAATAAGTTTATGAAACACGCACAGTAATATGAGTAGGATTTTAAAAACAAACGATCGAATATCACGATTTGCAGAAAAAAACCTAAAAAACAAGAAAGAGTTCGGAGAAGATGCGCGGCTTGCGTTCAAACGTCATTTAAACGATCTGAAAAGATCAGAAAAGAACGATCCGGGTTTTCCGTATATTTTTGATCCGGAAAAAGCAGAGGACATAATAGAACTTGCAAACAAGCTAACCATAGCAGAGGGCGAGGGCGATCAGACGTTTACCTGCGCCGGGTTCCAAGAGTTTATTTTAGGTTCCCTTTTCGGTTGGGTTCATAAAGAAACCGGGAAACGCCGTTTTACTGATAGTTATGTGCAAGTGGCGAGGCAGCAGGGTAAAAGTGTTTTAAATGCAATATTGGGTATTAAGTGTAGTAATTTTGATAACTACAATTACGCACAAATCTATTGCACAGCGACAAAGCAAGATCAAGCAAGGATTGTATTAAATGAAATATCAAAATTCATAAATGCAGATGCAGACCTGCTAGAATTGTTTGAAATAAAGGATTATAAAAGCGAGATTACCGCGAAAATAACCAATGCTACTATACGCGCATTGGGGCGCGATACAAAATCAATAGACGGTTTCCGACCGTATTTAGGCATTGTAGACGAGTACCACGCGCACAAAGATAACCAAATGTACAAGCTGTTAAAAGGCGGTACACGAAAGCTAAAACAATCGTTAATATCAGTCATAACAACGGCAGGTTTTAATTTAAACGCCCCATGTTATGAATTATACAAATATTGCCGGAGGGTTTTACGAGGAATTGACGTAAACGACCGGCAATTTATTTATATCGCCCAAATGGACGTAAACGACGACATTTGGAACCCGAAAAATTGGATCAAATGTTGCCCATTGACAGGAAATGATCCCGAATTGCTTTCACAGATGCAGGAAGATGCAAAGAAAGCTAAATCAATGGGCGGCGAGGAAATGAGGGATTTTTTGACAAAATCCCTAAATATATGGGTTACAAATGCAGAAACCGCTTTTATAGACCTTGCGGAATGGGAAAAATGCGGCAGCAATAGGACGTTAGAGGATTTCAGAGGGAAAAAAGCAATATGCGGCTTAGATTTATCAAGCGGCGGCGATTTAACGTCACTTGCGTTAATATTCCCATACGAGGATCCAAATACCGGGGATAAAAAATATTATATTTATTCCCATTCGTTTATACCTCAAAGGCGTATGCAAGAACACATGGACAAAGAGGACAACGCGCCGTACATCATTTGGCAAAAAGAGGGGCTTTTAACGGTAACAACGGCAGCGGGCGGCATAAAAACCGACTACAAAACCATATTAGCGCATTTACACAATATTATTGATGAATACGATATAGATTTAACGGCAATCGGTTACGATCCGCATAATGCAAGCGCATTTTTGTTAGATCTTGAAGATTTCGGGTGCGATTTGGTGGAAATCAAACAGAGCGCACGCAGCTTAAACGATGCAACAATAGATTTTCAACTAGAAGTAAAGGCGCATAATGTGGAATACGACAAGAAAAACAAGCTATTAACAAGATCTATGAATGATGCTATTTTGTCAGAGCCAAACAGTTTTGGCGAAATTAAAATAGATAAAATGCTGCAAAAAGTACGAATTGATCCATGCGATGCAATTATAGACGCGCATAAATTGGCTATGGGTGTAGAGGTTGAGGAAATCACGACAGATCAGAGCATAGAGGCGTATTTAAAAATGTTTGAAAAGGCAGGTGTGAAAGAAGATTGAAACTATTTGAAAAAATAAAAAATATGATTTACAGAGCAGCAAGACCGGCAGCAGGCGCAGACGATGAAAAGCTATTAGAATGGTTAGGAATTTCAAGAACGCCTAAAAAGGTTTTAAGCGAAGTAACTTATTTTACCTGCCTTAAAATGTTATCCGAAACGTTGGCGAAAATGCCTATAAAATTCTATCAGCAAACAGATAGAGGCGTGGAGGAGGCAGAAACAAACAAAGCGTATGAGTTATTAAAAACAAGACCAAACCCGCAAATGACACCTTCGACGTTTTGGGCGACGGTTGAAAATAATAGAAATCATTACGGTAATGCCTATGTGTGGATCCGGCGCGAATTTAACCGCATGATGTACGGCGGCGAAATAGAAATAAAGGATTTGTGGATCATGCCTTCGGCAGATACAACAATAGTGATTGACGACAAGGGCGTATTTGGCGACAGCGGCGATATTTACTATTGGTACACAGATAAATACAGCGGCGAAAGTTATATTTTCCCTTCGGGCGATGTACTGCATTTTAAAACATCAATGACATTTGACGGATATAGCGGCGCACCGGTAAGAGAAATATTAAAAGCGACCATAGAAGGCGGGCTTGAAAGTCAAAACTTTTTGAACAACCTTTATAAAGGCGGTTTAACAGCACGCGCAGTATTACAGTACACCGGCGATATGTCGCCAAAGTTGGAAAAAGCGTTAATCGCAAGATTGGAAGAATACGCAAACGGCGCAAATAACGCGGGTAAATTTATCCCGATACCGATCGGAATGAAAATAGAGCCGCTAAACATCAAATTAACAGATAGTCAATTTTTTGAGTTAAAGAAGTATAGCGCGCTACAAATTGCGGGTGCATTTGGCATAAAACCAAATCAAATAAATGACTATGAAAAAAGCAGTTACGCTAATAGTGAAATGCAAAACATTTCTTTTTATATTGATACAGAATTATTTATTTTAAAGCAGTATGAGGAGGAATTAGATTACAAACTATTAGAGCCGAGCGATAGACGGCAAGGCAAGTATTACAAGTTTAACGAGAATGTTATTTTGCGTACCGATGCAAAGAGCCAAGCAACAATTTTAACCGGGTATGTGCAGAACGGCATATATACACCAAACGAGGCAAGATCATATATGAATAAGCCACGAAAAGAAGGCGGCGATGAATTGATTTGCAACGGCAATTATATAAAGGTTGCGCAAATTGGCATAGAAGAAAAAAAGGAAGGAGGAGGCGACAATGGCTAAAATCTTAGAGTTACAGAGAAAAGACAAGCACAACAAGGAAAGAACAGTAGGCAGCATTGAGATTAAAAACCAAACAGAAACAACCGCGGATCTTTGCTTTTTTGGAGATATTAACAGCGAGAGTTTAGGGGAATGGCAAAAGTATTACCCGGAAGATAAAGCGCCAAAAGATGTGCAGGATTTTTTAGATCAGCTTGAAGATGTATCTAAAATAAATGTGCATATTAACAGCGGGGGCGGTTCAGTATTTGGCGGCATTGCTATTTACAATATTCTAAAGCGGTACGATGCAGAAATAACCGTATATGTCGAGGGTTTGGCGGCAAGCATAGCAAGCGTTATAGCAATGGCAGGCGATAAAATTATCATACCGGAAAATGCGCAAATGATGATCCATAAACCAAGTAGCATTACATGGGGAAATGCGGACGATATGAGAAAAGAGGCTGATATTTTGGACGGTTGCCAAAAGGTTATATTAAATACCTATATGCAACACGCCAAAGAGGGTGTAACAGCGGAAGAAATAGACAGTTTAATAAATGCCGAAACATGGAAAAACGGCAAAGAATGGCAGGAATTTTTTGATATAGAAGTATCAGAAAAAAGCCAAGCAACAGCCTGCAAAAGCGAATATTTTGATAAATATAACCATTTGCCGGACAAGTTAAAGGAACAGCCACAACAGCAGATCAATATTGATGATTTAGCGGAGAGGGTAGCAGAAAAATTAAAAGATGCAACACAACCGGAAGTACCAAAAATACCGGAAAACGACGTAAAACGAAAAACAGCCGAGATTTTAGAGGACTTAGAGTTAATCTAAGTTCTATTTTTTTACAAAAAACAAGGAGGATACTCACACATGAACGAAGAATTAAAGAAAATGCTTGATAGCATCAACGCAAAAAAGCAGGAAGTAAAGGATCTTTGCAAGGCGGGAAAAATTGAAGATGCGGCAACCGCAAAGGAAGAATTAAAGAAACTGCAGGCACAGTTCGATCTTGTCTATGATCTTGATGTGACAAAAACCGAAGGAATGGGAGAAAAGGCGGCAGCAGGCGCAGCTAAGACAATCGCGGACAAGGCGAAGAATATCGCAGGCGCATTTGTAAACGCAATTAAGGCAGCCGTAGGAAAGGACGAATTATCAACAGAAGATAAAGAGATCCTTAATTCCATGAACGAAGGAAAGGACGAGGACGGCGGTTTAACAGTACCAAAGGATATTAAAACCGCTGTTAAGGAATTGAGAAGATCAGAGGACGCATTAGAAACGCTTGTAAATGTGGAACCGGTAAAGACATTAAGCGGCAGCAGGGTAATTGAACGTTACGCAGATCAGACACCGTTTGATAACATCGACGAAGCGGCAGAGTTCCCGGACGTTTCAACACCACAGTTTGAAAAAGTAGATTACAAGGTAAAAAAGAAGGGCGGCATCTTAAAGATCACGCAGGAACTTTTAGACGATACAGCCGAAAATATTATTTCGTATCTGAAAAAGTGGATCGCAAAGAAGGCGAAGGCAACACGAAATTTCTTGATTGTTGCCAAAATAAGAGAAATTACAACAGATGCGGAGGTAGCGGTAGACAGCTTAGACGATCTTAAAAAGATTTTCAATGTTTTACTTGATCCGGCAATCGCATTAACCGCGGGAGTTGTGACAAATCAGGACGGTTATAATTGGCTTGACAGCTTAAAGGATAAGGACGGCAAATATATTTTACAGCCGGATCCAACAAAGCCAACAAGCACGCTGTTATTTGGTAAATATCCAGTTAAAAAGGTAAGCAATAGAACAATGCCAAGCAAAACAACCGACGGAGGTTACAAAGTGCCGATTGTATGCGGCGACTTAAAAGAGGCGATTACAATTTTCGATCGCGAAACATTGACAATCGACATTTCAAGTAGCGCGGGCAAATTGTGGGAAACAGATCAGACCGGCATCAAGGTACGCGAGCGTTTGGATATTAAAGCAATCGACGAGGAGGCGATCGTCATGGCAGAGCATACAATTAAGACAACAACAGACGTACAGCAGACCGCCGCACAGTCAGCAACCGAAGAAACAAAAACCTACACGCAGGCAGAAATTGAAAAAATGTCACGCGAAAATATCATTGCATTAGGTACCCAATTAGGGTACACAATGACAACAACCGCAAGCGATGAAAAAAGCGCGGTAGTAGCTGATTTTATGGCGCAGCAGACAGCGGCACAGAATAAATAACAGCAATAAGGGCGGCGGGAAACCGCCGCTTTAAAGGCAGGTGTAACTATGATTGATTTACAAGAGGTAAAAGAGTATTTGCGCGTTGACATTGAGGAGGACGATCAGTTATTGCAAATGCTTATTACGGCAGCAGTAGAGTATTTGAAAAATGCAACCGGCAAAGAATACCCGGAAAAAGACGAAAAAGGCAACGCAATAACTTATGAACTTGAAAAGGTGTATTTAAAATTACTAATTGCCTATTGGTATGAAAAGAGAACACCCGCCGGTGAAGTTGGCGAAGAATTTAGCCAAATGACAAAATCGCTAATGCTGCAATTACAAAACAAGTAGGTGGCATTATGGATATAGGACGAACAAATAAAAGGATTACGTTTTGCAGATACACCGAGAAACAAAACGAGTTACTACAAACAGAAACAGTTTTAGAAGAAATAAAAACGGTTTGGGCGAGCGTTGAGCCAACAAGGGGCAGAGAGTACCAAGAGGCGCAGAGAATACGACCGGAATTAACATATAAAATAACAACGCGGTACCATAAAGAGGTAACGCCGGATATGTTTATTAAATTCAAAGACCGATATTTTCAGATTGTTTCTATAATCAACGTAAGAGAACGTAACGAAATGTTAGAAATTGTATGTACCGAAAAAATAACTGAAAATCCGGCGATAGAAAAATAACATTAAATGCGAATGACAAATGACAAAGAAGGAGGTATAATACAGAAAAACAATAGAGGAGGCGCAGTCTATGGCAGAAAACAACAAATCGAACAAAAGTTCTGGGAGGGGGGTAAACCCTTCTAAGAAAATATGGAAAAAGTGGTGGTTTTGGCTAATTATAATTGTTTTTATCGGGTTACTGATACCGAAAGACAATTCAGACGAGCAAAAGGAACCGGAAACGAAAGTAGAAACAACCACGCCAAAGTTAAAGACAACAACAGAAACGGCACAACCGGAAATAACGGAAACAGAAACAACAGAACCGGAAACGGTAGAGCAGGAGCCGACAGAAAAGGCAGAGGAACCGGCAGCGGGAAAAAACATTGATGATATAGGCGCGTATTTTAGCGTTTCAGATGTGCGAAACGATGTTACTGGGAATTGGAGAATTTCAACGATTGCGGAAAATATAGATATTCAAGAATATGCGTTAAGCTATTATAAGGAATATTTCAAAGACGATAAAGAAATTCATGCAATCGTAAACTTTAACTACAAAACAACAACAAAAATATCTGTCATAGGCAACACGCTAGACGTAAGCATATACGATTATGTGGACGGAGAGGAACACGATGCAAAATTGTTATTTAGCGGAACATTACTAAAAGAGTATTCTGTTAATATGGATAATGGCAGCATCGAGGAAATACAATAACAAGAAGGCTATCGCAGCAATGCGGTAGCTTTTTGTTTTGGAGGCGATGCTATGGCGGCAGGGCTTGATTTTGAGATCGAGGGCTTAGAGGAATTGGAAAGAGATTTAACGAAAGCAATTCAGACGGCACCGGAGAAAGCAAAAGAAACACTAAAAGGAATTGGAAAAGATTTTAAAAACGCTGCAAAAAAGCGCGCCAATTCAGAATTAAAGCCGCATGAGAGAACCGGCAGCGAAAAAAACAAAGCGATTAAAAGAAAATGGGGAACAAAAGTTATAGAGGAAAATGTAGGCGCAACGGCTTTAGTGTGGAATAGCGCAAGGCATTTTCATTTAATAGAAAACGGTCATAACCTTGTAAGGGGCGGCAGGATCGTTGGTTTTGTTCCCGGTAAACATATCATGGAAAAAACAAGAAACGAGTACGAGGACATAGTACCGCAACGGTTTGAAGAAATGATAGACGAAATTTTAAAGGAGGGCGATTTGAATTAAAAACGTAGATATAAAAAAAGCAATAAACGAACTTTTAAGCAAAAAATATGCGCCGCCCAATTACAGAATTTACGGAAAAGAAATAAAAGAGGGGTACGTCGCCCCTTGTTTCTTTACGGAAATTTTAGATCGAGGCAGCAGCACAGAAACAAAAAATTTTGCAAAAGGCGGTTTTACAGTTAAAATAACATATTTCCAAAAGGAAAAGAACGAATTAGATCAGCTTGAAAAGGTAGACGAAATAAAAGACCTTTTCGGGCTGATTTTTTTTGTTGAAAATCGAAAATTGACAGTTGGAGAATTTACGCATGATTACATCGGCGAGTATCAAGATATTTTACAAATAAATATCCAAATTGATTACAAGGAAAACACGCAGAGAGAAGAAACCGCGCCGATAGCGGAAGGATTAGGCGTAAAAGTAACGCAAGGTTAAGGAGGTTTAAAATGGGCGCACCAAGTATAACAATTAGCTTTATAGAAAAAGCAATGACAGCAGTAACAAGAGGCGAGCGCGGGATCGTGATGTTATGGGTAAAAGACACATTAGCAGCACCGGTGGTAAATCCGGTTACGGTTGTAACAGAGAAAGACATACCGGACAGCTTAAAAGATGCAACGGTAGAACAGATCAAACTTGCAATGATTGGCTACACAAACGCCCCGAAGAAGGTAATTGTGTATTGCATGGGAATTGCAGACGACGCAGAAAAAGCGGCGATCGACGCGGGCTATAAAAAGGCTATGGAAGCATCGGAAACAATCAAATTTAATTATTTGGCTATTCCGACAGTTGAAACCGATCAGAAGGCACAGGATGTTGCAACATGGGTTAAAACCATGCGCGACGTTAAGAAAAAGAAGATCAAAGCGGTATTACCAAATACGGCGGCAGATAACGAAGGCATTATCAACTACACAACGGAAACGGCAGTAAAAACGGAAACCGTAACCGCGAAGAATGGAACAAAAACAACAGTTGATACGAAATACACAGCAGAACAGTATTGCGCGAGAATTGCCGGGCTAATCGCAGGTACACCTATGACGATCGCCTGCACATATGCGCCGCTTTCTGAATTATCGGATTGTACGCGGCTTACTGATATTGATACACCGGTAGACAAAGGGGAATTTATTATTTTCTATGACGGCGAGAAGGTAAAAGTTGTAAGAGGCGTTAATAGTTTCGTAACAACAATAGACGGCAAAGGCGACAGTTTCAAGAAAATTAAGATCGTCGAGGCTATGGATATGATAAACGACGATATTACCAAAACGGCACAGGATAGTTATTTAGGAAAATACGCAAATTCATATTCTAATAAATGCCTGCTGTTATCGGCGATTAGTAGTTATTTTGCACAGTTGCAGCGTGACGGTATTGTAAGTAGTTATTCGGTTAGATTAGATGCGGACGCAATCAGAGAATATTTAAAAGGAAAAGGGCTGCAGGCAACGCTTGACGACGGAACCGTAAAGGACGTTGACGAATGTAGCGACGAGGAAATTATAACAGCAGACACCGCCGCATTTGTATTTTTAACCGGAAATGTAAAAGTATTAGATGCGATCGAAGATATTAAAATGCCTATTTACATCTAAGGCAGAAAGGAAAGGTAAAAGAACATGAAAGGTTTTAGACCGGAGCAGGTTATAAATGGAACATGGGGCGAGGTATGGTTTGACGGCGAATATTTAGCACAGGTCACAGCCTGCAAAGCAGAGGTAACATTAAAGAAAACGACGATTTCACAGTGTCAGAATTTGGTAGACGGTCAGAAAGTAACAGGATTAGAACCGAAGGGCGAATTAAAGTTACACAAAATCAACAGCTTTGTAATGAACAAAGTTAATAAAATTGTAAAGGCAGGAAAGACACCGACACACACAATTATTTCTAATGTGAACGATCCGGACGCGATCGGCGCGGAGCGTGTAGCATATTACGGTTGTGTGATTGATAAGATGATCTTATCAGATTGGGAGGCGGGAAAGACCGGGGAGGAAAGTTACGGTTTTACGTTCCAAGATTGGGAACCGATGCAGACAATTTAATTAAAACAACAATTAGGGGGCGCATGATGCGCCCTATTTTCATGTAAAGGAGAAAATAACCATGAATTTAGTAGAGAAATTATTAGCAGTTGACAAGGGCGAATTTGACAAGATCGAAACAAAGAAGTTAAAGAGCAAACAGTTATCTAAAATTGTTGGAGAAGATGCGGAAGTAACAATACAGGCAGTAGACGGCGATCTTTTCGGTGGATTGTCAGCAAGTGGATTAGACGAGGAAGGGGAGGTTGATTACGGCAGGGCATTTAGTACAAATGCCAAAATTGCAGCAGCCGGAATTGTCGATCCAAATTTAAAAAATGAGGAACTTTTAAAGCATTTAGGGGTTGCTACACCTGCGGACGCGGCAAAAAAGATTTTTAAAGGCGAGATCAACAGAATTTCAACAGAAATCGCAAAGTTAAGCGGTTTCGATGATGAAGAAAAAACAGACAAAGAAGTAAAAAACTAATCAAAAGCGATAGGGAGGTACAAATGGATTACCTGCACTATCGCTTTAAAAATTGGAAACCATTTGAATACATGAACCTGCCGGAAGGACAGAAACGCATAGCGCGAGCGTATATGCGGCAGGAATTGCGCGACAAAGAGGAAAGAAACAAAGAAATAGAAAAAGCCTTCGGAGGAGGTGGTTGATGTGGGCAGGGTAATAAGTACAGCAATACAGTTTATAGACGGTTTTACAAAGCCGTCTAAAGAAGTGATAAACAGTATGCGCAGCATGGGAAACGAGGCAATAAAAGCCGGGAAACAAATACAGAGCGCGGGCAAGACAATTACAAGCGTTGGATCAACCCTAACGAAAGCGATCACCGTACCGATCGCGGGCGTGGCAACGGCGGCGGTAAAAACCACCGCTGATTTCGAGGCGGCAATGTCAGAAGTGGGCGCAATATCCGGCGCGAGCGCGCAGGATTTAGCGACATTAACGGCAAAAGCTAAAGAAATGGGCGCAACTACTTCTTTTTCCGCGAGTGAAAGCGCGGAGGCTATGAAGTATATGGCTATGGCGGGGTGGAAAACCGCAGATATGACAGAAGGTATAGCGGGTATTATGAACCTTGCAGCCGCCGCCGGGGAAGATTTAGGAACAACCTCCGACATTGTTACGGACGGTTTAACAGCGTTTGGAATGTCAGCCAAAGAAAGCGGGCGTTTTGCCGATGTTATGGCGGCGGCATCTACAAACGCAAACACCAATGTTACAATGTTAGGAGAAAGTTTTAAATATTGCGCAGCGACAGCGGGTGCAATGGGCTATAACATAGAGGATATTTCCGTAGCACTGGGAGTAATGGCAAACGCAGGAATAAAAGGAAGTACAGCGGGTACAACTTTAAAAAATGTAATTGCAAACATGGCAAAGCCAACAGACGCACAAGCGGCGGTTATGCAAAAGTTGGGAATAAGCCTAACAGACAGTAGCGGAAATATGAAAAGTTTCGCGGAAGTTATGAACAACCTGCGATCGTCATTTAACGGTTTGTCGGAAACTGAAAAAGCATCATACGCGACTACTTTAGCGGGAAAAGAAAGTATGTCGGGCTTGCTAACCATTGTAAACGCAAGCGCAGCAGATTTTGACAAATTGACAGAGGCAATAAACGGATCAAGCGGCAGCGCAGAGGCTATGGCTGCAAAAATGCTTGACAACTTAAAAGGACAATTAACGCTATTAAAATCAGCAGTAGAAGGAATAGCGATAACAATAGGCGATAAATTATTACCATACTTGAAAAAATTCGTATCATGGGTACAAAAGGCAGCAGATTATATAAATAATCTGAGTGATGCGCAAGTAGATAGTATTATGAAATGGGCGGCAATCGCGGCAGCGATACCGCCTATTATTATGGTATTCGGAAAAGTTGTTACAATGGTTGGAACCGTACAAAGAACTTTCGGAACGATCACAAAGACAATAGCAAATTTCGGCGGCATTATCGGAACTATAACAAGCCCCGCAGGAATTGTTATAGGAGTATTGGCGGCGATTGCGGTAGCAGCAGTTTTAATTATAAAAAATTGGGATCAAGTAAAAGCCTTCTTGCAAAATGTGGGAAATTGGTTTAAAAGCGCTTTTGAAAAAGCGGGCTTTTCGGTGCAGGGGTTCAAAGATAAGTTTACATCAATCGGGAATACAGTCGGTAACATAGCGGGAAAGATTTCTAGTTTTGTAAAAAATATAGCCGGGATATTCAAGAAAGAGTTCGCCGGAAGTGTAGGCGAAGGAGCAGATGCAGCGGGCGGCGCGTTTGAAACAATCGTAGGCGGCGCAGTAGCGGCATTTGATACCATAGTAACAGCAGTAGACAAAGGATTAAAAGCATTTAATGCAATTTTAGAATTTTTTGGCGGTGCATTTGCAGGTAATTGGGATAGCGCGGCGCAAGATTTCAGAAACAGCATTAAAAACATTTTCCCACCGGATATAGCAGCAGGAATAATAAACGTATTCAATACACTATTACCGGGAATAAAAGCGGTTGCATCGGGAATAAAGGCGACGTTTACCGGGCTTGTGCAGGACGTAAAGAAAATATTTGACGGTTTCACAACGATTTTTAAAGGCATTGGAACGATGCTAAAGGGCATATTTAGCGGAGATGCAGAAACCGCATTAAAGGGATTTCAGACGGCAGCAGGCGGCGCAGTAGACGTTATAGGAAACATATTTAAAACAAAGATCAATGCAATAAAAAATTTCGTGGTCGGGGCGTTTTCAACATTCCTGCCGGAAAGCGCAGTAAACAAAATTGCGGGAGCTTTCGATCTTGTAGCCTCCGCATGGGATATTGCAATAAGCACAGCCAAAGGATATATTAACGGTTTCGTGCAGGCGGTAAAGCCGATAATCGAGAATATCAAAACGATTTTTAAAGGCGTGGCGCAATTTGTAAAGGGCGTATTTACCGGAGATTGGAAGGGCGCACTGAATGGATTAAAAACGATTGCACGCGGCGCATTATCCGGTTTGGTAAATATTATAAAGGCACCGTTTAAGCTGATAGCAGGAACGGTAAAAGGTGCAATCAACAGTTTTAAGAGCCTTAATATTGTAAAAAGCATTTTTACAGCGGTTGGAAATGCGATAAAGAAAGTTTTAAGCAGGTGCGGCGTTGATATGAAAAAATTCAGCGCAAATCTGAATAACATCAAAACACGCGCAAGCAGCATTATAAATAATTTAAAAACAATCTTTAGTACAGTATTTGGAGCGATCGGAAAAGTGGTTAGAGCCGCAGCAAATGTTATAGCTACAATATTCGGAAAAAAGATTAGTAGCACTTGCAGCACAGCGAAAGCAGTATTGCAGGCATTAAAAATCGTTGTAGGCGTTGTATTTGGCGCAATAGCAACACTAATTAAAAAGAGCATGGCGGTTATCGTACCGGTTGTAAAAGTGGCTTTTTCGGCGATTAAGGGCGCAATATCGGCAGCAGTAAACACAATAGCCTCCCTCATAAGCGGAGTATTAACAATATTCGACGGCTTGACAACGTTTATTTCGGGCGTATTTACCGGAAATTGGCGTAAAGCATGGGAAGGTATAAAGACGATTTTTAAAGGCGTATTCGACAGTTTGGCGGCATTGTGCAAAGCACCAATTAACGCAGTTATCGGAATTATAAACGGCGCAATATCCGGCATTAACAAATTAAATATTTCTATACCGGATTGGGTACCGGGATTAGGCGGTAAAAGTTTTGGCATCAATATACCAACAATACCGATGCTTTACAAAGGTACCGATAATTGGAAAGGCGGCGCGGCGATCATACATGATCGAGGCGGCGAGATCGTAGACCTGCCGCAAGGTTCGCGAGTATATCCACACGATAAAAGTGTGGAAATGGCGCGGAAAGACGGCGCAGCACAAAACGGATCCGGCGGCATCACGCTAAATATTCAGAAATTAGCGGATAAAATAGAAGTGCGTAGCGATGAAGATATAGACAGAATAGCCGAGGCGTTGGCACTCAAATTAAAGAAAGTAGCATTTAACACACCGTAAAGGAGGGCGGCAAATGGAAATATGGTTAAGACAGAATAAAAAAAGTTTTCGATTTGCAATATTGCCTTCGGAATACGAATTAACGAGCGAAAGCGATAATACGCAGGTCAACATCAATAAATTAGGAGAAATAAATTTGATCGGGAAAAGGAAACTAAAAACGGTTTCCTTTTCCTCTATTTTTCCGAAACAAAAATACAGCTTTTGCCAGTATTCAACATTCCCAACACCGAAAGAAAGCGTAAAAACCATTGAAAAAATGAAAAACAACGGCGTTTTAAGTCTTACAATGACCGGAACGCCTATAAACATGGATTGCACAATAGAAAGTTTCACATGGGGCGAAAACGACGGCACAAAAGATATAAATTTCACGTTGGAATTTAAAGAGTATCGGAAAGTTAAAGTTAAAACCTCAAAAAGAAAAGAAAAAGTTACAAAGAAAATTACCGCAGCAGCAACACAGAGAACAGCAAAAGCCGTAAACAGTACAACATATACCGTAAAAAAAGGCGATTGTTTAAGTATGATCGCAAAGAATTTAACCGGAAGTAGTGCGAATTGGCGCGCGATATACAACCAAAACAAGGGAGTGATCGGCGGCAACCCAAATTTAATATATCCGGGGCAAAATTTGGTAATTAACGTATGATAGTAAAATGGATAAAATACAAAGACGGTTATGTATATACAACGGATATTACAGAGGCGGTATCTAGTGTAAGTTGGGGCGGTTCAACATCACAGGCAGCAAGAACGGCAGAAATAGCCGTTATAAATGCGCCAAACGATAAAAACGTAACTGATTTGAAGTTAAAAATTGCGGCGGGCGACACAATAAAGCTATATGAAAACAATACAACTTTATTCATTGGCGAGGTAATAACAAAGGAAACAACGAGCGAAACCGGAACCGTTACATATTCATGTACGGATCTGCTAAACCACCTTCTTAAAAGCACCGGGGTATATAATTTTTCAAATACAACCGCAGAGAGGATAACAAAAAAGGTATGCGCTGATTTTGAAATTGATACCGGCACAGTTGTAGAAACAAAGGCGACAATTAAGAAAATGATAATTGACGGCAGCAGCATATACGACATTATTATGATGGCGTACACAAAAGCGGCAAGGCAGACCGGGAAAAAATATATATGCCGCATGGAAGGCAAGAAATTAACGGTAAAGGTAAAAGGAACGATTGTTAAAAATTTTGTGCTTGCAGATGAATACAATATAACAAACACGAAATACGAGGAAACCATAGACAGCATGGTAAACGTTGTAAAGATTTACGACGAGAACAAAAAGCAGGTCGGAGAGGTAAAAAACGGTAATTGGATCGACAAATACGGAATATACCAACAGATCTATACAAAAGAAAAGGGCATAAATGCAGAAACAGCAGCAAAAAATATGTTGTCAGGCGTAGAAAAGAAAGTAACGCTTGACGGCATCAACGGCGATTTATCCTGCATCGCAGGTAATGGTGTAGAGGTTTACGACAAGGCAACCGGTTTAAACGGCGTGTTTTGGATTGACAGCGATACGCATACATGGGAGAACGGAACCCACATAATGAGTTTGGAACTTAATTTTAAAAACATTATGGATAGCAAGGAATACGACGAAACAGAAGAATAGGAGGCGCGGAACATGAACCCATACGAGGAAATTTTAAATACGATGCGGGAGCAGGGGAAAAAGGATAATACCGCGCCTATTCAAATCGGAGTTATGGAGAGCGCGACAACGTGCGCTATTGGTGCGCTTAAATTGTCGGGCAGCGATTTATTGATCGCAGAGCATTTAAAAACCGGTTATCATTATGCGGTTGATAACGCCACACCTTCAAAGAAAGATAAAAATACATTCATAGGCGCACTAAAAAAAGGCGATAAGGTAGCAGTATATAGAGTAAGCGACGAATTATATATTATCTTAGAAAGGTTGGTGTAAAAATGAGTTTACTACCCACATATATAGAGGACGACGAGGAATTAGAGCAGCAGGAGGAAAACCAAACACCTAAAGAGTATGAAATAGATTTTAAAACCGGGCAATTAACCGGGAACATCGTAGAGGGATTAGAGGCTATTAAAACATGGATTTGGCTAGTATTACAAACACCGCGTTACCGGTATTATGTTTACACATGGGATTACGGTAACGAGTTTGAGGATTTAATAGGACAAGGGTACACCGAGGAATATATAGAGGCAGAAACGCAGCGAATGACGGAGGATTGTTTATCAGTCAATGAAAATATACAAGGTATATCTGATTTTTCGGTAAGCATGGAAAACGATGTTTTAACGGTATCGTTTGTAGTCAATACCATATACGGCGATATAGAATTTAAAGATCAACAGATTGCAAAACCAACAGCGGCATAAAGGAGGTGCGAAATGGCTTTCGAGGATAAAACACAAAACAATATTATAATTGATTTAAAAGCTGCAATCGAACCGGACACAAGCACCGAGGAAGGTACACTTATAGATCATTCATTCCGGGGTGCGGCGGCAGAATTTGAGAAGGCGTATATCGAATTAGAATTGATAGATCAAAACGGATATGCAGAAACAGCCGACAGAGAGCATTTAATATTGAGGGCGAAAGAAAAGGGTATAACACCATACGCAGCAACTAACGCGGTTTGGAAAGCAGAGTTTAACACGGAAATAGCAATTAACGCCCGCTTTTCGGCAGGCGAATTAACTTATATATGCACAGAAAAGATAACACAATTAACGTACCGGCTTATGTGCGAGCAGACCGGCACCGGTGGAAATGTAAAGCAGGACGATTTAACACCAATAGAATATATTGACGGTTACGAAAGCGGAGAACTGAAGGAACTTTTAACACCCGCAAGGGGCGAGGAAAAAACCGAAGATTTTCGCGCGCGTTATCTTTCGATAGTTGCAGCGGCGCAGGCATTTGGCGGGAACCGGGCACAGTACAAAGCAATCATGCACAAAATAGAGGGCGTGGGCGCGTGTAAAATATATAGGGTTACAGCGCAGGAAAAAAGGATAAAGATTTATTTTCTTGACAGTACATATAAAACGCCAAACAATACGCTTATTTCGGACGTACAGAAAATAATTGATCCGATAGAACGGCAGGGAGAGGGCGCAGGAGAGGCTGCAATATATCATGTGGTAGATGTATTAGCCTGCACATCGGAAAGCGTAAAAATAGAGGCAAAAATAACGATAGATACCGGCTATACATGGGCGGATCTATTGGCAAGCGTGCAGGAAAAAATCGACGGTTATTTTTTAGAGCTTGCGAAAAGTTGGGAGAATGAACAAAACATAACAGTAAGAATATTAAAGGTAAACGCGGCGATCGCAAGCGTGGAAGGCATCATAGACGTACAGAACACAGCTTTAAACGGCAGAGAAGAAAACCTACTGTTAGATCCGAACGCAATACCGGTTAGGGGTGTGATATTATGCAAACAATGATTTTAAATCACTATCCACCAGTAATAAAGCAAATAAAGGATATACAGCAAATCGCCAAAGCGGAGGACATTGAATTTACAAAATTGAATACCTCTATTACGGAAGTAATACGGAATATGTTTGTATTTACAGCAGACGAAACCGGAGTAAAGAGGTTTGAAAAGCTGTTAGGGATTACACCAAAGGCGGCGCAGAGTTTAGACGATAGAAAAATATATATAATATCAATGATGAACCGGCGCAAAATGAGCCTAGAAGAATTAACGGCGATGCTATCCAACTATTCCGAGGGAATAAGGTTAATAAACGATATGTCAAATTTTGAAATGATCGTAGAGATTAACACAGATGCGGGAAGTTTGGAAACAATAAACAGTATCATTGATGAAATTTTACCATTAAACATATATTTTGAATTTGCCCTGCAAAGACAAACAACCATAAAATACAAATTGGAAGATTTGATCTTTATGGCATTTGAACCGGCAGCAGGAGAAAATGAGCATTGCAATTTTGACAACAACATAACAGCAATAAAGAAAGCCGACTATACGCAGAGTGTAGCCGGTTTTTCTTATGTAAACAGTTATGAAAGCGCCGGGGCTTTTGTGTGCGGCGTTGAGTGCTGTTTAGCGATGCAGGCACCATTTGAAACGCAGGAAAGCGTTGTAAACATAGAAACAGCCACAGAGGCAGAAACAACACCGATAAGAACGTGCGGAGAAGAAAACGCAATAATCGGGGAAGATACACCATTTACAATGGCAGAAAGCGCGGTAACGGTGCAAGAGGACGTAACAGCAGCAGTTACGCAGTTAAAAATATGCGGCACAGATTACGCAAGAGAGGAGGGCTAAAATGTTAAAAGATCGGCTTGTGGACTATACGGAAAGTATCGTAAAGCGTGCGACATACACCATTAACGGAAAAGTGAAAGAAGGAACCATAGGAAAGATAATAAAAGGCACCGATAACATCACTTTTTATTTATACATTGATGATAACGAGCAGGGAAAAATCACAAACGCGAAATTATACGATGTAAACGGCGATTTGTTGGAAAGCAAAGACTATAACACGCCAAAAGATACATTAGCAACCGCAACAATAGGCATCAGAATAACGATAAAACGCGAATAGGAGGAAAAAGATAAATGTATGATCTGATATTATGGAAAAACCGCCGTACTGAAAAAGCAAACACATACGCGGTAACGCAGAACCCGGATAAAACGATTACATTAACGCCGGTTCCGGGCGGGATAATCGAACCGGGTACGGGGTTTAATCAACAGAACATGAACCACATGGATAACGGCATAAACGAGGCTATGATTATTGCAAATATGGCGATCGTGCAGTTATTACAGCACCAAAGGGAATTAGAAAATACTTATTTCGAGGTTGGATCGGTGGAAGTAAAGAGTAAAGAAACATACCCATTTAACACCGAGAAAGTAACAGTTGCATTAAAAGACGCACGCAATACATTAAATTATATTGTGTTGGCGTTTTGCGACAATTTGCAGCAGGGGCGCGCAATCAGAATTAAGGACAAGCAGTTAAACGGTTTTAAAATCGAGGTTGAGGACTGCCCGACGGAACCGGTAACGATAAAATATTTTATTTTTGGAGGTAAAATCTAATGGCAAAACCAACAATTAAAGTAGTTGAAAAAAACGAGGGGCGCAAAATCGGTTACGAATTGGAAGGTAGCACCTTATGGATCGGCGATGCAATCGCAATGAGATTACCGCGTTTGCAGACAGACGACACCGTAAAAAAAGACATTTGCGCCGACGCAGACGGTAATTTAGTTTTCGGATTGGGCGAAAATTACGTTGCGCAGGTTGAAATCCCGCCAAAGGAATATGAGTACATCGAGGGAGAAACAGACGCAGAAGGTAAAAAGACCGTTGAAAGAGTGCAGAAAGATTTTGACATTTCAAAATGTACTTTAATATTATGGAGTATCGAGGAGGTATATATCAATGAGTAATTACGAAGATTTAAGAGGCGCAGCAGCAAACGAGGAAATTATTTTAGACGATCAAGGTATTCCTTCGGTAATGGTAAAAGTACCGCTTGTTTATTTGGACGAGTTAGGGATCGGATCGGCACACACGCCGCACCCGGCTTTTATCATCAACGATAAAGTGGTGCCGTATATTTATGTTTCAAAATATATCAACGTGATTAAGAATAACCGCGCGTACTCTATCCCAAATCAGGATCCCGCAAACTGCATTACTTTTGATCGTGCGGTTGAGGTTTGCTATAACAAGGGTGCCGGTTGGCATCTTATGACAGCGGCAGAGTGGGGCGTATTACACAACTTAATCACAGCGCAGGGATTAGAGCCTAGAGGTAACACAAACAACGGCAGGCATCATGTAAAGACTTATGAGCATGGTGTATTAAGTCCACAGAACCCAACAAATGTTTACAGAACATTAACCGGAACCGGCGGCAAGGCATGGGAGGCATTGGGCGTATGCGATATTGTGGGCGACGTTCATAAATGGGTTGTAGCGCGTTTAGTTGACGGCGAAATTCAGATTGTACCGAACAATAACGCAGCAATCCACAAAACAGATTTAGGCGCAAACAGCAAGGCATGGAAAGCGATCCTGCAGGACGGTTCATTAGTTGCACCGGGAACAAACGGCACATTAAAGTTTGACTATACCGGAAATCCTGCAAATGCTACAAGTGGTTTTCATATCACAACAACCGTAGAGCATAAGCAGACAGACGACGGCGCGGGATATGGCGCGAAAGATTTCGGAACATTGACAGCAAAAAGCGGCGTAACAATCCCGGATATTTTAAAAGCATTAGCGTTATTCCCTAACACAGATAAAACCGGCAGGGGCTTTATATATTTTCGTAACAACGGCGAGCGGTTGCTTATTCGTGGCGGTCATTATGGTAATGGCGGTCGCGCCGGGGAGGCTTACGGCGATTTCAACTACCCGCGTTCTATCTCCCATGTGCGTGTGGGGCTGTTTTCCGCTTATGTGGATCCTGCGCTTTATGCGTAATTCCTGCGGGTGTATGCGACAGCATACGCCCTATTTCTGAAAATAACGAGGAAATAAAACAAAATGCAAAGAAATTTCAGAGCGACAGCAAAACCACCCGAACCCAAAGACGATCTTTTGATTATGAAGAAAACAAGAGAAATGATCGCATACGGTCACGATTGCCTATATAACAAACAATTTCCGAGAAATCAGCGTATAGGAAACGCGATCGGTGCGCAGATTGAAAAGTCGATGTATGAAATATTAGAAGGTTTATCAGATGCAGCAAAGAAAGAACATAAGAAAACGGCATTAACGCAGGTTGATGCAAAAATCTATAATCTAAGGCAGCTTTTAATGATTGCCGTAGATCCAAAGATGAATACAAGGGGTGTTCTGATACCGCTTGACGATCAACGCAGGTGGTGCGAGAAGTTGGAGGAAATGGGTAAAATTTTAGGTAGTTGGCTTAATAAGCTAAAATAATAAATCAACTATGGGTAGTATGCCGTAACGGTTGCTTATTCGTGGCGGTAATTATGGTAATGGCGGTAACGCCGGGGAGGCTAACGGCAATTTCAACAACCCGCGTTCTATCTCCAATGTGAATGTGGGGCTGTTTTCCGCTTTTCTCAATTAGTCAGCATACGCCGCAACACGCGGGCGGCGTACCGTACAGAGAGAAGAAAAGGGGCATATTACCCTGCTTATAGCAATATGAGCAAAACAAAAATTTCCATGAATACGGTTAGTAACGCAAGCGAAGGGCGTAACGCATGGAGAAATTAAGGTCATAATGAAAAAATTTAACGTAACATATGAACAGATCGCAAGTTATAGTAACATCTATGCCGCCTATTTAGATGCACGAAAAGGGAAAAGCGAGCGCAACGAAATAATGCGGTTTTCTTTAGAACTTGACGCGCATTTAAACGATTTATACAACGACCTGCAGGAGGAACGTTACAAAGTAAGCGGGTACAGAATTATTTATATTTATGTACCGAAGAAACGGCTTATTATGGCGTTACAATTTAGGGATCGTGTTTTACAATGGGCGGTTTATAGGCTACTCAATCCGCTATACGAGAAAACCTATATAAAAGATAGTTATGCTTGCATCAAAGAAAGAGGCAGAGAAAAAGCAGCCTCCCGGCTGCAATATTGGTTAAGGCAGACAGAAAGAAAGCCAAAACAATATTATTACTTGAAACTTGACATTTCAAAATTCTTTTACCGGGTAGATCACGAGGTTTTATTAAACATTTTGAAACGGCGCATAAAAGACGAGCGTTTAATAAAATTGTTTGATAAAATCATCAATTCAGAGAAAAGAGCCTTCGGGTTGCCGTTGGGTGTAGATCCTTGCGAGATAGATCCACGCGAAATGCTTTTCGATAAAGGTATGCCGATCGGTAATTTAACAAGTCAGATGTTTGCAAATATCTATATGAATGAGTTAGATCAGTACCTAAAGCATGAATTACATTTAAAATATGTGATACGGTACGCAGACGATTGTATTATTTTACACGACAGCAAAGAGGAACTATGGCAGGTATTGGAGAAAGTTGAAACTTTCCTGCTTAAAAATCTGAAATTAAACCTAAATAACAAAACCGTCATAAGACCAACAACCTGCAATATTGATTTTGTGGGTTATATAATAAACAAAGATGAAATAAGGTTAAGATCCGCAACAGTAAAAAGAATGAGATCCCGCATAAAGTACATTGTAAAAGCATACGAGCGCGGCGAAATGACCTTGCAGGAAGTCAACGCAACCATGCAAAGCTATTTCGGTTTAATAAAACATTGCACAAATGAGGGATTAAGAGAAAACATTATCAACGGTTTTGTACTGCATTGCACAGATGCAGCGCGAGCCAAAGCAAGAGAAAGCCGATAAGGCTTTATTTTTTTGCGCAAAAGAAGGAGGCACACGATGAAAGAAATTTTTATTGCTGCAAAGGCAGCGGCAACACAGACACCAAGCGCGGCAGGGTTGAGCGTATCGGCAATTTTTACAGCGATCGCAGCGGCATTTGGAAAAATCCCGGTTATTTTAATTTTGTTTATGGCGGCGGTAGCACTTGACTATTTAACCGGGTGGATTAAAGCAAAGTATTTTTTGAAAGATTGGAACTCAAAAACCGGATTGCAGGGGATCATTAAAAAGTTAATGTATTTCGTTATGATTGGAACCGCCTTTTTAATCGGGTGGGGGATCCGCGAAATGGGCGGTAGCATCGGCATTAACTTAGATTTTGCAATGTTGATCGGTTGGTACGTTACCGCCGTAATGCTGATAAACGAATTTACGAGCATTTTAGAAAACCTTTATGTAATTATGCCGGAGAAGGTGCCGGTATGGCTGATTAAGACATTAAAGGTTGCAGACAAACAGTTAGGCGACAAGATCAACGATCTTGTATGCAAAAATCAGAATTGCGACACCTGCGAATTAAGCGCGCGTTGCAATCTGAAAAAATACACACCAAACAAGGAGGAAAAATAACCATGACAACAGAACAGAAAACATTTATTGAGAACATTGCAGCGGCAGCAAGAAAGCACGCCGCAAATTATGGCATCGCTGTAATTAGTCCAATCATTGCGCAGGCGATTAACGAAAGCGGGTGGGGAAAATCAACACTTGCAGCAAAGTACCACAATTATTTCGGTATGAAGTGCGGCAGCGCATGGAAGGGAAAATCTGTAAATATGTCAACGTGCGAGGAATACGAGGTAGGCGTATTAACGCAGATTAAAGACAATTTCAGAGTTTACGACAGCTTAGAGGAAGGCGTAAAGGGCTATTTTGATTTTATCAGCGCGAGCCGTTACGCGAATTTAAAAGGTGTTACAGATCCAAAAACATATATTGAGAACATCAAAGCAGACGGTTACGCAACAAGTTCACAGTATATTAAAAACCTGCTTAATTTGGTAAGCGCGTACAATTTAACGCAGTATGATAACATCACAGCGCAGCAGGGCAAAAAGAGCGTTGCAGAAATCGCGCAGGAAGTGATCGCCGGAGTGTGGGGCAATGGCACAGAAAGAAAAGAGAAGTTAGAGGCAGCAGGCTACAATTACGCCGAAGTGCAGGCAATCGTAAACGAGCGCGCAGGAAATAAGACAGAAAACAAGGCAGACAACAAAAAGAGTATTGCGGAAATTGCGCAGGAAATTGTAGCCGGTAAATGGGGGAATGGATCAGAAAGAAAGCAGCGTTTAGAGGCTGAAGGTTACAACTATGCCGAAGTGCAGGCAGCAGTAAATAATATTATGGGAAAATCGGAGCCAAGCAAAAAGAATGTTGCAGAAATCGCAAAAGAGGTAATTTCCGGTAAATGGGGGAATGGATCAGAAAGAAAGCAGCGTTTAGAGGCAGCAGGCTATAATTATGCCGAAGTGCAGGCAAAGGTCAACGAAATGTTGAGATAAGGAGGCAAACATGGCAGAGAACAACACCGCAGAGGCGCAGGAACCGATTAAAAAGGCAAAGGCGTACAAAGTTACCTCTAAAGCATTTGCAAAGCGTAGAGAGGCAGCAGGAGAGGCGGCAGAGGCAAAAACAAAGGGCATCATGCCGGTACTCATTATTGAAGGAAACGTGTATAAAGTGTTTTATGCAACGGAACCAACAAAGGCAGCCGCGGAAAAGCTGTTAAAAGCTGTTAAAGATGCGGGATTAAGTGCAGAGATTAAAGAGTTGGAACGGTAAAAAAATATAAATGCAATTTTGGGGCGTGGCGAAAGTCACGCCCCTTTATTTTTGTGCCTAAAAATAAATTTTAAAATATTGCGTAATATGTATTGACATATTGCGTAATATGCAATATAATTAAATCATCAAAGGAACGGAGGAACAAAAATGGTAGAAATTAAAGGTTTTAATGAGGCATACAACAATATGTTGGCGATAGAGGCAATGAAGAAAATAAAAAAGCAGACAATAAAGAGAAGAATAAAAGAATTGATAGAGCAGGGAGTAGAAAAAGACATTGCTAAAGTAATGGCAGAATGTGGATTATAACAACAGCCGCCCGGTTGTCGGGGCGTAAAGTTCGGCAACAGCGACCGGCACCGGCTGAATAATGCCGGGGCAACGCCAACGAGCAGCGAAACAATATTTCAATCATAGAAAGGTTAAAACGGTGGATAATATGAGAACATACGCAGAATTAGTAAAAGAGGCAATCAGAGCAGCATATGAAAAGTCAGAAAATGAATATAAAAAATTTGAGGTTGGCAGGACGTATGCGACAAGATCCGTTTGCAATAGTGAATGTATCTTTAAAATAACAATCATTAAGCGCACAGAGAAAACCGTAACGATAGATGAGGGAAACGGAAAAACCAAACGTTGTAAAATATATACAGATATGCGTAACGCAGAGGCAATTTATCCATACGGTATTTATAGTATGTGTCCCATAATTGACGCATCGAAAAAAATAGCATAAAATTTTAAAATATTGCGTAATATGTATTGACATATTGCGCAATATGCTATATAATATAATTGTAGCAAGGGAACAGCAGGAAGGAGCAATAAGAAATGGATA